>Ga0114932_10002149_pt1 | contig 21239 bp, 20 predicted proteins | sample 2SBtaG_2_FD_87286 | JGI IMG/M metagenome (GOLD analysis project Ga0114932, IMG submission 87286) | Deep subsurface microbial communities from Kolumbo volcano to uncover new lineages of life (NeLLi) - 2SBTROV12_ACTIVE470 metaG | ecosystem: Environmental > Aquatic > Marine > Volcanic ... | reverse complement strand
GTCCCTGGATACCATTTCGTTCATGCCGGTGAATTCCGCCGACGCCTTCGGCGGCGTCATCATCACCGATTGGCATTCCTCGGCGGAGGCGCCCAATGAGCGGTTCAAACTAAACGTTTATATTTTGGGCCGCAGTCTGCGGGCCGACGGCATCCGGGTTGCTGTCTTCCGACAGGTCTTCACCCGCAACGGCCAGTGGCTCGACGCGGCGGTTCCGGTGGCGACAAAAACAAAGATTGAGGATTCCATCCTGACCCGCGCCAGGCAGCTTCGAAATACTGCATTGTTGCAGCAGAAAAAGTAACCACGTTGCCGCCGGCGAAACCGTCTCAAACGTTTTCGAACAGGCCCGGCCGCTTTCAAAGTAATTATTGATCCCCTGAACTGACGACAATCAAAGCTCATGGCACGTTACAATCATAAAAAGACTGAGACAAAATGGCAGGACATTTGGGCTGATCGCGACTGTTTCCGCGTTACCGAAGACCCGGCGAAGCCAAAGTATTATGTCCTTGAAATGTTTCCCTACCCATCGGGACGCATTCATATGGGCCATGTCCGCAACTATACCCTGGGCGACGTGGTCGCGCGGTATAAGAAAGCCCGCGGCTTCAATGTATTGCATCCCATGGGATGGGACGCCTTCGGGCTGCCGGCGGAAAACGCCGCCATTGAGAACAAAGTCCATCCGGGGAAGTGGACCCGTGAAAACATTGCCGATATGCGGCGCCAGCTAAAATCCATGGGGCTATCCTATGACTGGTCCCGTGAGATTGCCACCTGTGAGCCCGAATATTATCAACACGAACAAAAAATGTTTCTTGATTTCCTGGAAGCTGGCCTGGTGTATCGCAAAGAAGCCTGGGTCAATTGGGATCCCGTGGAAAACACCGTGCTGGCCAACGAACAGGTCGTTGATGGCAAGGGCTGGCGTTCTGGGGTCGCCGTTGAGAAACGCAAGCTGGCGCAATGGAATTTGAAAATTACCGAGTTCGCGGAGGAACTGCGGGCCGACTTGGCAGAACTGGACCGCTGGCCTGACAAGGTTCGGATTATGCAGGAGAACTGGATCGGCCGGTCCGAAGGCGCCTATGTGCATTTTGAAGTGCCGGGACGCGCCGACAGCCTCGACGTCTACACGACCCGTCCTGATACGCTCTTCGGCGCCAGTTTCTGTGCCGTTTCCGCCAATCATCCGATTGCCCAGGATCTGGCTAGTGGTAACCCGGCATTGACGGAGTTCATCGCCGAATGCAACCGCATGGGCACCAGCGAAGCCGCCATCGAAACGGCTGAAAAACTTGGTTTTGAAACTGGCCTGAAAGCAAAACATCCATTGGTCGATGGCTGTGAGTTGCCCATTTATGTGGCCAACTTCGTGCTCATGGAATACGGCACGGGGGCTATCTTCGGCTGTCCCGGTCATGATCAGCGGGATTTGGATTTCGCCCGAAAATATGAATTGAGCGTTACGCCCGTGGTCGCTCCGACCGACGTTGATCCGGCAACCTATACCATCGGGACGGAGGCCTATACGGGCGATGGCACATTGATCAATTCGGATTTTCTCAATGGATTGAGTGTGCCCGACGCCAAGATCCGGGTCATTGAACACCTGGAAGATATCGAAGCCGGCGAAGGAACCGTCAATTACCGGCTGCGCGATTGGGGTGTATCGCGCCAGCGATATTGGGGTTGCCCGATCCCGGTCATCCATTGTGATGACTGTGGCGTGGTCCCGGTACCCGCCGCCTCCCTGCCGGTGACATTGCCGGAGGATGTCACCCTGGATGAGCCGGGAAATCCCTTGGAACGGCATCCGACATGGAAAAACGTCGATTGTCCAGCCTGTGGCAAGGCCGGGCGGCGGGAAACCGATACCTTCGATACATTTTTTGAATCATCTTGGTATTTTGCGCGTTTCTGCTCGCCTGACGCCGACAACATCGGGTTCACCAAGACGGCGGCCGATTACTGGCTGCCCGTTGACCAGTACATCGGCGGCGTCGAACATGCGGTTTTGCATCTTTTGTATTCGCGGTTTTTCACCCGTGCGCTGCGCCGTTGCGGGTATCTGGATATCGATGAGCCGTTCGCCGGATTGCTGACCCAGGGCATGGTTTGTCACGCCACTTACCGCGACGACACCGGCAACTGGATGTTGCCCGATGATATTGAGCAGACCGACGCCGGCACCCTGGCGCGGCGCGACAACGGCGGCGATGTGACGCGCGGTCGGTCTGAAAAAATGAGCAAGTCGAAGAAAAACGTCGTCGACCCGGAAAACATCATCGGCACCTACGGCGCCGATACGGCGCGTCTGTTCATGCTGTCCGACAGTCCTCCGGATCGCGACCTGGACTGGACCGATGCGGGCATTGAAGGTGCGTGGCGTTATATCAATCGGTTGTGGCGTTTGGTTGACGGCGCCAACCAAACCGATATTCCCCCGGCACCGGTGCTCGACGATGTGGACTCCGCCGGGATGGCGGTTCTGCGTCAAGGGCATAAGACAATTGCCGCCGTTTCCGACGACTTGGACCGCTTCCATTTCAACAAGGCCGTGGCCCGCCTGCGGGAGCTGACCAATGCCATTGATGATCTTCCCGAAGCTGGCGATGGCGCGGCCTGGGTTCGCCGCCAGGCCCTGGAAATTCTGATCCGGTTGCTGGCACCAATGCTACCGCACTTGGCGGAAGAGATGTGGGCGGCGCTGGGCCATCAAACATTGTTGGTGGACACGCCCTGGCCGGAGGCGGACGCGGCGTTGACGGTTGACGACAATGTGACTGTTGCCGTTCAAGTCAACGGCAAACTGCGCGGCACCCTTGACCTGCCGAAGGATTGCGCCAACGATCAGGCGGAAGCTGCGGCGCTGGACCTGGAGCAGGTCGTCGCCGCCATGCAAGGCAAGGCCGCGCGCAAGGTGATCGTTGTACCCAATCGGATCGTCAATGTCGTTGTTTAGGGCCATCGCACTCATTGCCGCCGGCGCGGCGCTTGCCGGATGCGGGTTTCAACCGCTGTACGGGAAACGGGACCGGGGCAATGTGATCACCGAGTTTGCCTATGTGCAGGTGGCACCGATCAAGGACCGCGTCGGCCAGCGGCTGCGTAACGAGCTCGTGCAGCGGTTACATGCGGCGGGGCGCTCGCAGGTTGTGAAGTATCGTCTGGTCACGGAACTTAGTGAATCGACATCTTCCCTGGCGGTGCAAAAAAGTGCCCTGGCGACACGGGCCAATCTTTCGATGACCGCATCGTACATGTTGTTGAGCGCCGGTGACGGCAGCTCCCTTATCAACGCCAGTGAAGTGGTCACCGTCAGTTACAATCTTCTGGATTCGGAGTTTGCAACGCTGATGGCCGAGCGCGATGCCCGCAAGCGCGCCGTTGTGTCGCTCAGCGAGGACATTCGCGTCCGGCTCGGTATCTATTTCGACCGGCAGCGATAAGGCGACGGCTGGTGGCGTGAAGATCAACGCGCAACAGATTGTCGGCGTCGCCACTGGGTCCGGTAGTTCTATTTCGGCAGTTTTGCTTTTTGGCCCCGATCAGGGCCTCATCTCGGAGACAGCACGGCGCTTGATTGCAGCCATCGCCGGCCAGCCGGTTGATCCGTTCTTATTGACCGAGCTGACACCTGGCCAGTTGAAGGCCGACCCAACATTGTTAATCGATGAGATGCTGTCGCTGCCGCTCATGGGTGAGCGCAAGGTTATCCATCTCCGTCAAGCGACCGATGCCTTGGCCGGACCATTGGCCGATCTTATGGGGGCACCGAAGATTTCGAATTTGCTGGTCGTCGAAGCCGGCGAACTGGCGCCGCGTTCTAAGTTGCGGAAGGCTTTTGAAGCGGCCAAGAGCGGTGGCGCGGTGGGTTGCTACAGCGACGACCGGGGCAGCCTGGAAGGTGTTTTGCGCGACGTTTTGGCGTCGCACGATATCGCCATTGAAGCCGATGCCGCGGCTGAACTGTTGGGCCGGTTGGGCAATGATCGCCTGATCAGCCGCGGCGAGATCGAAAAATTGGCGCTCTATGTGGGCGACGGCGGGCGGATTACCGCCGATGCCATACTACAGATGATTACCGATAACGCAGCCTTGTCCATTGACAGTGTGGTTTTCGATGCCGCCGATGGCAATACGCCGGGATCGGATCAGGCCTTGGCCCGGGCCCTGGCCGACGGTATTTCCGCCGTTCAGATTTTGCGCACCCTGCAACGGCATTTTCAACGTCTGCATCTGGTTGCCGGAGAAGTCGCCCAGGGCGCGCGGCTGGACGCTGCCCTTGGCCGTCTGCGGCCGCCAGTATTTTTCAAATTCAAATCCCGTTTCCAGCGTCAATGCGGGCAGTGGTCCTTGGACCGCTTGGCGGATGCCATGACCTTGGTCAGCGACGCGGAGCGCCAATGCAAACAGACCGGCGCGCCGGCCGCCGCCATTTGCCAGCGTGCCGTGTTGCGCATTGCCGCCGCAGCAAGGAAACAGCGCCCCCGCTAGGAGGACTCAGCGAAGCCGTTGGATAAAATCTTCCAATTGGTCAAGGGTCTGAAACCGGAAACTTATATTGCCGCCGGCGCCCCTTTGGCTGATGAGGGTTTTAAGCCCAAGTGCGTCGGATAATTCCCGTTCTAGCGCAAGGGTATCGGCGGTTTTCTTCATCGTTGGTGTAAGCTTTGACGGGGCCGCTGTTTCGCGTCGGACCAGGGCTTCGGTTTCGCGCACGGTCATGCCTTTGCGGACCACGGTCTTGGCCGTGTCTTCGGGGTTCTTGGCACTCAACAAGGCGCGGCCATGGCCCGCCGACAAGCGCCCTTCGGCCAACAGTCTTTTGATCTTCTCGGGCAAATTCAACAGGCGCACCATATTGGCCACATGGCTGCGGCTTTTGCCGATGGATTGAGCCATGGCATCTTGGGTGTGCCCGAAATCCGCCATCAGACGCTGATAGGCTTCAGCCTCCTCCAACGCCGACAGCTCTTCGCGGTGCAGGTTCTCGATCAGGGCGATCTCAAGGGTTTCACGGTCGGTCAGCTCTCTGATAATGACCGGAACCTCATGAAGTTGCGCGATTTGCGCCGCCCGCCAGCGCCGCTCACCACAAACGATTTCATAGGAAGCCGGGTCAGCGTCATTGCGTCGTACTACTAATGGCTGCAATATACCTTTTTCTTTTATGGATTGCGCGAGTTCGGCGATCTGTGCCTCGCGAAATTGGCGGCGGGGCTGAAACGGACAAGGCTTAAGCCGGCCAATGGGTACCGATCTGTCGGTCCGAGTCCGGTCCAGGTCCGTGTACTCCTGGGCGCCATCGCCCAAAAGCGCTGATAATCCGCGGCCCAGTTGCTTGCGTTTCTTATTCATTAATGCGCCCCCAATTGCCGTTCACGGTGGATCACTTCGCCGGCCAAGGCCAGATAGGCTTTCGCCCCGGAACAGTTCATATCGTAAACCAGCACCGGCAGGCCGTGTGACGGTGCTTCCGAGACCCGGACATTGCGCGGGATGATGGTGTCATAGACCTTGTCGCCGAAGAACGCGCGGACGTCCTCGGCGACCATGTCCGAGAGGTTGTTGCGCTTATCATGCATTGTCAGAACGATACCCTGTATTTCGAGGCCCGGATTGAACGCCTTGCGGACGCTTTCGATGGTGCTCATCAACTGGCTGACGCCTTCCAACGCATAAAACTCACACTGCAGTGGCACCAGCACCGCCTGCGCGGCGGCCAGGGCGTTGATAGTCAACAGACCGAGCGCCGGCGGGCAATCGATCAAGACATAGTCATAGGCGCCGAGGCCGTGCATCAGGGTTTCGCGCAAACGGTATTCCCGGCGCTCAATCCCGACCAGTTCCACCTCGGCGCCGTAGAGATCAACGCCGGCCGGTACGATATCCAGGTCCGGAATATCCGTCGGCCGGGTGGCATCCAAAAGATCCGCCGCCCCGATCAAGACGTGGTAGGTGTTGGTCTGGCGATCATCGCGCTCAATTCCTAAACCGGTGCTGGCATTGCCTTGCGGGTCCAGATCGACAATCAGCACTTTTTGATGGATCGCCGCCAGCGCCGTGCCCAGATTAATCGCCGTTGTGGTCTTGCCGACGCCGCCTTTCTGGTTGGCGACGGCAAGAACACGCGTGCCTTGGCCGCGCGGCAAAAAGTCATTCATGTCGTTCAATTTTGGTAAGACCTTCCAGCTTGAGAATCACACCGGAGGTGTCCGTGAGGCTCGGAATCTCTGCCCATTCCATTGTCCAATCTTTTTCCGCCGCCGTCAATTCATCGCGCCACGCGGCGCCCTTCAACAGATAGGCCGTGCCGCCCTCATTCAGCAAGGCACCGACCCAGGGCAACAGGCGCGTCAGCGGCGCGCAAGCCCGCGCCGTCACGATATCGGCGCCAAATTCGCCGATCTCTTCGGCGCGCGCGTTGATTATCGCCGCACCGGCGCCGGTCACCCGGCTGGCCTCGCGCAGGAAGGCGGCTTTGCGTTGATCACTTTCAACCAGATTGACCGCCGGGCCGCCCTGCTCGGACGCCAACACGGCCAATACCAGGCCCGGAAACCCTGCGCCGCTGCCGATATCGGCCAAGCTGGCGGCGCCAACCGGCAAGTGCGGCCAAATTTGAGCGCTGTCCAGAAAATGCCGGCTCCAGATCTCATCCAACGTCCCGGTACCGACCAGATTAATCTTTTTCTGCCACCGCACCAGAAGGTCCCGATAGCGGTCGAACCGGGTCATGAGCGCTGCCGAGGCGCCAATGGCCTCGCCGAACGCGGTTCGATTCTGTGACGAAACGGACATGTCCAAGGCTGCCGGCCGACTATAGATTCGGCTTCGAAACTAAGGCCGCCGGTTGTTTCACGTGAAACATCAAGGCGTTCACGCCGTCAACCGCGCGCGGTCCCGTGATTGGCGCCGCACATGACCGAGAAGAACGGTCAGTGCCGCCGGGGTGACGCCGGATATCCGCGCCGCCGCCCCCAAGGTCGCCGGGCGCGCCTGCGTCAGCTTGTTGCGGACTTCCATTGACAGGCCGGGGATCTTTGCGTAATCCAGCTCGACCGGAATAGCCAGGGCCTCATCACGCCGGAACGCCCGGATATCGGCCTCTTGGCGTTCCATATAGCTGCTATAAGTGGCCTCAATTTCCAGCTGTTCGCAAACCCCGCGCCCAAGAGAGCGCAAGGCCGGCCATATGACAACCAGGCGGGCGACATCGATATCGGGATACGCCAGCAGGTCAAGGGCGCTGCGCTTAACACCGTCCTGATTGATCGACAGGCCCTTCTGGCGCAACGCGTTCGGCGACATCTCCAACCCGCCCATCATCTGCCGGGCCGCATCCAGCGCCGTCATCTTTTCGCGGTATGTCGTGTGCCGCGACGTGCCCACACAACCCGCGGCGCGGCCTTTTTCCGTCAGGCGCTGGTCCGCATTGTCGGCCCGCAGCCGCAAACGGTATTCGGCCCGCGAGGTGAACATCCGGTATGGCTCCTGGGTACCCAGGGTGACCAGATCATCGACCATGACACCCATATAGGCCTCTGCCCGGTCAAGCACGAACGAGCCGCCGCCGGACGCAGCCCGGGCAGCGTTGACACCGGCCAATAAGCCCTGTGCCGCCGCCTCTTCGTAACCGGTGGTGCCATTAATCTGCCCGGCCAGGTAGAGGCCCGCCACGGCGGTCGTCTCCAGAGACGGTTTCAGTTCGCGAGGGTCAACGAAGTCATATTCGATCGCATACCCGGGCTGGATCATGCGCGCCGCTTCAAGCCCGGGGATGGTTTTCAGCATCGCCAGCTGAACATCCTTGGGCAGCGATGTGGAAATGCCGTTGGGATAGACGGTCGGGTCGTCGAGACCTTCGGGCTCCAGAAAAATCTGGTGGCGTTGGCGGTCGCCAAACCGGACGACCTTGTCCTCGACCGACGGGCAATATCGCGGCCCGACGCCTTGAATTTGCCCCGAATACATGGCCGATTTCTGCAAATTGTCGCGAATGAGATCATGGGTCGCCGGTGTCGTGCCGGTGATATGGCACTCAATTTGCGGCACGGAAATACGATCTGTCATATAGGAGAACGGCACCGGCGGATCGTCTGCGGGTTGCCGGTCCAGGCCGTCCCATCGGATCGTCCGGCCATCAAGGCGCGGCGGCGTCCCGGTCTTCAGCCGTCCCAGCCGGAACCCCAGCCGGCGGAAGGTGTAGGCCAACCCGATGGCCGGCGCCTCGCCGACCCGCCCGGCAGGTATTTGCGCGTTGCCGACATGGATGAGGCCCCGCAAGAACGTGCCGGTCGTCACCACGACCGCGGCGCAATGATATTCATCGCCGGTGACCGTCCGCACACCGCTTACCCGGCCGGTCCGATCAAGCACCAGGTCATCGACGGGCTCGGCCCGGATCGTCAGATTTTCCTGCTCGGCCATCAAGGCCTGCACGGCTTGTTTGTACAGCTTGCGGTCAGCCTGGGCCCGGGGGCCGCGGACGGCCGGGCCCTTTGAACGGTTCAGCATGCGGAACTGAATGCCGGCCTGGTCGATGGCCCGGCCCATGATCCCATCCAGGGCATCGACCTCACGCACCAACTGGCCCTTGCCCAAGCCGCCGATGGCCGGGTTGCACGACATTTCGCCGATGGACTCGGTGCGATGCGTTAACAGCAGCGTGCGCGCACCGACGCGCGCCGACGCCGCGGCGGCCTCGCAACCGGCATGTCCGCCGCCAATAATGATGACGTCCCAATCGGCCAAGCCATTGGACGAACGTAAAATATCGTGTTGATTCATGGCCGGAATGTAAGAGTCGGGACGCGCCGAGTCAATAAAAGTGGCAGCCCGTCAAACCTGCCAATGTTTCACGTGAAACATCAGCACCCCGCCCTATTTGCCAATACAAAACTCGCTGAAAATCACGTCCAGAAGATCCTCAACACCGACACGGCCCGTGACGCGGCCGACCGCACGGGCCGCCAGACGCAAATCTTCGCCGGCAATTTCCGGATGCGCCATTCGATCGGTGCGGGCCAAAAACCGGACCAGGGCGGCAACGCAGTCCGTTAAGGCCTCGCGGTGACGTGCACGCGTAATCACCGGTGCCGCCGCCGCCTCGTACCCTGCAGATACCTTATTTTCCAGACGCCTCAACAACAAATCGATCCCGGTCCCGGATTTCACCGACACGCCCAGACACTCCACGCCGGCAGGCCCCGCCGTCAGGTCTGGTTCGGTCAGATCGATCTTGTTCACGGCAACTAGGCACGCGTCATCCAAATGGTCCTCAAATCCGGCCCATTGTTCGGGCCAGCGGGCCGCATCGAACACTGCAAGGCGCAGGTCTGACGCCCCGGCCCGCACCAAGGCGCGCCGCACCCCCTCGCGCTCAACCGGCTCATCGCTATCGCGAAGGCCCGCCGTATCGGCGGCGATCACCGGATACCCCCCAAGATCGAGATGAACCTCCAAAATGTCCCGGGTCGTGCCCGCGGTCTCGGCAACGATCGCCACATCGCGGGCCGCCAAGCAATTCAGCAAACTCGACTTTCCGGCATTCGGCGGCCCGATAATTGCCAAATGCACGCCATCACGCAGACGCTCACCGGCGCCACGATCATCCAGATGCCCGGCGATCTCGTCACGCAGGGCCGTAAGCCGATGCGCGGTCTGATCCTCCAAATCGGCTGGCAGCTCCTCATCGGAAAAATCGATTGCCGCCTCCCAGTGAGCCAGCGCCGTCACCAGGCGGTCGCGCCAATCGTCGCAAAGACCGGCCAGGCCGCCGCCGCCCTGGCGCAGCGCCTGGCGCCGTTGGGCCGCCGTTTCCGCGTCGATCAGATCGCCAATAGCCTCCGCTGCAGTCAAATCCATGCGGCCGTTTTCAAAGGCCCGGCGGGTAAATTCGCCGGCTTCGGCCAAGCGCACACCGGGCATGCCGCCCAGCACCCCCAACATGGCGTCGACGACCGCCAACCCGCCATGCAGATGCAGCTCGGCAATATCCTCACCGGTGAAACTCGCCGGACCGGCGAAACCAAGACACAATCCCTCGTCCAGCAGCTCGCCCGTTTCCGGATCGCGCATTTTACAGCGAATGGCGTGGCGATCGCGCGGCGCCCGGCCTGTCAATGTTTCAGCGACGGTCCAGGCGACCGGTCCGGAAAGCCGGACAATGGCGATGCCGGCCCGGCCCCGGCCGCTCGACAGGGCATAGATCGTCTCAGCGGTCATAATCGAATCGGACTCAAATCGACCCACCCCGTGACAGGGTTTTAGCGGTCTTCGGGCATCAGCATGAGGTCATCGGCCCGCCCGCCATCGCGCAAGTGCGCCTCCAATATGCGGTCCGCATCGTCGTTCGATTCGCATTTGTACCAAATGCCTTCCGGATAAACGACCACGGTCGGACCCAGTTCACAACGGTCGAGGCACCCGGCGCTATTGATTCGGATGCGTTTCAAGCCCAGTTCCTTGGCCCGGGCTTTCATATAGTTGCGGATCTTCACCGAGCCCTTGGCCATACAGCAGCCCCGCGGATGTCCGTTCGGCCTTTCGTTGACGCAGAAAAACACGTGGCGCTCATAAAAATGCTCAGGGTCAGGGGTCTCATTGCTCATGGGCAGGCTCCGTCAAATCGTTATGGGTTGTTATTTGGCCCCATCGTCGGGCGTGTCGCCGGGCGTCCCTTGGCCCATTTGCGACCAGAACATCTTCTGCAACTGTTCGAACCCCTGAATGCCGGCGGGCATCCAGGTCTTCATCAGGGTATCGGGATCCATGGCCTCCATATTCGACCGCATGCGTTTTTCCACCTCATCCATCATTGCAGCCTGCAACGGCGCCACATCGGGAAGGCCAAGGAAACTGCGCGCTTCTTCCGGTGTACAATCAATGTTGATGGTGATTTTCATCGCTCGGCTTCCTTCGCCCGCTGGGGCGGTCATCAAGAGAATAATCGGGTCCCGGAAATTAAGGTTGTTTTCCGGCAGGGAAATTCCAAACTAGGCTACAGCGTCAGCCGACGCAATCCGGCCGGTACATTGGCCATGCAAAGGAAGCCACCATGGCCGAAGATCAGGCGCGCAACCGCCTCTCCGATGAAACCAGCCCCTACTTGCGACAGCACCTGGACAACCCGGTCCATTGGTGGGCCTGGGGTGATGAGGCTTTCGCCGCCGCCAAAGACGCTGACAAACCGATCTTGCTGTCGGTTGGATATGCGGCCTGTCATTGGTGCCACGTCATGGCCCACGAAAGTTTTGAAGACGACAATATCGCCGGAGTCATGAACCAGCTGTTCATCAACATCAAAGTCGACCGCGAAGAACGGCCCGACGTCGATTCCATTTACCAATCCGCGCTCGGTATGATGGGTGAACACGGCGGCTGGCCGCTGACCATGTTTCTGACCCCGGACGGCGAGCCCTATTGGGGCGGTACCTATTTCCCGTCGACCGCACGCTATGGCCGGCCGGGATTCCGAGAAGTGCTGAGCTCGGTGGCAAATGCCTACACGGACCAGAAAGACCGGTTGGCCTCGAACATCAGCCAGCTTAAGGAAGGCCTCGACAAGATATCGCGCCCGGAAGGCGGCGGCATCCTTTCCACGGACATTTTGAATACCGCCGCAACGTCGCTTTTGCGCGCCATCGACCCCATGAACGGCGGCACCATGGGAGCACCGAAGTTCCCGCAACCGGCGCTGTTCCAATTTCTGTGGCGGGCCCATCGGCGCACCGGGTCTCCCCTGTTCCGCGATGCCGTCACTCTGACGCTCGACAATCTTTGTCAGGGCGGCATTTACGATCATCTGGGCGGCGGCTTCGCGCGCTATTCGACCGATGAAATGTGGCTGGCGCCGCATTTTGAGAAGATGCTCTACGACAATGCCCTGCTGATCGACCTGATGTGCGATGTCTGGCGGGTGACCGCCTCACCGCTTTACAAAGTCCGGGTTCGCGAAACCATCGAATGGACGCTGCGTGAATTGACCGCCACGGCTGGTGATGAGACCGCATTCGCCAGCGCTTATGATGCCGACAGCGAAGGCGAAGAAGGCAAGTTTTACGTCTGGTCGGAAACTGAAATCGATGACCTGCTGGGCGACACCGCCCCGCGCTTCAAGGAAATCTACGACGTCTCCCGGTTCGGCAACTGGGAAGGCAAAACCATTCTCAACCGGTCCGAGGGGCTGCAGCTTAGTGACGACGCCGTTGAAGCCATGCTTGCAAGTTCGCGTGAGAAACTTCTTGAAATTCGAGAAAAGCGTGTATGGCCCATGCGCGATGACAAGGTCCTGGCCGACTGGAACGGATTGATGATTTCGGCCCTCGTCCACGCCGCCGCGATCTTTGATGAGCCCGCCTGGCTGGCCGCGGCGGAAAGTGCTTTTCGGTTCGTCGCCACCGAGATGGCCGACGGCGAACGGCTGTACCACAGCTGGTGCGACGGCCGTGCCCAGCACCCCGCCGTCATCGAGGACTACGCCAATATGGCCGCCGCCGCCCTGGCGCTCCACGAGGCAACCGATGATACCGCCTATCTGGCCCGGGCGCGCGGTTGGGTGGCGATGGCCGACACCCATCACTGGGATGATCAGCATCACGGATATTTCATGAGCGCCGACGACACCACAGGTCTGATCGCCCGGCCGAAACCCATCCATGACAACGCCACGCCGCCCGGCAACGGCACAATGACCGATGTTTTGGCCCGGCTCTATTATCTTACCGGCGACGATGCCTACCGCGACCGGGCGCAAAAATTACTGGTCGCGCTGACCCCGCCGGAAACCGAAAAAGCCATGCACCAGCTGACTATGCTAATGGGCTTCGAGGTCCTCGACGGCGCCGTGCAGATTGTCATTGCCGGTGATCGTGACGGCGCCGGTGATTTGCGCCGGGCCGCCGTCGACCATGCGCCGCCAACGCGGCTGATCATCCCGATCACCGACGGCGCCGTTCTTCCTAACGATCACCCGGCAACTGGCAAGGGCGCCGTCAACGGTCAACCTGCGGCCTATGTTTGTGTCGGTACAACCTGTACACTGCCGATCACCGATGCGAAGGAACTCGAGGAACATCTGAGGGCTTTGTGAGCGCTGACGTAAATTGGCTGAGTTTTCCGTCTCCGGTAGGGACGCTGACGGCTTTCGCCGTCAACAATGCCCTGGTCGCCCTGGAGTGGGGCAAGCCGGAACCGTCCGAACAAACCCCGACCGATCTTTTGACAGCGGTACGCCAGCAATTGGACACCTATTTCGACGGCAAGTCGAAGAAGTTTTCTTTACCCCTGGCGCCGACGGGAACAGATTTCCAGCGCCGGGTCTGGGCCGCCATGGCCGAAATCCCCTATGGCCAGACCCGCACTTATGGTGAGCTGGCCGACAGCATCGGCGGTGTCGCCCGGGCCGTCGGCGGGGCCTGCGGCAAAAATCCCATCCCCATCATCCTGCCCTGCCACCGGGTCATGGGCGGCGGCGGAAAACTGACCGGCTTTTCCGGTGGTGCGGGCACCGAGTCCAAGGTCTTCTTGCTGAAGCTGGAAGGCGCGATGATTTTGTGACGCAAGCCGGTCTGCGATGTTCCTTAAGGGCAAAACTGTTTGCTCAGAGCGCACGTTGATTCCGGTTGCGGCAAGGTGCTCCGCTCCGCACAATGCGCGCCACGCTCCATGGATGGGCAGCGAATTTTCACGCGAGGGAGAACACCATGACCAAGGTCATTCGCATTCACGAATACGGCGGCGCCGATAATCTGAAATATGAAGATGTGGAGGTCGGCGCGCCGGGTGACGGCCAGGTCCGCGTCAAACACAACGCCATCGGCCTCAACTTCATCGACGTCTATCAGCGCACCGGCCTTTATGACATCGGCGCCTTGCCGGCGACGCTCGGCATGGAGGGCGCCGGTGTTATTGAAGAGGTCGGCAGCGGCGTCGACGGATTTGCCGCCGGTGACCGGGTCGCCTACGCCATGGGTATGGGCGCCTACAGCGAGGCCCGCCTAATGGCCCCCGACCGCCTGGTCAAAGTCCCCGACAACGTCGCCGACGATACCGCCGCGGCGATGATGCTGCAGGGCATGACGGCGCGCTATCTGCTTAAAAGTTCCTATGCCGTGCAACCCGGGAACACCATCCTCATCATGGCCGCGGCCGGTGGTGTCGGGCAAATTCTCAGCCAATGGGCGAAGCATCTCGGGGCGACGGTGATCGGCTGCGTCGGGTCGGACGAAAAGGCGGCCCTGGCCAAAACCAACGGGTGCGACCACACGATCCTCTACAATGCCGAGGATGTCGCCGCCCGGGTGCGCGAGATCACCGGCGGCGCCGGCGTGCCCGTTTCCTATGATTCGATCGGTCAAGCGACCGTCGATGCGACCCTCGATAGCCTGGGTCCGGCCGGCGTCTTCGTTTCTTTCGGCAATGCCTCGGGGCCCATCTCGGATTTCAATCTTGGCGTCCTCGCGGCCAAGGGCTCGCTCTATATTCAGCGACCTACGCTGGGTACCTATACGCGCAACCGCGAACTGCTGAACGAAGTCGCAGGCGACTTGTTCGACGTGGTCGGCTCCGGCGCCGTGAAGATAAACATTGGCCAGACCTATCCGCTTGCCGAGACGGCCCAGGCGCATCGCGACCTGGAAGACCGCAAGACCACGGGCTCGACCGTGCTCATGCCGTGAGGCCACCCGATGCATGAATCGCAAGGTGGCTGCCACTGCGGAAACTTGCGAACTCGGTTTTCGTCGCCGACGCCGCCCGGGGATAATTTGGTCCGCGCCTGTCAGTGTTCGTTCTGTCGCAAGCATGGGGTCCGGGCTGTCGCCGACCCTGGTGGGCGCGCCGAAATCCGCGTCGGCAATCCGCAAAAACTGATCCGCTACCAGTTCGGTCACCGGGCTGCTGATTTCCTGGTCTGCGCAAATTGCGGTGTCTACGTGGCCGCTATTATGGAAGAGGGCAACGAGACTTTCGCCACAATGATCGTCAACGCCTTTGACAATCATGCCGACTTCGCCGCTTCAGCGCAGCCGGTCAGCTATGACGGTGAAGACGAAGCCGGCCGGCGCCAACGGCGCCGTGATAAATGGACGCCGGCAAAACTCGTCACCGATTGACGTTGGGGTATGTCCCACGGCTCGCCGCGGGATTGCGAACACCTAAGTATTCATCGAATCGAAGAAATCGTCATTGTTCTTCGAATGCTTCAGTTTATCCAAGAGGAAGTCCATAGCATCGGTGACGCCCATCGGCATGAGAATGCGGCGCAGCACCCACATTTTCGATAGCGTGCCCTGATCGACCAGTAATTCTTCCTTCCGCGTGCCTGATTTGGTGATATCGATGCTCGGCCAGGTCCGCTTGTCGGATAGTTTCCGGTCCAAAATGATTTCCGAATTGCCGGTGCCCTTGAATTCCTCAAAGATGACTTCATCCATGCGCGAGCCTGTGTCAATTAAGGCTGTTGCGATGATCGTAAGCGATCCACCTTCCTCGATATTCCGCGCGGCGCCAAAGAAACGCTTGGGTCTTTGCAGGGCGTTGGCGTCAACGCCGCCGGTCAAAACCTTGCCGCTGGAGGGCACAACGGTGTTATAGGCCCGTGCCAAGCGCGTAATGGAATCCAATAAGATCACCACATCGCGCTTATGTTCGACCAATCGTTTGGCTTTTTGGATCACCATTTCCGTGACCTGCACGTGGCGAACCGCCGGCTCGTCAAAGGTCGAGCTGATGACCTCGCCCTTCACGGAGCGCGCCATGTCGGTCACCTCCTCGGGGCGCTCATCGATCAACAGGACGATCAGATAGCATTCGGGATGGTTCTCGGCCACCGACTGGGCGATATTTTGCAGCATCACCGTTTTGCCGGTGCGCGGCGGCGCGACGATCAACGCGCGCTGGCCCTTGCCGACCGGCGTAATCAGATCGAGCACCCGGCTGGTCGGATCCTTGTGTTCCGGATTATCGATTTCCATGGCCAGTTTCTGTTCGGGATAAAGCGGCGTCAGGTTGTCGAAATTGATGCGGTGGCGGACGTCTTCCGGATTGGCGAAGTTGACCTGGTTGACCTTCAAAAGGGCGAAATACCGCTCGCCTTCCTTCGGCGCGCGAATCTCACCTTCCACCGTGTCTCCGGTCCTGAGCCCGAAACGGCGGATCTGGCTGGGACTGACGTAGATGTCATCGGGCCCGGGCAGATAGTTCGATTCCGGGCTTCGAAGGAACCCGAAGCCATCTTGCAGAACCTCCAGGACGCCGTCGCCGAAGATCGCCTGGTCGTCATCGGCCAGGTGTTTGAGGATGGCGAACATCATGTCCTGCTTGCGCAATGTGCTGGCGTTCTCGACGCCCAGATCTTCGGCGAAGGACAGAAGATCAGGCGGTGTTTTGGATTTCAGGTCTTTGAGGTTCATGGTCCGGTTCCGGAGAGATCTATGGGGAAGGGGCGGCTGGGAAAGGGGATTTACGGAGCGAAGTAATCAAATCCTTGCGGATCGGTCCTTAAGCACAGGCCAGGGCGTCGCGCCCGTTTTGATTGGAAATTCCGTAAATTTTTCGTTGGATGTCGAAAGCACCGGCGGTGTTTCCGACGAAGAAGGCCACACCATTAGCGAAACTGCGGAAGCCTGTCAAATGGAACTTCCCAATTTTATACGAATTTGCGACGGCGTCAGAACGGCCGGACAATCACCATGATGACGATGATAATCATCAGCACCGTCGGCACTTCGTTGGCGATCCGGTAAAATTTCTGGCTGCGGGTGTTGCGGTCGGCCTCGAAATCCTTGCGCCATTTCGCCATCTCCCCGTGCGCCGCCGACATGCCCAGTACACAAACAAATTTGGCGATCATCCAAGGCGCCGACCAAAGCGCGTCACCGCCGGCCGCCAACATCACGCCGCCAAATAGCCAGGCCGCGATCATCGCCGGGTTCATGATGGCGCGAAGCAATCGGCGCTCCATAATTTTCAGGGTCTCCGAAGTCTCTGACCCCGCGTCGGCCTGGCAATGGTAGACGAACAACCGGGGCAGATAGAGCAGCCCCGCCATCCAGGAAATCACGGCAACCACATGCAGCGCCTTGATCCAATCATAGGCCGTCGCGGATAGCTCGATCATGCGGCGTCCTCCCCGTCGGCCATCTTACACGGGCATCCCGACAACGTCTGCGGGCAAAGGCGCCGGCCCGCCGTGCCGCCATAGGGTGCCGCTCGGTCCTTGCCGATGACCGCGTCGACCAAATCTGCCAATGCCGCGATAAATTCCGGATGGCTGCCAACCGCCGGCACGCGGGTATATTTTGGAACCCCATACTTTGCGGCCACTTCGCGATATTCGATATCCAATTCGACCAGAGTTTCTGAATGTTCCGAAACGAAGGCGATGGGGACGATCACAACCTCTACCCCATCGATGCCGGCGCGGGCCAATTCCTGTTCCGTCGAGGGCCCGATCCATTCTAGCGGCCCGACCCGGCTTTGATAACAGACAGCCCAGTCCAGTTCTTCGCCAAGGGCATCGACAACACCGACGGCGGTTTGTTCGACCTGCCATTGATAGGGATCACCACGCGCGATGATTTTTTTTGGCAGGCCATGGGCCGAAAACAGCACCCGTGCGCCGGCCCCGCTGTGCGCCAGGGCCTCACGGAGAAGCGCGACCTGGGCGGTCAGCCAATGCGGTGCCAATGGATAACAGCACACAGTGCGGGTTGGCACGGTGAGCCCGGTCCGATGCGCCGCTCGTTTCCAATCTGCCAGCGAAGATCCAGTGGTCGTCGTCGAGTACTGAGGATAAAGCGGCAGGGCAATCACCTCATCGGGGCCGAAATCCTTAACCGCCGCCGTCACCTCATCGCTCATGGGATGCCAATAGCGCATGCAGACGAAGACTTTCACATCGGCGCGTTCTGACATCCGATCATGCAGAGCGCTCGCCTGTTGTCGCGTTAGCTCCAGGAGCGGCGATTTGCCGCCGAGATGCGCATAGATCGCGCGCGCCACCGGCACCCGGCGCCGGGAGATAAACTGCGCCAGCAGCCAACGTAGGGGCCCAGGGACCGCAATGATCGCGGGATCATTGAACAGATTAAACAAAAACGGCTGGATGGCTGCCGGTGAATCCGGACCACCAAGATTAAACAAAACAACGGCAAGACGCGCCATATCGTCTATATCCGCCGTGCTCAGCCTGTGTTCCGGATCAGATCAACTACCCGGCCCAAGTGTCCGGGCGGTGTCGGCGGCAGAATCCCGTGACCAAGATTGAAAATGAATGGGCCTTTGCAAAGTGTCTCGAGAATACGTCCCACTTCCTGATCAAGAACGGCGCCGCCGCTCAACAAAATATGATTGTCGAGGTTGCCCTGAACCGTACAAATCGACTGCAATTCGCTGGCCGCCCATGCCAACGGTACGGAGGCGTCGATGCTGACGCCGTCGACACCGGTCTCCATAACAAAATCACGATATAGCACGCCGGCGTTTCGCGGAAAGCCAATGATCGGAATATCCGGATGGACCAGCCGCACGGCTTCGACAATGCGGCGGTTCGGCTCAATAATCCATTTCCGGAACTGGCTTTCCGGCAACAGCCCGGCCCAGCTGTCAAACAATTGCAGGGCTTCGGCGCCATTGTCGATCTGCTCGATCAGATAGCGCGACGTGGCCTCACAGAGAATATCAATCAGACGACCAAAATCACCAGGCCGTTCCGCCGCCCAGCGTCGAATATTCGGGCCCTCCGTGCCGCCGCGGCCTTCGATCATGTAAAGCGCCACGGTAAACGGCGCACCGGCGAAACCGATTAACGCCGTTTTATCATCCAAACCATCCGCAACCTGACGGACGGTCTCCATGACCGGCGCCAATCGCGCCGATACCGCCTCAACATCCAAGGCTTTCAGATCATCAACATTTTCGACAGGCGTCAGAACGGGCCCTTCACCTTCGCGGAAAGAGACGTCTTGGCCCAAGCCGTGCGGAATGACCAAAATATCGGAAAACAGAATTGCCGCATCCATGTCGAAACGGCGTAATGGCTGGTGGGTTGCCTCGACGGCGAGATTGGGTGTGAAACAGAAATCCAGAAAATTCCGGGCCTGGGTGCGAAGCTCCCGATATTCCGGCAAATACCGCCCGGCCTGGCGCATGAACCAGCACGGCGGCGGATTGACGATCTCTCCGTGTAGAGCACGCAGAAATGGTTTTGTTGATGTCATCTGATGATTCCCGTGCTCATTCACCCTCTTTCCTAAATATATATATATATAAAGAAAAGGTGGTAGTGGTTGTTGTAGAGCAATTAGAGGGGATTAAATTTTATCCCGGCCTTATCACCGGTTATAAAGAGCAAGTTCAAAATTGGTATAGATCTGTGTACGGTACGTAATTTTACGGTAGACAATTCCAGCAAACCACGACAATTACCCGAGAAATTATTTTTTAAAGTTTTGTCGGAAAATCTGGATAAGTTTCAATGGGCGGCCATATGGCGGGTTGTTCATGGTGGTGCGTAATTATATTCAGATGGGCAAAAACATGATAATGCATTTTGCCGGTCGGTGATGAAATCGGCCTTTCAGGAAAGTCGCAAATTTATCCTTAGGTTGGTGTCGAAAAACCCACAGGCTTGTGTGAACAAATGAAAAAAATTCCCATCCATCTGGTTTCTGATTCAACAGGCGAAACCGTCACGCTTGTTGGCCGCGCCTGCCTGATCCAGTTCGATCATGTCGAACCGGAAGAACATTTGTGGTCGCTGGTCCGCACGGAAGACAAGGTTCAGGAGATTCTCGCCAGCCTTGAAGAACAAGGTGGCGTGGTCATCTACACCCTGGTCGATCAGGAAATCCGGCGCATTCTTGAAGAGGGCTGCGCAGCACTGCAAATCCCCTGCATTCCCGTGCTTGATCCCATTGTTGCCGCGCTTGGTCAATTCCTGGGTACGGAAGGACACGCCCGGCCCGGCTCACAGCATGTCATGAACGCCGAATATTTCAGCCGCATCGAAGCCATGCAGTTCGCCCTGAGCCACGATGACGGACAATCGACCTGGGATTTGGATGAGGCTGATGTGGTGTTGCTGGGTGTGTCCAGGACGTCGAAGACGCCGACTTGTATTTATCTTGCCAACCGGGGCATCAAGACGGCCAACGTGCCGATCGTGCCGGGCTGTCCAATCCCCAAGGAAGTGTTCGAAATTAACCGGCCTTTGGTGGTCGGGCTGACCAAGGATCCAAAGCGGTTGGTGGAAATTCGCCGCCAACGGCTGCGGCTTCTCGATCAAGATGAAAATACCGATTACGTTAATTTGGAATTGGTCTCCCAGGAGATCAACGAGGCCCGCCGTCTGTTCACCAAACATGATTGGCCGGTCATTAATGTGAGTCGTAAGTCCATTGAAGAAACCGCGGCGACCATCTACCAGCTCTACCAGGATCGCCTGGACGAACACGTCTAAGGCGCCTGAAGATGACGGCACCGATAATTCTGGCCTCCGCAAGTCATGTCCGCCGGCGGTTGCTTGAACAGGCGGGCATCCCCCATGAGGCGGTCAACGCCGGTGTCGACGAGGCCTCGATCAAGGAAAGCTGCCGGCATGGCGGAGACAGCGTCGACGCTACCGTGCACCGTCTCGCCGAAGCGAAAGCCGTTGCGGTCAGTGCACGGTTCGCCGATAAATTAGTCATCGGGGCCGATCAAATACTCGAGTGCGAGGGGCGATGGTTTGACAAACCGGACGGCCTTCAAGGCGTCCGCCGGCATTTGGAAGCACTGCGCGGACGGACCCACTATTTGGTCAACGGCACGGTCGTCATGGAAGGCGGACAGGTCGTTTGGCATCACGGTGAGCGCGTCGCCATGACCATGCGCAACCTGTCTGACAGTTTCATCACCAGCTACCTGGATAATGTCGGCGCCAAAGCCTGCAACGCTGTTGGCGGGTATCAAATGGAGGCCTTGGGAGCCCAGTTGTTCGAACAGATTGGGGAAGACTATTTCGGCATTCTTGGGCTTCCGCTCTTGCCGTTGATGGACTTTCTGCGGCAACGTGGCGTGTTGGACACCTAGGTTTCAGTGGATGCGGATACGTCAACACATGACCCTATCGACTGGTTTATCCAAACCGGGCCAGGAGCCCAGCGTCATCGATCGGCCCGGATTTTCCGCCGGATGCTGATCCTTGGTTTGACCGGCTCCATTGGCATGGGCAAGACCACAGCGGC
>Ga0114932_10002148_pt1 | contig 21246 bp, 20 predicted proteins | sample 2SBtaG_2_FD_87286 | JGI IMG/M metagenome (GOLD analysis project Ga0114932, IMG submission 87286) | Deep subsurface microbial communities from Kolumbo volcano to uncover new lineages of life (NeLLi) - 2SBTROV12_ACTIVE470 metaG | ecosystem: Environmental > Aquatic > Marine > Volcanic ... | reverse complement strand
TTGGCTCCGGCGGTAGGGATCGAACCTACGACCAATTGATTAACAGTCAACTGCTCTACCGCTGAGCTACGCCGGAACAACGCTTGGGCCCGAAGGCGGTGCGCGGATTGCTATAGCAAAGCGGATTCGGGGCGTCCAGCCCAATTGTCGGGCAGATCCCGGGGCGGTCGGCGCGGCTATGAAATCAGCGAGAATTCCGCATCAAAGGCCAGTTGCGGTTGCGCGGCCACCAGATTTCGTTCCGTCAGATCAAGCAGATGCGCGAAAACATTGCGCGCGGCGGCGGGGATCAGGGCGGGTGCGACTTCGGTGTAAATCCGCGCGGCCAGCGCACGCGGCGTCGCCGCCCCGGAGGCGAGCGCGGCAAGAATTTGCGATTCCCGCATTTGCCGGTGCTGCGTCTGGTGGGCGATCATGCCGTGCGGATCCTGAAGCACCGCGCCGTGGCCGGGAAAATAGTGCCGGTCCTGCCTGCGCGCGCCCATCTTTTTCAACGAACGCATGAACGCGCCGAGATCGCCGTCGGGGGGCGAGACCAGCGTCGTGGCCCAACTCATCACGTGGTCCCCGGAAAACACCCCGCCGGTTTCCCCCCAGGCAAAGCACAGGTGATTGCCGAAATGACCCGGCGTCGCAAGCGCGGTCAGCGCCCATTCGCCGGTGGCAACAACCTCGCCGTCGCGCAGGTTCCGCGTCGGGGCGAAAGCGGCATCCACGCCCTCGCCTCCGCCAAGGCTGAACTTTGCCGCCAGCCGCGTCATCCGCGACGAACGCCCGGCAGCACTGTCGCCAAGGGCCAGCACCGGCGCGTCACATTCGCGCGCCAGAGGCGCCGCCATGGGCGAATGATCCAGATGGCTGTGGGTCACCAGAATATGGCTGATCCGGCGCATGTCCCCGACCGCCGCGCGCAGGGCCGCCAGATGTACCGGGTCCGCCGGCCCCGGGTCGATCACCGCGATTTCCGCTTCGCCCAGCAGATAGGTGTTGGTGCCGCGAAAGGTCATCGGCGACGCATTCGGCGCGACCAGACGGCGCAGCCCGGGGGCCAGTTGCTCGGCCCGCCCGACGGGCGGATCGAAATTGCGGTCAAACGGATCGTCGCCCATGCTGATTCCTTGCAAGTTCAACCGATTATGCGTAGCTCTTGGCGGCATGAACTTCAACTGGCTCAAGTCGATGATGCCCAAGGGCCTTTATGGCCGCGCCGCACTGATCCTGATCCTGCCGGTCGTCACCATTCAGCTTGTCGTTTCCGTCGTCTTCATTCAACGCCATTTCGATGGCGTCACCGAGCAACTTACCGCCAATGTCGCGCTGGAAATCCGGTATCTGGTGGATGCAATCAACCGCGAGGCCGATTCCCAAGGTGCCGATGCCGTCATCGACGCGATTGCCGAACCGCTGGGGTTTCGGGTTGCGCGATTGCCCCGGGACGCCGCCGACCGACAGGATCGGTACCGGTTCGACGATCTGACCGGCAAGGCGGTGATCCGCGAATTGCGCGGCCATCTGCCGACGGTCTGGCGGGTCGATCTGGCCTCGGATGTGAAACGGGTCAATCTGGTGGTTTCGACCGATCACGGGCGCTATCTGATCAATTTCAACCGGCTTCGGGTTTCGGCCTCCAACCCGCATCAATTGCTGGTGCTGATGATCGTCGTGGCCATATTCATGACGATCATCTCGTTGATATTCTTCAGAAATCAGGTCCGCCCGATCCGCAGGCTGGCCCGCGCCGCCGATGCCTTCGGCAAGGGCCGCTCGGCTCCGTACCGGGTTGCGGGCGCCACCGAGGTTCGCCAGGCCGGGCAGGCATTTCTGGACATGCGCGACCGGATCGAACGCCAGATCGAGCAGCGCACCCTGATGCTGTCCGGCGTCAGCCACGACCTCAGAACCCCGCTGACCCGCCTGAAACTGGGCCTGTCGCTGGCCCCGGACGCCGCCAGTTCCGGCGAATTGATGCGCGATGTCGATGACATGGAGGCGATGCTGGAAGAGTTTCTGGCTTTTGCGCGCGGCGATTCGATGGAACAGACGCAACAATCCGACCCCTTCGCGCTGGTGCAGCAATCCGCGCGGGATGCCCGGCGTCTGAACGGCGAGGTTGCGCTGGTGCTGCCGCCTGCGCCGCGCCGGCCGCTGATGGTGGCCATGCGGCCCAACGCGCTGCGTCGCGCGCTTGATAATCTGGTGGAAAATGCCCTGCGCTATGGGTCACGTTGCCGCCTGTCGCTCGAAATTCGCCCAACGGAACTGAGTTTCGTGGTCGAGGATGACGGCCCGGGCATTCCCATTCACGCCCGCGAACAGGCCATGCGCCCGTTCGAGCGGCTGGACTCGGCCCGCAACCAGAATACCAGCAGCGGTGTCGGGCTTGGATTGGCGATCGCAGTCGATATCGCGCTTTCGCATGGCGGCGCGCTGGAACTGACCGACAGCCGGGAAATGGGCGGCCTGCGCGCCGAATTGCGCTTGCCGGTATAGGGGCCCCGGCGCTTTACAGAAATGTTTGCGCGTGCTGGCGCTCGGGCGCCTCAAGATGCGAGATCGCGTTGAATTGTAGCAGCCGCAACCGGTCGGGGTGCACCACATAGCGGCAATAGGCGGCGTTGTGGGTCTGCAGGATCACGTCGGTCATTGCCGCCAGCGACAAGCCCAGGACGTGGCGCATGATCACTCCGCCGGGCCCGCCGGAACTGACCAGCATGACCTTGCCGTCGCGCGCCGCATGATCGCCAAGCGCGGCCAGAACCCTGGTCTGGAATCCGGCAAAGGTTTCCGGTGCATCGGCGATCTCGTCCGCCGCCCATGCCGCCATTATCTGGCCGAATTGGTGCGCGGCCTGAATGTCGGTTGCGGGTTTTGCCACTTCGTTCTGCGACTGCCACGCCCGTTCCATCGCGAAAAACGCCATTTCATTCAGCCGCGCATCGGTCGCCACGTCCCGGGAGCCAAACCCCTGGCCCATCGACTGCAAGGTCTCGCGATGGCGGCGCAGGTCGCCGGTGATGACGCGATCGAACCCGCCGGCACTTGTGGCCAGATGCGCCCCCAGCCAAGCGGATTGCTGGTGGCCAAGCGGGCTCAGCCTGTCGTAATCCGCCGCCCCATAGGACGCCTGACCATGGCGGACGAAATAGATTTCACCCATTGATATGCGCGCTCCTGCCCGGCGGTCACCCGTTCTGGTAGGCCTGGAGGGACTCGAACCCCCAACCAAAGCGTTATGAGCGCTCTGCTCTAACCAATTGAGCTACAGGCCCGACCTGCGACCGTGCTTATCGGCGGTGCATCAAACGGTCAAGACCGCGGCGGTCGCGGCTTTTCAAGCGGGTTGATCTGGGCTAAACGGGCGCGGCAATCCAACGCGAAAAGGGCGGGTCATGGCGGGCGGAAAAATGGGGCTCAGCTACGCCGACGCGGGCGTCGATATCGATGCGGGAAACGCCCTGGTCGAGCGGATCAAGCCCAGCGCCCGATCCACCGACCGCGCCGGGGTCACCACGGCACTTGGCGGGTTCGGCGCGCTGTTCGATCTCAAGGCGGCGGGATATTGCGACCCGGTTCTGGTCGCGGCGACGGATGGCGTGGGCACCAAGCTCAGGATCGCGATCGACACCGGAAACCTGGACACGATCGGCATCGATCTGGTGGCGATGTGCGTGAACGATCTGATCTGTCAGGGCGCGGAGCCGTTGTTTTTCCTGGATTATTTCGCCACACACAAGTTGGATGTTCCCGGCGCGGCGCAGGTGATCGCGGGGATCGCCCAAGGCTGCACGACCGCCGGGGCCGCCCTGATCGGCGGTGAAACGGCGGAAATGCCCGGCATGTATGCCAAGGGAGATTTCGATCTGGCCGGGTTCGCGGTCGGCGCGATGGAGCGCGTCACCGCCCTGCCCCGGGACGTTAGGGCGGGCGATGTTCTGCTGGGGCTTGCCTCGGACGGGGTGCATTCCAACGGTTATTCGCTGGTCCGCCACGTCGTCGCGCAAAGCGCGCACGGCTGGGCCGATCCCTGCCCGTTCGCGCCCGGCACGCTGGGCGACGCGCTGCTGGTGCCGACCCGGATTTACGTACGCGCGGCCCTTGCGGCGCATCGCGTCACCGGCCTGCGGGCGCTGGCGCATATCACCGGGGGCGGCATTGTCGAAAACCTGCCTCGGGTGCTGCCCGACGACATGGGGGCGACCATCGATCTTGACGCCTGGTCATTGCCGCCCGTGTTCGGCTGGTTGGCCCGCGAAGGTGGCATTGCCGCGGCGGAAATGCTGAAAACCTTCAATTGCGGCATCGGCATGATTGCCGTGGTTCCACCGGATCGGGTTGACGAAATCACGTCGATCCTGACCGGACACGGCGAAAGCGTCACCGCCATCGGGGCCGTCACGCAAGCGCCCGGCATCCGCACCACTGGATCAATGATGTGAACCACAAGCGTGTCGTCATCCTGATTTCGGGCGGTGGCTCGAACATGGTGGCGCTTCTGGACAGCATGCGCGGCGATCACCCGGCGCGCGCGGTTCTGGTCATCAGCAACGATCCTGCCGCCGCCGGGTTGGCCAGGGCGGAATTGCGCGGCATCAAGACCGCCGTCATAAATCATCGCGATTTTCACGACCGGCCCGCATTTGAGACCGCACTGAACCACGAGATCAAGGCCGTGAACCCCGATATCCTGTGTCTGGCCGGGTTCATGCGCATTCTGACCCCGGCATTCACCGCGCACTGGCAGGGCAGGATGCTGAACATCCACCCGTCGCTGCTGCCCGCCTTTCCGGGGCTGAACACCCACCAGCGTGCGCTGGACGCGGGCGAATCCGTCCATGGCTGTACGGTCCACGAGGTCACGGGTCATCTGGACCATGGCCCGCTGCGCGGTCAGGCGCGGGTGGCGGTGCTGGCGGGGGATACCGCGAAAACGCTGGCGGCGCGGGTGCTGGTGCAGGAACATCGGCTTTATCCCGCCGTTCTGGCGCGGTTTGCGACCGGCAATTGCGAACCGGTGCACCTGCCATGACCGAGCCGGTCTCGACCATCCGCAACCTCGGCCCCGCGACCGAGGCGATCTTTCGCCGCGCGGGCATCCGTACGGCGCGCGAATTGCGCGATCTCGGGCCGGACGAGGCCTATCGCCGCGTGCTCGCCACCGGGACCCGCCCGCATTTCATCGGCTATTACGCCTTGGTGATGGGCTTGCAGGGGCGGCCCTGGAACGACTGTCAGGGGCGTGAAAAAGCGGCGCTGCGGCAGCGTTTCGACGCCCTGAAAGCCGCCGCCCGCGACCAGGATCCGGCCCGGTCGCGGCGCGACGCCATCCTGAACATCATTGGCGTGATCAAACCGCCGTCGCGGCGCTAGGCGTCATCGCTTTCCAATTGGCCGATATATCCCGGGGGTGCGGGGGCTGGCCCCCGCCCGGTGCTCAGCCGACCAGCTCGACACCGGCAAAGAAATAGGCGATCTCTTCGGCTGCGGTTTCCGGGGCGTCCGATCCATGGACCGAATTTTCGCCCATGGATTGCGCGAATTCCGCGCGGATGGTGCCGGCATCGGCCTCTGCCGGATTGGTCGCGCCCATCACTTCGCGGTTTTTCGCAATCGCGTTCTCGCCTTCCAGCACCTGTACGACCACGGGTTCGGAAATCATGAATTCGCACAATTCGTCGTAAAATGGCCGGCCCTTGTGGACACCGTAAAACGTCTGCGCCTGCTGAAGCGTCATTCGGAGGCGTTTCTGCGCGACAATCCGCAGGCCCGCGGCCTCGAATTTCGCGTTGATCGCGCCGGTCAGGTTGCGCTTGGTGGCGTCGGGTTTGATGATCGAGAACGTGCGTTGGGTCGCCATCGGATCGGCCTTTCCTGTTTGGGACAGGGCGCTGCGCCCCGTTGATTTCGCGGCTGCCTATCATGGGTTTTCGCCCTTGAAAAGCGATGAAAGGCTGCGCAATTGACAGCCCTTGCCGGTTCGGGGCAAATGCCGCCATGTTGCGACTGACCGATATCGGATTTTCTATTGCGGGCCAGCCGCTTTTCGCGGGCGCGGATGCCGTGATCCCCACTGGCCACAAGGTCGGCTTCGTCGGGCGAAACGGCAGCGGCAAGACCACCCTTTTTCGCCTGATCATGGGCGAGTTGACGCTGGAAACCGGGACAATCGGCGTGCCCAGGGGTGCCCGGATCGGCGGCGTGGCGCAGGAGGCTCCGGCCAGTCACGATTCGCTGCTTGATACCGTGCTGATGGCCGATACCGAGAGGCACCAGTTGCTGGCGGAATCCGAGACCGCCACCGATCCGGCGCGCATCTCCGAAATCCATACGCGCCTTGCCGATATCGACGCATGGTCGGGCGAAAGTCGCGCGGCCTCGATTCTGGCCGGTCTCGGCTTTGACACGGCGGCGCAGGCCCGGCCCTGCGCCGAATTCTCGGGCGGCTGGCGGATGCGGGTGGCGCTGGCGGGCGTATTGTTCGCCGCGCCCGACATATTGCTGCTGGACGAACCGACCAATTATCTGGATCTCGAAGGTACGATCTGGCTGGAAACCTACCTTGCACGCTATCCGCATACGGTGCTGGTGATCAGCCATGACCGCGAATTGCTGAACCGCTCGGTCCATGCCATCCTGCATCTGGACAATTTGAAACTGACGCTGTGGAACGGCGGTTACGATGCGTTCGACCGGCAGCGACGCGAAAAACTGGATCAGGCGGCGGCGGCCCACAAACGGCAGGCGGCGCGCAAGGCGCATCTGCAATCCTATGTCGACCGGTTCCGCTACAAGGCCAGCAAGGCGCGGCAGGCGCAATCGCGGTTGAAGATGATCGAGCGGATGACCCCGATTTCGCTGGACAGCGAGACGCGCAGCGTCGGGTTCAACTTTGCCTCGCCCGAGGAACTGTCGCCGCCGATCATCAAGCTTGAAGATACCGCCGTCGGATACGACGGACGCGCGGTGCTGTCCGGGCTCAATCTCAGGATAGATCAGGATGACCGGATCGCGTTGCTGGGTGCGAACGGACAGGGAAAATCGACGTTTTCCAAACTGTTGGCGGCCCGCCTTGAGCCGATGTCGGGCCGGATGCACACCGCCTCGAAACTAAGGGTCGGATATTTCGCTCAGCATCAGGTGGACGAGCTGGACCTCGAGGAAACCCCGATCACGCATCTGCGCCGCCTGCGCCCGGCGGAAACACCGGCGCGGCTCAGGGCGCGCCTGGCGGCGGGCGGACTTGGGGCCGATCAGGCCGAAACCCGGGTCGGACAATTGTCCGGCGGGCAGAAATCCCGGCTTTCGATGCTGATTGCCACGCTGGACGTGCCGCATATCCTCATTCTGGACGAGCCGACCAACCACCTGGACATCCAAAGCCGCGAGGCGCTGGTGACGGCCCTGAACGATTATCAGGGCGCAGTCATTCTGGTCAGCCACGATCCGCATCTGATCTCGATGACCGCCGACCGGCTGTGGCTGGTGCGGGATGGAAAAGTTACGGTTTATCAAGATGATATGGACACGTACCGCAAGATGCTGCTGGCGGAACGCGGGGCAGCGGGTTCACAATCGTCAAAGCCTGCCGCGAAATCTCCGGCGGAAATCGCCCGCCGATCGGCGAAACTTGCGACCGAGGTCTCAAAATGCGAGGCGCGGATCACCAAATTGGAGGCGATGCGCGACAAACTCGACACCCGCCTGGCCGATCCGACGCTCTATGCGAACGACAATGACCCCGCGCTTGACACGCTTCAGGCCAAGCGCCGCGAAGTCGAAACCGGGCTGGCACGGGCGGAAAAGCTGTGGTTGACGGCGGTCGAGCGGGTGGAAAAAGCGGGGCGGGCCTGAATGCAAACCGGGCAATCGATGGAACTGATCTATCTGGTGATCCTGGGCATCATGGTGTCGTTCTGGTTTTTCCGCCGGCGGCGCGGTTCGCTCAACAAATCGCTGCAACAGGTGATTTTGTGGGTTTTCCTGTTTGCCGGGCTTGTCGTGCTTTACGGCTTCAAGGATCAGTTGCGCCAGCAGATCGTGCCTGCGCAGGCCGTGGTGATCGGCGACGGGCGAATCGCGCTGGCCCGCGCCGCGGACCGCCATTTCTATGCCACCGTCAACATCGACGGGCAGGACATCGTTTTCGTGGTCGATACCGGGGCGACCGATATGGTCCTGTCACAGCAGGATGCCCGCAAGATCGGCGTCGATCCGGACACGCTGGCCTATGTTTTCACCGCGCAGACCGCCAACGGCGAAGTCAGAACCGCGCGCATCCGGCTCGACCGGGTCGATCTGGCGGGGCATGTCGACCGAAACGTGACCGCCTGGGTCAATGACGGCGAGATGGCCGGTTCGCTGCTGGGGATGAGCTATCTTTCCCGCTTCTCGCGCCTCGAAATTGCCGGAGATACGCTTTATCTGACGCGCTGAGCGCTGCGGGTTTTCGTCGCGCCGCGATCCGGCGGCCTGGCGGCACCGTCGCGGATTTTCGCGTTTGCACGCAGGGGGCAACCATCCCGGATCAGGTGTTGGCCGACGCTTTCTCGACCCAGCGCCCGTCGTCCTGGGCCCAGTAATGCGCGGGCAATCCCGCCGCGGTCACCTGCTTCCACTGGGCACGCGCGCATTCCAGTGCCGATTCGACGTGCCCCTCAAACAGCACGCAAACCCGTTCGAACGCCGAAAACCCGTCAACATCGATTTCCGCACCATCCAGTGCCAGCATGATTTCCGCGTTGTTCGCGGCACCGGGGCCGGTCGTCAGCAATACCGGCTGCCCGGCATCATGCGGCCCACCGGCAACGCCATGGGCAGCAAATCCCGTATCTTCGCCAAGCCACAGCTTCTGGTCCAGCCAGCGCGCACGTTCGTCAGAGCGGCAGAGCACCACCGCCTTCCAGCCGCGCGCACGGGTTTTTTCCAACAATTCCATCAGCGTAACCTCGACCGGGCTGCGCGTCAGATGGTAGAACAGAACCTCGGTCATCCGCCTTCGTACTGGTCGCGGATCAGGCGATCCAGCGCCATCACACCCCAGCCGGTCGCGCCCTTGGGTGCAAGATTGCTGTCAGATTTGAGCGAGGCAACCCCGGCAATATCCAGATGCGCCCACGGGGTTTCATCCTTGACGAAACGTTGCAGGAACTGCGCCGCCGTGATCGAACCCGCCGCGCGGCCGCCGACGTTTTTCATGTCGGCGACGCGGGATTTCAGCAATTTGTCATAGGCCGTGCCCAGCGGCATCCGCCACGCGCCTTCGCCCTCGGCTTGTGCGGCTTTCAGAAACGCGTTGCACAGGTGGTCCTGATTGGAAAAGACCCCGGCATTTTCATGCCCCAGACCGATGACGATCGCGCCCGTCAGGGTGGCCAGATTGATCATGCCGGTGGGGGCGAATTTTTCCTGCGCGTACCACAGGATGTCGGCCAGTACCAAACGCCCCTCGGCATCGGTATTGATGACCTCGATCGTGTCGCCCTTCATCGAGGTGACCACGTCGCCCGGCCGCTGTGCCTTGCCGTCGGGCATGTTTTCCACCAGCCCGACGATGCCCACGACATTGGCGCGCGCCTTGCGCAATGCCAGCGTGCGCATGACCCCGGCAACCACGCCCGCGCCGCCCATGTCCATGGTCATGTCTTCCATGCCGCCGGCGGGTTTGATCGAGATGCCGCCCGTGTCAAAGACCACGCCCTTGCCGACCAGCGCGAACGGGGCTTCGTCCTTGCCGCCCTTCCACTCCATCACCACCACCTTTGTCGCGGTTTCCGAGCCCAGTCCCACGCCCAGCAGCGCTTGCATGCCCAGCGCCGCCAGTTCGGATTCTTCCAGGATCGTCACCTCAAGCCCGATTTCCTGCATCGCGGCCAGACGCCCGGCAAAATCGTCGGTTGTCAGGATGTTGGCGGGTTCGTTCACCAGATCGCGGGTGAAGAACACACCTTCGGCAAGCGCGGCCATCGGCGCGGCGGTACGGGCGGTGTCTTCGGGTCTGGATACCATGAAACGGACGTCACCGGGCGCGTCCCTGCGGCCGGTCTTGTGGGTATCAAAGCGATACGATCTGAGCGCGAGGCCCAGGGAAATATCGGCGGCTCTGGGATGATTGCCAGCTAGAACCGTCAATGCCGCCGCGCCCTGAAACCGCGCGATCGCGGCACCCGCCGATCGGGCCGTCGCCACATCAGGGCGCTTGGGCAGCTTGACGACCAGCACCGATTCCGCCGCCAGTCCGGCGGGAAAGGCCAGCGTGATACCCGCCCCCGTTTCCAGCTTGTCGAACGCCCGGCTTGCCACCAGCCGCCGCACCGCGCCCCGCGTCAGCGTGTTGACCCGGCGGGCCAGAATGTCCATCGCCCCCGACGGGTCGACAAACACCGCCAACTTGCCCTCGACATCGCCAATGTCGTGCGGTGCCGCGGGCTGAAAATCGATCGCGCAAGGGATGGTCATGTGGGCCTGCTTTCCTGAGTGTCACCGAGTTGGCACGTTACCTAGCGGCGCAGGGGCGAAAGTTCCAGATATCTCTGTTGTCAAAAGCAATTTTCGGTTAAATTGGCGGCAAAACACGATCCGGGGCAGCGTCGGAAAAAAGATTGGCCAAGCTCGACCGATATATTCTGTCCCAGCTCATGGGACCGTTCGCTATATTTGCGCTGATTCTGATCGGCGTATACTGGATAGCGCGTGCCATCGGTCTTTTCGATCAGATGATCGGCGATGGTCAGTCGGTGGGCGTCTTTTTTGAAATCATGGTCCTGTTCCTGCCCCAGGTCGTTGCGATCGTGCTGCCGGTGGTATCCTTTGCCTCGGCGATCTACGTTTCCAACCGTCTGCACTCGGAAAGCGAGATGGTGGTGTTGCAGGCGGCGGGGATCACGCCGTGGCGTTTGCTGCGGCCTTTCTTTCTGTTTGGCCTGTTGGTGACGCTGTTGTCCGGCGCGCTCAGCCATTATCTAGTTCCGGCAAGTTCGGCGCGTCTGGAATTGCGGCAGCACGAGCTGGCGCAGGACATGGCGACCCGTCTGATCGTCGGCGGAAAGTTCATTCATCCGGCGGAAAATGTCACCTTCTTCGTGCGCGAAATCAAGGATGACGGCAGTCTGGTCGACATCTTCCTGTACGACCAGCGCCCCGAGGGCCGGGATGTCACCTATACGGCGCACAAGGCGGTGCTGCTGCGCAGTGACGAGAATGCGCGCCTCGTTATGTTCGAAGGGCTTATTCAGACCTTTGACGAGGAAAACCTGCTGCTGACCAAAATCCAGTTCGACGAGTTCGTTTTTGACGTGGCCACCCTGATCGGTTCGCGCGACGCCCAGCCGCGCAAGTTGCAGGAATATTCAACCCTGGCCCTGCTGTTCCCGGATGCCGAACTGCTGCGCGAAACCGGCGTCAGCGCCGAAGCCGCCCGGCTCGAGGCGCATATGCGCATCGAACTGCCCCTGCCGACGCTGGTCTATCCCATGATCGGCATGGCGGTGCTGCTGCTGGGATCGTTCAGCCGATTCGGGGTCTTGCGACAGGTGTTGGCCGCCGTTGCGCTGGTCGTCACCCTGAATATGCTGTCGATCCCCTTGCGCGGCATCGTTCGCAAGGACGAGGCGTTGTGGGGGCTGCTCTATCTGCCGGACCTCGTCGGATTTCTGGCGGTTTACGTCATGATGCGGATCAGCGCCCTGAGGGGGCGCGGCAAGGTGCGCGCGACCGTGGCACCGCAGGGGGCGATGGCATGACCCTGCATTTTTATCTTTCGAGGCGGTTTTTGTGGCGGTTTCTGTATCTGTTTTCGGGGTTTTTCGCGATCTCGGTGCTGACCGACGCCACCGCGTTGCTGGGAAAATTCCAGAACGCCAATATCGGCATCGCCGACACGTTCAGGCTGGCGGTGCTCAAGGCGCCCAACGGCGTTTATCAGCTCTTGCCGGTGATCGTGGTGCTGGCGGCGCTGCTGTTGTTGCTGGGTCTCAGCCGCACCAGCGAGCTGGTCGCGACCCGCGCCGCCGGAACATCGGCCCTGCGCACCCTGATGGCGCCCGTGATTACCGCGTTCTTGCTGGGGGTGATCGGGATCATCGCCTTCAACCCGCTGGCATCGGCAACGATGCGCAAATTTGAAAGCGAAACCGGTCGCTACAAGTCCGGTACGCTCAGCTCTTTCTCGCTCAGTCGCGAAGGGCTGTGGTTGCGACAGGGCGGTGACACCGGGCAGACGGTGATTTTCGCCACCCGCGCCAATTTCAACGCGACGCGGCTTTCGGGGGTGACGTTTTTTGAATTTTCCGATGCCGGCATTGCACTCAGGCGCATCGAAACCGCGTTCGCGACGCTGAAATCGGGTGCCTGGCATCTGGGGCCGGGCAAATTCTGGGAAATCAACAAACCCGGACAGGTGCCCGACAAGACGGCGCGGGAATTCGATCAGATGATCTTGGCCTCGGATCTGACCAGCGACCAGATTCTCGACAGTTTCGGTGACCCGTCCACCATCTCGATCTGGGAAACGCAAAGTTTCATCGATCGCCTTGATATCAGTGGGTTTTCCACGCAACGCCACCGGGTTCATTTTCAGGTCGAACTGGCGACGCCGCTGCTGCTGGTCGGCATGGTTCTGCTGGGGGCGGCCCTGACGATGCGCCACAATCGCGCCGGGCGCACCGGATTGATGGTGCTGTTCACGGTTCTGTTGGGGCTGGGCGCTTATATCCTGCGGGATTTCGCGGAAATTCTGGGGTCCAGCGGCGCGATTCCGGTGTCGGCTGCCGCCTGGGGACCGCCGATCGCGGTGATCCTGTTCGCCCTTGGTCTGATCCTGCACATGGAGGACGGCTGAATGCGTCTGACATGCCTGATCCTGCTTTGGCTGATGGCGGCGATATTTGCGCCCGCCCAGGCGCAGACCACCGCGCCGACGCATGCGTCGCTGTCGGCGGACCGGATCGTCTATACCAGCGGCTATCGCGTTCTGCGGGCCAGCGGCAACGTGGTGATCCTTTACGGGGCGGCGCGGCTGGAAGCGGCGGCGATCACCTACGACCAGCACAATGACCGCATCACCGCCGAGGGGCCGATCCGCCTTACCGAGGGCGAAAACCTGACCATGCTGGCGGATTTCGCCGAATTGTCGGGCGACATGCGCAATGGCGTGCTGCGTTCCGCGCGGATGGTTCTGAACCAGCAACTGCAGCTTACGGCGGTCGAGATCAACCGCAGCGACGGGCGCTATAACCGGCTGATCAAGGCGGCGGCGTCGACCTGTTCGATCAGCACCGCCCATCCCACGCCGTTCTGGCAGGTGCGGGCGCGGCGGATCGTGCATGACGAGGACAAGAAGGTTCTGTTCTTTGAGCGCGCGCAACTGCGTCTGGGCAATGTTCCGGTTGCCTATATTCCGCGTCTGCGCTTGCCCGACCCGTCGGTGCGGCGCGCCAACGGGTTTCTGGTGCCCGCAATCGGCAATTCCAGCCGCCTTGGCACCGGGATCAGCGCGCCTTATTTCCTGATGCTGGGCGATTATGCCGATGTCACGCTGACCCCGCATATCTATTCGCAAGGCACCGCCACGCTGGGCGTTGATCTGCGCAAGCGGTTTCACAATGGCCGCCTTGATATCGAAGGTGCGGTCAGCAACGACACCCAGGCCGCCAATCCGATCAGGGCGTATGTCTTCGCCGATGGGGCGTTCCACTGGGCGAACGGGTTGACCGGCGAGTTGCATCTTGAGCTGGTATCGGACAACACGTACCTTTCGGACCACGGCATTTCCAGCGCCACGCGGCTGGAGAGCCACCTCAGGCTGAGCCGCACCACGAGGCAAACCCGGTTCACCGTCGGCGCCGAGGGTTTTCGTTCGCTCACCACCGCGGTCATGAGCGACGAAATTCCGTTCCTGCTCGGCGAAGCCGGCCTGCAAAAGCGCTGGCGCCCCGGCTCGCTGGGCGGGCAGATGGGATTTTCCCTTGCCGCCAACAGCTATAACCGCTCCTCCTCGACCGACATCGTGGGCCGCGACACGATACGGGTATCTTCGGTGGCCGACTGGCACCGGCAATGGACCGGGCGGCGCGGTCTGATTTTCACCACCAGTGCGGAATTGCATGCCGACTATTATTCGGTCAGTCAGGACAGCACCTATCCGGCGCCCGTCGCCCGAGTGGTGCCGATCGCTGCCGCGGATGTCCGGTTGCCGATGGTGCGCCGCACCGCCCGCGCGACCGAGGTGATCGAACCGCGGCTTCAGATCGTGTGGTCGCCCGACAGCAGTACCGCCGTCCCCGACGAGGACAGCCCGCTGGTGGAATTCGAGGCGACCAACCTTTTCGCGCTTAACCGTTTTGCCGGGATCGACCAGATCGAGCAGGGCTTGCGCGCAAATGTGGGGGTCAGCTATTCGCGCAAATCGACCAAGGGCTGGAACATCGACGCGGTGATCGGGGGTGTGGTCCGGGCGACGGATCTGGGCCAGTTCACCCCGGCAAGTGGTCTTGGCGGTACGATGTCCAGCTATGTGCTGGCCGGTCAGGTCATCCTGCCATCGCAATTCAAACTGGCGCAGCGAACGGTGTTCGACAGCTCCTTTGCGGTCTCCAAAAACGAGACCCGCATTGCCTACAAGAACCAGCGTTTCGATGCGGGAACCTCGTATCTGTGGTTGGTGACAGGGGCTGCGGGCAACGTTGCGGATCGCAGCGAATGGACCTTTGACGGTGGGGTCAATATGGGGCAGAACTGGCGCACCGAAACGAGCTGGCGCTATGACACGATTGCGGGTACTGCCAGTGACGCGGCGCTTTCGCTGATCTACAGGAACGAGTGTATCATGGTGGATCTGTCGGTCTCGCGCCGGTTCGCGGCGATCTCGAATGTGGGCGATGCGACAAATCTGGGCTTGCAGGTAACGCTCGAAGGATTTGGTGCCCGTGCCGACAGCGACGCCTATAGCCGCCAATGCAACGAATTCTGAAGGATTCCGAACGAATGATCCGAGCCGATTTGCTGAAACCCCTTGCCTGTGCCTGCCTGCTGCTGGCGTTTCCGGCGGCGACGACGGCGCAAAGCCTGTATTCCGCCGCCGTGACCATCAACGGTTCGGCGGTAACCTACTTTGAAATCGAACAGCGCGCGCGGATGCTGGAACTGATCGGATCGCTGGGCGATACCAGCGGTCAGGCACGGGGTGATCTGGTGGACGACCGGGTACGCCAACAGGCCGCGCGTGCGCTTGGCCTGACGGTATCGGCCGATGAATTGCAGACCGGCATGACCGAATTCGCCCAGCGGGCAAACATGACGCCGGAACAATTCACCGAGGCGCTGTCGAAGGACGGTGTATACCCCGAAACCTTTCAGGATTTCGTCCGTGCGGGCATTTTGTGGCGCAAGGTCGTGCAGACCCGGTTTCAGGCCAAGGCCTTCATTTCGGAATCCGAAATCGATACCGCGATGGCGCTGGGAACCACTGCGGTCGGCGCGTCGATCCTGGTTTCCGAGATGATCATTCCCGTGCCCCAAGGCACCGAGGAACAGACCCTTGAACTGGCCAACGCGCTGTCCAAGCGCCTGCGCAGTTTCGACGATTTCGAAGAAGCGGCGCTGACCTATTCCGTCGCGTCCAGCCGGGGCAAGGGTGGCAAGCTTGACTGGATGCCGATCACCAATCTGCCGCCCCAGATCGGCGACCGGATCATGACGATGCAGGTCGGGGCGATCACGCCTCCAATCCGCCTGCCCAATGCCGTCGCGTTATTCCAGTTGCGCGGGATCCGCAACAACCGCACCATTGCCGCCAAGACGCTGGCCTATGACTACGCGACATTGTTGCTGCCGGGCGGTCAAAGCGCCGAGACCCGAAAGGTCGCCGACAAGCTGGCGGCTTCGATCGACACCTGCGGCGACCTTCTGGCCAAATCGGCCAAATACCCGGCGGACTACTTTGCACAGCAGGTCACCCCTGTTGCGAAAGTACCCAAAAAGATCAGCCGGGAACTGGCCAATCTCGACGCGAACGAGGTTTCCACCCACCTCAGCCAGGGCGAGAATGGCGATTTCATGGTGTTCCTGATGTTGTGCGGCCGCACGAATTCGTTGTCCGAAGGCAACCGCGAAGACGTGCGCATGGCGCTGTTCAATCAACGGATGGAGGCCTTTGGCTCGGGGTACCTTCAGGAACTGAAGGGCGACGCGATCATCGTCGAGCAATGATCGCCCCGATCGCGCTGACATGCGGTGAACCTGCCGGGATCGGTCTGGAAATCGCGCTGGGTGCCTGGCAACGACTGCGGGGCGAGGTCGATTTTTTCCTGATTGCCGATGGCAACCATCTGCGGGCGATCTCTGGTAATGTCCCGGTCGTCGAAATCGCGGACCCTGCCGGGGCGGGGGCCGCGATGCCGGACGGACTGCCGTTCCTTAACCACGATTTTCCCGCGCCAAACCATCCCGGCACGCCCAGCGCTGCCAATGCCGCCGCCGTGGTCGCTGTGATCGACCGCGCCGTTGATCTGGTGCAACGGGGCAGTGCCGGCGCCGTGGTCACCAACCCGATCCACAAGAAGGCGTTGCACGACGGGGCGGATTTCGCGTTTGCCGGGCACACCGAATATCTGGCGCAGCTCGGCGGGGTCCGGCACGCGGTGATGATGCTGGCAGCCCCCGGATTGCGGGTCGTGCCGGTGACCGTTCACATGGCGCTTGCCGACGTTCCGCGACGCCTGACACCCGACCTGCTGCGCGATACCATCCGGATCACCCACACGGCGCTTTTGCACGATTTCGGTATTTCGTCACCGCGGCTGGCCATTACCGGGCTGAACCCCCATGCCGGTGAAGGCGGCGCGATGGGGGACGAGGAAACCGGCATCCTGATGCCCGTGCTTCAGGCCTTGCGCCAGCAGGGCATGGACCTGACCGGCCCGCTTGCCGCGGATTCGATGTTCCATGCCGATGCCCGCAAGACCTATGACGCCGCCATCGCCATGTACCACGATCAGGCACTTATCCCACTGAAAACACTGGATTTTCATAACGGCACCAATGTGACTCTGGGTCTGCCCTTCGTCCGCACTTCGCCCGATCACGGCACCGCGCTTGACATTGCGGGCAAAGGTCTGGCCAACCCGTCCAGCCTGATCGCCGCCCTTCGGCAGGCCGCATCACTGGCGCAGACGCGCGCCGGGGCGACATGACGACACCCGACGGTCTGCCGCCCCTGCGCGAGGTGATTGCCGAAAATGGCCTGTCCGCGCGCAAGTCGCTGGGGCAGAATTTTCTGATGGATTTGAACCTCACGGCCAGGATTGCGCGGCAGGCGGGTGATCTGACCGGGTGCGACGTACTGGAAATCGGCCCCGGACCGGGCGGGCTGACCCGGGCCCTGCTGCTGGCAGGTGCGCGCAAGGTGGTGGTCGTGGAAAAGGACCAACGCTGCCAGCCCGCGCTGGCGGCGATAGCGGCGCGTTATCCGGGGCGCCTCGAAATGATCGAAGGCGACGCGCTGACGTCCGATCCGCGCGCGCGCCTTACGGCGCCGGTGCGGATCGTCGCCAATCTGCCCTATAATATCGGGACCGAACTGCTGATCCGCTGGCTGACCCCCGACAATTGGCCGCCCTTCTGGGACAGCCTGACGCTGATGTTTCAAAAAGAGGTCGCGATGCGTATCGTGGCCGGTCCCGGCAGCAAGGCCTATGGTCGCCTGTCGATCCTGACCGCGTGGCGCGCCCGCGCCCGGATCGTGATGGAGATCCCGCCCCAGGCCTTTACCCCGCCCCCCAAGGTGCATTCGGCGGTAGTACATATCGAGAGACGCGCCGAAATGCAGTTTCCTGCCGACGAGCGCCTTCTGACGCGCGTTGTGGCGCTGGCTTTCAATCAACGCCGCAAAATGCTGCGCACCAGCCTGAAGTCACTGGCGCCCGACATCACGGCATTGCTGGAAAGCGCCGGGATCGACCCGACAGAGCGCGCCGAAAACATATCGGTCGAAAGGTTTTGTGCACTTGCGCGGGGGATGGAAGCCGCCGATACCTGACCGCGCTTCCGGCGTCATTCGGCGGCCTGTTCGGGCTCTGCTCCGCCGGCGGGCTTGGTCTTTGAATTGCCTTCGGGGGTTTCAACCAGCCCGCTTTCGGCCGCGCCGCGCGCGTCCAGTGGTGCCGCGCCGGTTTCCGGTTGTTCGGCATTTTGCAATTCTGGTGCGGCCTCGCCGTTTGAATGGTCGCGTCGCTGGGCCTGCTGCTGCGCCTCGTGCGCCTCGCGGCGTTGGTTCTGCTCGCGCTGGGCGTCGCTCAGCAGGCGGGTGTAATGTTCGGAATGCTGGAGAAAATTCTCGGCCGCGACGCGGTCGCCGGAAAGCTGCGCGTCGCGGGCCAGCATCTGATATTTCTCGATGATCTGTTGCGGTGTACCGCGCACCTTGCCCTCGGGGCCGGAACTGTCGAAGACGCGGTTGATGATGTTGGCCGACGACCTGCGGTTCTGGTTCTTGTTGCGCGAACGCGACTTGTTGGAAGTTCTCATGACTTGCGGTTTTCTGCCCGTTTGCGGGCGGTCTGGGAAGATTTATTCGCCTGTGAAGCAGCTTTAGCTGTGATGTCCCAAGGGTGCTTTTTACGAGCTAGGCGCGGTCGAGATACACAACCGTATCAATCATCCGCTGTTTGTGACCCTATACAGCCCCTGCCCTTCAAAACAAGAGATAATGCAAGATTATGCGCCGGTTTTTACCTGAATTAGACATATTTGCCGGAATCACCCGCGTCGGCGCAGCGCGATCACGCGGTCGCGACCATCCAGATCGGGGTGTATGGCCAGCAATTCCAACCCCGTCGACTGAAAAATCCGCGACACCTCTGCACCCTGTGTCGGCCCGATTTCAAGCAGCGCATGCCCACCTGGCGCAAGATGCGCCGCGATGTCCCGGGCGATCGACCGATAGGCCTCGGTCCCGACCGGCCCGGCGATCAGGGCAAGCGCGGGTTCCCAATCGACCACATCGCGCGCGAGGCCGGCCATTTCGTGCGCAGCGATATAGGGCGGGTTGGCAACGATCAGATCGAATGTTCCCTCGACATCCGAAAACCAGTCCGATACGCGGAGGTCCGCGCGCGACGCGACGCCAAGGGCCCCGGCATTCACGGCCGCAATTTTCAGCGCACCGGGGCTGATATCAACGCCAAGACCGGTAGCATCGGCGCGTTCGGCAAGCAGGCTCAGCAATATGCAGCCGCTGCCGCATCCCAGGTCGAGCACGCGGTGAAATCCCAGCGCCAACGCCTTTTCCACCAGGATTTCGGTTTCGGGCCGCGGGTCCAGCACCGCGCGCGTCACGCGAAACTGCTGGCCCCGGAATTCACGCAGCCCCAGAATTTGCGCCACCGGCTGGTGCTGTTTGCGCGCCGCAACCATCGTGGCGAGCCGGGCCAGCGCGCCGCGCGATATCCGTTCGGGCAGGGCCAGGGTCAACCGCGAAGGCGGGCAGTCCAGCGCGTGCGCCAGCAGGCGACGCGCATCCCGCGCCGGATCGGCGACGCCGGCGCCGCGCAGTTGCGAAATCGCGGTTTTCAGCGCCTCGTCGGCGGTTTGGCTCATGGGTCGAGCTCGGCCAGGCGGGTCGCCTGATCGTCGGCGATCAGGGCGTCGATCACCTCGTCGAGATCCCCCTGAAGCACGGCATCCAGCCGATAGATCGTCAGATTGATCCGGTGGTCGGTCAGACGGCCCTGGGGAAAATTGTAGGTGCGGATGCGCTCGGACCGGTCGCCAGACCCGACCTGATCCTTGCGGGTCGCCGCCCGGTCGTCCCGCGCCTGCTGGCGGTTGAGGTCGAACAGACGCGTCCGCAGAACCTGCATCGCGATTTCCCGGTTGCGGTGCTGCGATTTTTCCGACGAAACCACCATGATACCGGTCGGAATATGGGTGATGCGAACGGCGCTGTCGGTGGTGTTGACGTGCTGGCCACCGGCACCGCTGGCCCGCATCGTATCCACGCGAATATCGCCCGGCGCGATTTCGACATCGACGTCTTCGGCTTCGGGCAGGACAGCGACGGTTGCCGCCGAAGTATGTACGCGGCCACCGGATTCCGTGGCCGGCACCCGCTGCACCCGGTGAACGCCACTTTCAAACTTGAGCCGCGCGAAAACGCCCTTGCCGCGAATATGGGCAATCACCTCGCGGAATCCGCCCAATTCGGTCGGGGTTTCGGATATCAGTTCGAATTGCCATGCCGATTGTTCCGCCAGACGTTGATACATCCGCAACAGGTCGGCGGCAAAAAGTGCCGCCTCGTCGCCCCCGGTGCCCGCGCGTATCTCCAGAATGGCAGGGCGGATGTCGGCGGCGTCGCGAGGCAACAATGCCAATTGCAGCGCCCTTTCGGCTGCGGGCAGGATGGCGTCGAGGCGCGCGATCTCTTCGCCGGCCAGCGCGTGCATTTCCGGGTCGTTGACGAGTTCCTGCGCACTGTGCCGTTCGCCCAAGAGGGTTTGGTAGGTGACGATCCGTTCGACCACGGGTTTCAGTTCGGCATATTCCCGGGCCAGATCGGAAAAATCGCCACCGGGATCGCCCTGGGCCATTTTCGCCTCAAGAAAATCAAAACGCCCGGTGATCTGTTCGAGTTTTTCGGTCGGGATCATGGCCAAGGATGTGCCCCGATCCGCAGCGCGAGGTCAAGGTCAAGACGCCCGGCAAATTGGGATACGGCGCGGCGGTCGGGCGATGGCGCCGGGGCGGCGCGATGGCCGGTTGCCCGAGGGCGCGGATGGCCCAAGCGATCGATCGGCCGTTTCAGTTGGCACAGGCCAGCACGCCCGTTTCCACCGCAAAGCGTTGGTCGACTGCACCGCGAGACCGGGGGTTTCCGGATGATCGTGCCGCTGGCCCATGCGGCTGCCGGTTGGTCAGTCGGGGGGGGGAGCAAGCCTCGTGGCCGGCTATTCTGCCATTTTGTCGGTCTGCCAGCCTAGCGGTCGACGGCTGGGTGGGCCGACTGGCGGATAGGCCGAAGGGCGGTTTGGACGAGCGTCGGATAGTGCATGGCCCTGCGGGTTTGCCGGTCGACCTGTAAACCTGAGCACCCGTCGACCGGCCTATCCGGTGGAGCGGTGTATCCGGTTGGCCGGTGCATCCGGCTAACCCGGGTATCCGGTTGGCCGGTATATCCAGAAGAGCGGGGTATCCATTTGGTCGGTGAACCGGTCGACCGGCCATCCAGTAAACCGGTAATCCGGTAAACCAATCATC
>Ga0114932_10002144_pt1 | contig 21260 bp, 20 predicted proteins | sample 2SBtaG_2_FD_87286 | JGI IMG/M metagenome (GOLD analysis project Ga0114932, IMG submission 87286) | Deep subsurface microbial communities from Kolumbo volcano to uncover new lineages of life (NeLLi) - 2SBTROV12_ACTIVE470 metaG | ecosystem: Environmental > Aquatic > Marine > Volcanic ... | reverse complement strand
TGCCGACCCCGCGCGCCGAAGCGTGCTTCGCGACTGTGCAAACCCGCGTGCTGCAACCGGATTCAGGCCGCGTACGATAGCCACGTGCACAAACGCTGACAAGCGAGCGACTCAGGGCCCCAGGTTCGATCGGAGTTCGCGGGGCGCGAGGGTCCGCGGGTGCTGCCGCGCCAACCGACTCAACGCAGGCGAGAAGCGGCAGCGCTTCAACGAGGCGCGGGGCGAAGCGTGCGAGGCGGCGGGGCGGTGGAGCTGGCGGCGGCGCTTGGTCTTGTGCCTGCCGTCGAAGCCGAACCGCTGCTGGCGGCGGCCGATAAGGTCGCGGCCATGCTCACGGGCCTGATTCGCAAGCACAGCGGCACCCCGTGAGGATGTGAGTTCGGGTTCGGGTTCGGGTTCGGGTGGCCCGGACCCGGCCGATCGCTCAGTCAGCGACTTCCAATCGGGCCTGCTCAGGCCCCGCGACCACGTTCAAATGTCGTCCGGTCCGGGCGGTGCAGCGTCGCCGCCCGCGCTGTCATCGACCGCATCTGCGTCGTCGACTGCGGTATCCCCGGCGGGCAACGAAGCCGGGTCAACCGGGTTGCCGTGTTCGTCGAAGATGGGGCCAGCCGGCTCTGCGCGAGCCGGATCAGCGGCAGGAGGGGCGACCGGACGCGTGCGCGAGATGGCGTTTCCGACCAAGCTCGTGGTCTCCGGCGCGCCGTTGTACGGGATCACTTCAACCGCGAACCCGGACGCGAGCTTGTCGAAGCTGGGCTTGAGCACCTTGGCGTCGCCGACGACTACAGCGACAGCGTGCGAGGGGTCGAGGTACTCGGTGAGTGCAGCGTTGACGTGGTTGCTTTCGACCCGGGCGATCAGCGCGGAAAGACGCTGTGGAAAGTCGATGGTGAGGCCAAGGGCGAGAGACCGCATGCGTTCACTGAGTTCGCCGGCCGCCGTTTCGATCGCCAGCTGATGTGCGCCGCGCAGGTGGTCGCGAGCAAACGCAAGCTCGGGCGACGTAAGGCCAGCTTCGCGGAGCAGCTCGACCTGGCGCATCACGAGGTCGATCGACGCGGCGGCCACGCGGTTGTCTGGCGCCCAATCGATCTCCACCAGGCCGCGATCGGCCGCCATGCGCAAAGTGGCGTCGATGCTATAGGCCCAGCCGCGGAGCTCGCGAACCTGCCGGACAAGACGCGACGTAAACGTGCCTCCCAGCGCAGCGATGGCGACCGAAAGCTGCGGCATGACCGGGCGGTTCGCGCCAGCCGTCGGCAGCAGTATGACGACGTGTGCTTGGCTGCGACCGGGCCGATCGACGATGAGCAGCCGGCGGCCCTTCACAATCGGTAAGCGCACCTTGCGATTGCCGGCTGCGGAGCGCGGATTCATCTTCGGGAAGTTCTCGCGAACCAACCGGACCGCTGTCTGGCGGGGCACGTCGCCGGCGAATCCGAACCGCAGTGTGTTGGCCGTGGCCCGCCGGTGAAACGAGCGCAAATGGGACGCGCGGAGTTTCTTCAGCGTAGCCGGCGTGCCATGAATCGGCCGTCCGGCTGGCGTCCCGCGGTTGAGGTATCGGCGCGCAGCGTCATGGGCCAAAGCGGCGGCGTCATCGTAGATCTCTTCGGCATCAGCGATGGCGAGCCCGCGGTGCAAAGCAACGTCGGTGCGCGAAAAGCGCGGGCGCCGAATGACGTCGGAGAGCAGCTCCATGAAGCGCTCGAGGTTCTTCGTCGGAACCTGGCCGAAAACAACGGTCTCGTGCGCTCCCACTTCCGCATCAAGCGTGGCCCCAATGCGGTCGAGCGCCTCGTTGAAGCGGCGCTTGTTGCGGTTGCCGCCTGCCTCAATAGCCACTTGCCATGCCAGGTGTGCGAGGCCTTCGCGACCGCCGGGATCGGCCAGCGCGCCGACCGGGATTTGCACCCAAACGTCGATCAACGGGGGCCACGGCCGCTCGACCACCACGATGTTGGGGCGGTTGAACATCGATTTGCTCCCGACAGCGGGCGTGACCAGCACGGCGACCAGGACGCCGACAGCCACGACCAACAGCAGCGGACGCCCAATCACCTGGACGCCCCATTGCGGCGCGATCGACCGACCAATTCCACCCGGTGAGCCGCGACCAGCCAGCGCTTCACGGCCGCCTGCACATCCGGCTCGCGGACGGCAATCGCGCGCTTCCACCAAAGATGCGGATGGCTTGGATCGCCAAACGTGACCACCGCGTGACCCAGCGCATCGGCCCGGCCGTCGACGGCCGCCAGCTCGTTGAACCAACGTCGTCGCATTCGGTTGCGGGCAGCTCCGAGCTCGGATCGGGTGATCGGCTGGCCAGTCTGAAGGCTGCGCATGACGTCGAGCACCGCGTCGCGGGCTTGACCAGCGCTCTTGCCGGGCATCACCTGCACCTGGATCTCGAAGACAGCGGGGCCAGCGAGCGCGGGCATTTCGACCATCACATCCGCGGCGATCCCCGTGTCGACTAGCGCGCGATGTAGCCGCGCAGAGGGCGACCCGCCGATGATCTCGGCCGCGACGGTAAGCGCCGCGTGGTCGGCATGATCACCACCTGTTGTGAGCCAGCCGATTCGCAAACGGTCGCTCGCGGTGTCGACAACAACGGTCGCCGCGCGCGGTCCACGAACGGCGACGGGCGGAGTGGGCTCCCGTTTGGCCGCCGGAGCAGGCGCGTCAGTAACTGTAGCCGCACCGTAGGCATCGATCACCGTGGCGAGCGCGGGGATCGATTCGACGGCCCCGGCCAGCACCAGGGTCGCATTCGCCGGCCGGTAGTGGCGCTCGTAGAACCGCTGCACGGTCCGTTGCGTGAGTCCGCGGATGCTGCGCGCGGTCCCGAGGGTTGGCCGGCCGTACGGATGCTGGCCATAGACCATCGTGGCGAACGCTTCGTCCAGCAGCGCGTCCGGGTCGTTGTCGACCGTCTCACGGCGCTCGTTGAGCACGACCTCAAGCTCGGCCTTCAAGCCAACGGGATGGATTGCAAGCGCGGAGAGGCGATCAGCTTCGAGGCGCGCAACCTCGGCCAAGGCCTGCGGAGGCACGGTCTGCTGGTACATCGTGTAGTCGAGCCACGTAGCGGCGTTTGGGGCCGACCCATGGCGCTCGAGCAGACGATCGAACGTTCCCGGCGGGTGCTCCCGTGTGCCCTTGAACATGAGGTGCTCGAGCAGGTGCGCGACGCCGCCTTCGCCCTTGCCTTCGTCGCGGCTGCCGGCGGCGATCCACGTGTGGTAGGCGATGACCAACGCGGCGGAATCGGGCGCGAGCACTACGGTGAGCCCGTTGCGCAGTCGCCAATGTTCGATGTGCCCGACCGCGAATCGATGCACGCCGAGGAGCTTGACGACGTCGGGTCCAGTGCCGCTTTCACCGCGATACCGCTGGTTGAGTTTTCGTTGCGCGCGGCGGGCTGCCTGGAGAGGAGTCAGTTTGCGCTTCTTCTTGCTGGCGAGCTGCTTTCCGCGTGCGGCCGCGCCGGTCACTGAAGCAGGTGGGGCGGCGGCGGTCATCCCGGCTCCAAGTGCGGTCACAGCCGCGACAACGACGGCTGTCATCGCGATTCGGCGGGCCGTCGACGACAGCACAGTCATGCGATCGCGGCAACGTTGTTGCGAATCTTCGCGCGGCTCAAGTCAGCGAGCCGCTGCAGCCCCACAAGGTCCATGGGACGCATGAGGTGGGGCAACTCGACCACCGGCATGGACGCTGCGTGGTGAAGGCGACCGAGCTGCTTTTGCTGGGCGACCCGCCATCGACGATAAGCTTGGGCGTTCATAGCGCTCGCCTGCACGATGGGGTCCGCGCTCGCCGCGAGCGTCGCGAGGTGACCGTCAAAGCTCGCCGGGAGAACGTCGGGGAGCACCTGGTTGGCGAAGATGACACCGGCCGGCATGCCGATCACGGCGAGCGCCTGTCGCTGCAGATCGATCGTTTCGTTGACCGGCAACTCCATGGGCAGCGCGACAATATTGAAAGACGTGCGGTTCGGGTCGGCGAGCAAGGCCTGCATGCGTCGCGCGTCGTCGGCCATCGGTCCCACGGGAACAGCCTGCAGAATCACCTCGGGCAGCCGGAACAGAGCGACGCCGTGACCGGTCGATGGAGCGTCGATGATGAGCGCGTCCCAGGCGGGCTGGCCGGCGTCCGTTCGCTCCTCCTCTTCCATGAACCACGCTTTGCCGAGCAGCAAGGTCTCGGTCATCCCCGGCAGCATCCCCAGTAGGCGCCGCATGACGTCGTTTTCGAACACGAGCCGGTGCAGGGCCCGGAAGCGGAGTTTCATCAAGCTATATTCCCGCAGCGCCTGGGCGGGACGGAGGTTGCAGCCGAAAAGCGGCGCGTCCGGCAACAGTTGGACGGGCTCGTAGCCGATGGGAGGCAGGCCGAAAAAGCGGCCGATAGCGTCCCGGGTGTTGAGCTGCACGATGCACGTGCGCTTCCCCATTTGCGCGGCGGCCATGCCGATGGCCATACAAAGGGTTGACTTGCCGACACCGCCTTTGCCGCTCACCACGATGAAGCGCCGCTGGAAGAGATCGGAGTCCACACACCCTCTGTGGCTTGGTCGGCCTGTTGGCTGGGCCTGTTGTCAGGCCTGCTCGGGCGGCGGCGCCCGGAGAACGGACGGTATCTTGCAGCCGCCGCCGCGCGCCTGTCCAGCCGGAAAAAACGTCCCGCGATCGCGCGAATCGGCGCCATCGCAGGCGCGTTGCAAGGGGGACCGCGGCCCTGTACCTTCGCGGTCTCGGAGGCGAGCATGGCACTCATTTGTGGCCGTTTTTACAGCACTTTCCTGTCATTTCCGGGCGCTTGGGCAGGCCCTCTGCTGATCGGCTTGTTCGCGATGATGATGACGGGGCCCGCTGCTGCACAGCCGGCCAAGGCGAAGCTTTTCGAGGGCTACGCGAGCCACCCAACAGTCGCCAAGGTCCGTGCGACCGGTTATTTGACCATCCTCAGCCGGGAAAAGGCGCTCAGTCGACGGATTCCGGCCGACCGCGCGTTGGCTATCGTGGACGCCGTGGGCAAGGCAGGAGCGACCAAGTATCGCGTCGCGGATGGCCTGGTCCGAGCGTACCGTGCGCGGCACACGCTGGGTCCATCCGGTGCGATGCTCAACAAGCGCATCGGGGCTGACAAGCTCGGAGCGCGAGAGTCCCTGGCCTTGGGCTGGGTTCGGGTGCTTGAAGGTAACAAGAAGGCGCTGACCCGAACGGGCACCACGATTCGCAATGCCGGAGGTCTGCAGCTGCTTCGCCAGGCCGTCGCCAAGGAGCCGGCCGTCCAAGCCCACCACCTGGCGCTCGCCCTGGGCGGTGCGTCCATCGCTCCCAAGCGTGGCAAGAAGGCCTGCAAAGCGTGGGTTGCAGTGCAAAAAGCTGCGCGTGACGGCCGCAAGCAGGCGGTTCCAGTCGCGATGGCCGAACGCGCGGTGAAGTCTGTGGCCAAGCTGGGCAAGGCGTGCCCAAAGAAAAAGCGCAGGGCCTTCAAGAAGAACATCTCCCTGCCGCCACCGGTCGCCGAAAAAATGCCGGCGAGCAGCAACAAGGACTACAGCAGCCCGATGGTGAAAGACGTCTACCGTAAGGGCGTCGCGTTCTCGGTGTCGGCGCCGATTTTCAAGGGCTACATGAACAAGCCCAAGGTGCGCGACCTGATCCGCAGCAAGCGGCTCGGCGAGCTGTATCTGTACATGCTGATGAAAGCCGACAAGACCGGTGACACCGCGATTGCCGCGGTCAACGCCGCCCTGTGGAGCCGTCGCCTCGACCCGACTCGCATCGCGGACGTGACGTGGCGGACGATCTTGATGTTGCACGACCGCAAGGTGACGCGGAAAGCAGACGACAAGGGTTTGCTCACCTCGAAGTTGACGCCGGTCCAGGCCACAGTGCTCGGCTACGCGCGTGCGATCGCAGGTTGGGGACTCGAGCGCCAGGAGCAACCGGGCAATGCACCGGCGCTGCTCGCCTTGCCGCGCCAACTGTTCAAGCACGCCCACGGAAAGTTGCCGATGAACGCCAAGCTTGGTCGCATCGTCCCGCAGCTGCATACGATCGATCTGCAGCGGCAGGCCAGCCTGTGTATGGCGGCCAAGCGCGCTGACTCGCTCGCCTTTGCGGTCGCCAAGAGCCAACTGCCCAAAGCAGCCGACCGGGTCTTGCGCGACGCCACGGATATGGTGAAGTCGCAGTGCTTCGCGCCCAAGCGTGCGGGCAAGCGGGTGAAATGAGCGATCGAACACCTCCGGAGCTGCGGTCGCGCCCCTACTTCGCGCCGCGTGACGACCATAGCGATACGGAGGCCACGGCCTTTGTTGGCGCGGTCGCCGAGGACATGCCGCAGCTTCCGGACGCCGGTGACGTGCCGCCGCTGCCTGGCGAACCGCCGCCCATGCCGATGGATCCGATGGATCGACCGCATACGCGCGAGAGTTTCGCTATCCAGACGATCGACGAAGACGACGAAGTCGAGCCAACTCGGATGCGCAAGACTGAGAGCCGCCATCGGCCTGCCCCGCGTCGCAAACGGCCGACCTTGCTGCCCAAGAACATGCCGCGTCCGGGGACCAATAACGCCCGCCGCAACCAATCGGTGATGCAACCGGTCCGCTCACGCCAGGACGTCTCCCGCCCAGACATCGGCTCGACCGATCGCGAATCATCGGACGTCGTGCACACGTTCAACCCCGCCGATCGCTCCAGTCCCAAGCCGATGAACACCGACGAGGGCCTGCGCAAGCCGCGCGGAGACCTGCGCCGCAAACCCGGCGTCAAATCGCGGCGCAAGACGAACTCTCCGAAACGTCGCGCACCTGCGGCACGCGCAGTCGCTCCACCCCCCGCCGCGCGGCCGGCGCCGTCCCACCTACCTCTGTCTGCCGAACAGCTCGGGATGCTCATCGCCGATCAGAGGCGCCGCCTGCATCTCTTGGACGCGTTCGCGCGTGGCTTGGAGATCTGTGCGGGTGTGCTGGGAACCCTGTCACTTGCCGTCCTTATCGCGGCGTTGGTGAGCATCCTGGTCGGGAGCGATGTCTCCGTTCTCAACGCGTCATCGGCCCTTATTGGCGCGGTCGGCGCCATGGCGTTGACGTTGATGATGGTCGTCGCCGCGCTCGCAATGCGTCAGCTAGCCCACTTGAGCGCCCAGGTAGCCGCCCTGCTCGAAGCCCTGAGTCACCGCCGCTGACCCGGTCCAGACAGCCGGAGAACGCAGCCCCACGGCCGTCCCGTCGCGCGTTTGACTTTGACCGGGGCGGTGCCTAAGTTCCCGGCGATTTTTGGGCGGTCCGACGGCCGCAAGGGCACCGCCGGACGCCATCTCCGGAAAAGAAACGAACCCGCTCTTTCCTAACCCGGGCACCCCGCCCAACAGGCAAACATCATGTCCACCACACGCACCCGTGTCGCCGTCAACGGCCTCGGCCGGATCGGTCGCGCGATCGCCCGCCTCGCCGCGGCAGACGCCAACCGCAACTTCGATATCGTGGCGTGCAACGACCTCGCGCCCTGCGACACGCTCGAATACTTGCTTCGGTACGATTCGGTGCACCGGCAGCCGGCCCAGGAAGTGTCACTGGACGGCGAAACTCTGTCGATCGGCGACGTGCGTATGAAGACGCTTGCCGAGCGAAATCCAGCCGAGCTGCCGTGGCGCGAACTCGGCGTGCAGCTCGTTGTCGAATGCACCGGCCGCTTCCGATCGCGCGAAGGGGCCGCCAAGCATCTCGCGGCAGGCGCCAGCAAAGTCGTGATCTCGGCGCCCGGCGACAAGAAAGACCCGCCCGACGCCACCGTCGTGTTTGGCATCAACGACGAGGTCATCCAGCCCGCGGATACGGTTATCTCGGCCGCTTCGTGCACCACGACGTGCCTGGCGCCGCTCGCCAAGACGCTGCATGAATCGTTCGGGATCGAGTCGGGCGTGATGACGACGATTCACGCCTACACCGCCGACCAAGCCATCGTCGATGGCCCGCACAAGGACAAACGCCGAGGGCGCGCTGCGGCGGCCAACATCGTGCCTACGAGCACGGGGGCGGCTGCCGCGATCGGCACGGTGATTCCGGCGCTTGCCGGCAAACTTCACGGCATCGCTGTGCGCGTCCCGACTCCCGACGTGTCGCTGGTTGACCTGATCGTGCAGACCGCCAAGCCGGTCACCGCCGAAGCCGCCAACGAAGCGCTCGCCGCCGCCGCAGCGACCTTGCGGCCCGGTACCCTTCGCATCGAGAGCCAGCCGGTCGTCTCCACCGACATGACCGGTGAACAAGCCGGAAGCGTCGTCGACAGCTTGCTGACCGCGTCGCCCTCCGAAAACCTGCTCCAGGTCGTGTCTTGGTACGACAACGAGTGGTCGTATGCGTCGCGGCTCTACGCGCTCATCAACCACCTCGCAGCTGAAGCCGGAGCGACCGCGTGAGCAACATCCTCGCCGAACTCAACGTCCGGTCGCTGGGCGAGCTACACCTGCAGGGAAAGCGCGTGCTCCTACGCGCCGACTTCAACGTGCCTCTCGACGCCGACGGCAACGTCACCGATGACACCCGCATCACGGCTGCCTTGCCGACGATCCACGCGATCCAGAAAGCGGGCGGGCGGGTCATCGCATGCTCGCACCTGGGCCGGCCGAAGGGTAAACGCGTCACCGCCCTGTCGCTGGAGCCGGTGGCAACACGCCTCGCGGAGCTTCTCGACCAGGACGTGCTGTTGCCCGACGACTGCGTGGGCGAAGCGGCGCAACACCTGATCGGCAACCAACGCGACAACCAGGTCGTGCTGCTCGAAAACCTGCGCTTTCACGGCGCCGAAACCGACGACAACGAGGACTTCGCACGCCGGCTCAGCGCCCACTGCGACATCTTCGTCAACGACGCATTCGGCGCCATGCACCGCGCGCATGCGTCCGTTTCCGCCGTCGCACGCGTCATGCCCGATCGCGCAGCTGGTCTGCTCGTGGCCAAGGAGCTGACGTTCCTGACGCCGCTCACCGGCGGCGCCGAACGTCCTTACATCGCCATCCTCGGCGGCGCCAAGATCGCCGGTAAGATCGAGGTGATCGAGCGCCTGCTCGGCTGCGTCGACGGCCTGATGATCGGCGGCGCGATGGCCAACACCTTCCTGGCCGCCACGGGTCTTCCGATGGGCGGCTCCAAGGTCGAGACCGACAAAGTTCAGCTCGCGCGCCACCTCATCGGCCGCTGCACCGAGCTCGAAATCCCGCTGTGGCTGCCTGAAGACCACGTGGCTGCGCGCGAGATCTCCCCCGATGCGGATGCCGAAATCGTCACGGCCGGCGCGCTCGCGCACGACCAGATGGCGGTCGACATTGGGCCCAAGACCATCGAGCGCTACACGATGATCCTCGACGGCACCAGCGACGGGCTCGACGGAGCGCCCAAGAGCATCTTCTGGAACGGGCCGATGGGCATCTTCGAGATGGAAAACTTCGCAGCTGGGACGATGGCTCTCGCCCGGGCGATCGCACGCGCACCTGCAGTCAGCGTGATCGGCGGGGGCGATTCGGCCTCGGCTGTACGCAAAGCTGGTGTGCAGACCATGGTCTCCCACGTTTCAACCGGCGGCGGCGCGAGCCTCGAGTTCCTTGCCGGCAATGTCCTGCCCGGGCTTGCGGCCCTGCGCGGCGGGCGGAGGTAAAACATGACACGTCCACTGGTCGTCGGTGGCAATTGGAAGATGAACCTGGACCTTGGCACCGCCACCTCGCTGGCGGCCGAAGTTCGCAACCGTCTCGCGAGCCATCGCGGCGCGGAAGTCATCGTCTTTCCGCCGTTCCCGTTCCTCGCACCGGTAATCGAAAAGCTCCGTGAAGGTCGCGTTTCTGTCGGTGGCCAAGACCTGCATCCTGCAGCCAAGGGTGCATTCACGGGCGCCGTTTCCGCGTCGATGCTGACATCGATCGGCTGCACCCACGTCCTCGTCGGTCACAGCGAGCGACGCCACGTCTTTGGTGACAGCGACGAAGCGGTGGCGGCGAAGCTAAACGCTGCGCTCGGCGCGGGTCTCATCCCGGTGCTCTGCATCGGCGAAAAACTCGACGAACGACAGGCTGGCAACACGTTTACCGTCTGCGAGCGGCAGCTGACCAGCGCGCTTGAAGGTCACACAACCGCCGCGCTCGCCAAGTTGGTCGTCGCATATGAGCCGGTCTGGGCGATCGGCACTGGCGAAGTCGCGACCCCGGCGCAAGCCCAGGAAGTCCACGCCCACGTGCGCGCTCATATCGCTGGCATGTTCGGACCAAGCTTCGCCGGAAGCCTGCCCATCCAATACGGCGGAAGCGTCAAACCGGGCAACGCAGCGGGTCTCCTGGGCCAAAGAGACATCGATGGTGCGCTGGTTGGCGGAGCAAGCTTGAAAGCCGACGATTTCGCTGCCATTGTGCGCGCCCGCTGAAGCCAGCCGGGCTTTTCACCGCGACATCAAACGGAGCCTCCCGTGCTTTACTATCTCGCAGTCGTTCTCTACGTGATCGTGTGCCTGTTCCTCATTGTCGTGGTGCTCCTGCAGCCCGGCAAGGGCGACGGCATGGGCTCCGCATTCGGCGGCAGTTCGACCGGCAGCGTCTTCGGCGGCCGTGGCGCGTCCACCGTGCTCACCAAGATGACCACCGGCGCCGCCGTTTTGTTTATGTTGCTGTCGATTGTGCTCGCGAAGTTCAGCGCCGACAGCAGCAGCGTCGACACCGCCAACATCGACGCGCCGCCGGCCGGCGTCGCTGCAGCCGCAACCGCTGGTGGTGAAAAGAAGGCAGACGAGAAGCCCGCGCCGGCCGAAGAAAAGAAGGCCGACGAGAAGAAGCCCGCCGAAGCCGCTACAAAGACCGGCTCCTAGCTAGGCGCACCATCCCAGAGCGCCGATTCCTGATCGGCGCTCTAGATCCAGACTTTCGCGCCTTATCGCGGCCCGATTTGCTCCGCCCCGACGTAGGGGACGAGCGCCTCCGGGATGCGGATTGATCCGTCCGCTTGCTGGTGGTTTTCGAGCAGCGATATCAGCGTACGGGAGATCGCGATAGCGGTGCCGTTGAGGGTGTGGACGAACCGCGCCTTCTTGCCGCCATCGGTCGGCCGCGCGCGGATGCCGAGGCGGCGGGCCTGGTAGTCGGTGCAATTGGACGCAGAGGTCACTTCGCCGTAAGCGCCGCGGCCGGGCATCCATGCTTCGATATCGAATTTGCGGTAAGCCGGTGCGCCGAGGTCGCCAGCGCACACGTCGATGACGCGATAGGGAATCTCCATCGCCTGCATCAGCTCTTCCTCGATCGCCAGCAGCTCGTCGTGGCACGTCTCGCTGAACAGGCGCTCGTCTTCGCCGGCCTGGTCGTGGCAGAAGATGAACATCTCGACCTTGGTGAACTGGTGGACGCGGTACAGCCCGCGGGAGTGCCGTCCGGCAGCCCCGGCCTCGGTCCGAAAACAGTGGGAGATTCCGGCGAATTTCAGCGGCAGTACGTCGGGGTCGAGGCGCTTGTCGGCCAACATGCCACCGATCGGGATCTCGGCGGTGCCGACGAGACAGAGGTCGTGTCCGTCGATCGTGTAGACCTGCGACTCGGCGCCGCGGGGATTAAAGCCGATGCCTTCGAGGATCGCGGGCCGGGCGAGGTCGGGCGTCACGACCGGGGTGAACCCATGTCGCATCAGGGTGTCGATGGCGAAGCGCTGCAGGGCGAGGTCCAAGACGACGGCTTCGTTGCGCAGAAAGTAGAATTTCTGGCCCGCGACAGAAGCCCCTGACTCGAAGTCGATGAGGTCAAGCTGTTCACCGAGCTGCACGTGATCGAGCGCCTCAAACCCTTCCGCGCCGAAATCTCGCGGGGTGCCCCAGCGCGACAGCTCCACGTGGTCGTCGTCCGTCTTTCCGGCCGGCACATCCGGATGGGTCATGTTGGGCAGGGCGCGCACCCCGGTATCAAGGGCCGCCTTGAGTTCGTTGGCGCGGCGGTCGAGATCGGCGACTTCGGCTTTCAGATCCCGACCCCGCTGAATCAAGACCTGGCGCTCATCCTGCGGCATCGGCCCTTTCATCGACCGCGCGTTGTCGTTCATCTGCCTGCGAACGGCTTCCATTCGCTCGATGGCGACGTTGCGTTCGCGATAGGTCTTGACCAACGACTCGACGTCCGCGGGCATGTGCCGGCGTTCGCAGTTGGCGGCGACGTCTTCGGCATTGCGAGCGACGAACTTGATGTCAAGCATGGCGGCCTCCCCAGGATGGCCGCGCAATGTAGTGGATGGACCGGGCGTTGCCTACTGGTGGCCACCCAGCAATCCGAACAACCAGCCACGCACCGAACTGATAACTTGCGGGGCGCGCAACAGCCCAGCCGGGTCGGCGGCCTCATCGACGAGCAGCACGCGCGGCACCATCGTTTCGGGCCGATCACCTTCGAGGACGACGCGATCGGCCTCGTCCCGCTGAGACCCCACCAGGCAAAGCGACCAGGGCAGATTGGGTCGGTTCCACGCGGTCTTGGCAGCGGCGGAGACAAGTCGTGGGGAAACACCGATCACCACCAGCCCATCCTCGGACGCCAGCTGTGTCAGTGCGCGGTCGAAAGCCCGCTCGAGCGCGACGACAACCGCGAGGGAGTCGCTTTTGACGTGCCGGCGCATCGAATCGATCGTGACGCGGAGGTCGTCGGTCGCGTCTTCAGGTGCCGCGATCGCCACGACGTTGACGTCGATGACTTCGTCGAGCTCGGCGACGAACGGCTGCCATTGGGACAACTCCATCGCTGTCGGTCCAGCGAGCACGACGATTGGGCGCCCGTCTGTCCGCGCCGGCCACATCCGCGTGTTGAGCAGTCCGCCCGCGATCGGGAGCTCGATCGACGTGCCTTCACCCAGCGCTTCGGTACCGCGGGGTTTCCAGTTCTTGAGCGGCTCGTCGACCGGCGACTCCACGGCTTTGGGCTGCTTGCTGGCAGCGACCGGCGCTTGGGGCGCCTCATCGACGGCTGTCTCGGCGGCGGCGTCGGGGTCGACCGCAGCGGATTTGGGCCACCACCGACCGGCAAAAAAGGCCACCACGATGACCAAGCAGGCCACTGTCCACTGCACTCTCGAAGCTGTGCGCGGGTCTGTCATCGCCCAAACGTACACGGTCGCCTGTGCTTTGGCAGCCCCCGGGGCCGCCCCGCCTGTCGGACACCCCGCTGTCCGACAGATGCGCGTTGTGAGATTCAACTCGTTGAAATAACACCATGAATCGATGCGAATCCGCGGTGCAGGTTGAATTGACACTGCGAAAACGCGATTGGTATAGTTCGGTGGCCGCGAAATCGTGGACCGCATCCCTTTTCCGCGAGACATCCCAATCCGCGACAACGATCCACGTGCCATAACCGGATCGATGTTCACCGGAGGAGCCATGGCCTTCACTACCAGCCGGACCTGTAGCCGACTTGCAATCCTCGCGCTTGGCGTCGCCACCGCGTTGAGCGGCTGCGGCGACGAGGCGTCCGGCGACGACGGCGTCAAGAGTTCCAACGAGGACACGGGCGGCGGCGGCAACATCGACGGCTCGATCACCGACGACGCTGGCAGCACCACCGACACCGGCTCGGGCACCACCGACACCGGCTCGGGCACCACCGACACCGGCTCGACCGACGCGGGCGACCAGGACACCGGCTCGACGGACACCGGCAGCCCCGACGCGGGTCCGGCGGACACCGGTAGCGACGACTGCCCGGGCGGACCGGGTTGCGATTGCAAGCAGAACGACCAGTGTGATGCGGGCGTCTGCCTCGACACGCACGAGGGCAAGAAGTGCGCCAAGAAGTGCACCGACACCTGCCCACAAGGCTACGCGTGCAAGAACATCAGCAGCAGCGGCGACGCGCTCTTCTTCTGCGTCTCGACTCAGGTCACGATTTGCGCCCCGTGCAAGGAGCACAAGGATTGCGTGGTCAACGGCGTGGATTCGCTCTGCCTGGACTACGGCGAGGACGGCAAGTTCTGCGGCGCCCCGTGCAAGACGGACAAGGAATGCCCCAGTGACTACACGTGCGCCGACGCCAAGGACGCCAACGGCAAGACAGTGAAGCAGTGCAAGACCAAGTTCACGACGTCCGGCGGCAGCGGCAAGACCTGCAAAACAGACGCTGAGTGCGACGCCAAGACAGGCGAAAGCTGCGTGGCCGGCAAGTGCGCGATCGGCAAGAACAAGACCTGCGGCTGCAGCGATTGGGCAAAGAGCAAGGGCGCGGAGACGAACTGCGCGATCTCCAATGAGTACGGGACCTGCAAGGCCACCCGAAAATGCACCCAAGCCGGCCTCGGTAAGTGCGAAGCCGAGGCCCCGAAGTCGGAGGTGTGCAACGGCATCGACGACGACTGCAACGGAACGAAGGACGATCTGCCCAAGACGTTCAAGTGCAGCAAGAAGGCGTTTGAGGACAAGGGCAGCAAGACAGCGTGCAAAACGGACGCGGACTGCACGACCAAGGGCGAGGCCTGTGACGAGAAGGACAGCAAGTGCAAGATCCTCATCGGCGCCTGCCCGGGCAAACCCACGTGTTCATCTGCTGGCGAGCTGATCTGCGGCGACGCCAAGATCCCGACCATCGAGCAGTGCAACCTGCAGGACGATGATTGCGACGGCACGACCGACGAGGGCTTCCTGTGGAAGGACCCGATCTCGGGCAAAGACCTGGCGGTCAACACCGATTGCGGCGGCAACGGCCCGTGCAAGGGCGGCAAGGTTGTGTGCGACAGCTTCACCAAGGCGACGTGCAACAGCTACGACAAAGCCAAGCCTGAAAAGGGCGCCTGCGACGGCGTGGATACCGACTGCAACGGCAAGGTCGATGACAACGCCTGCGACGATGGCGACGAGTGCACGGTCGATAAGTGCGACAGCAAGGCGAGCAAGTGCAGCAACACGCCCGGCGCGGACTGCGACGACAAGAACCAGTGCACGAAGGACAGCTGCGACACCAAGACCGGCAAGTGCGTCAACGCGCCGACCGATGGCGTGAGCTGCGACGACCAGAACGCCTGCACAAGCGGCGACACCTGCGGCAAACATCCCAAGACCGGCAAGCTGACGTGCATCGGCGGCGCTCCCGTCAAGTGTGATGACAACAACATCTGCACCGATGAGAAGTGCGACACACAAAAAGGCTGCGTGAAGCTGCCGAACGCGGCGACAGAGACCTGCTACAGCGGCGACAAGGGCACCGAGGGCAAGGGTGTCTGCAAAGCCGGTTACAAGCAGTGCAAGGACGGCAAGCTCGACCCGAAGTGCATCGGCGAGGTGCCCAACGCCAAGAAGGAAGCCTGCGATGGCAAGGACGACACCTGCGACGGCAAGACCGATGAAGGATGCAAGCCCACGGACGTCGCGGTCACATTCTCGAGCGCCTACGTGGCCGGAAAGAGCGGGACAGGGGCCAAGGCTGTCAATGTGCAGATGCTCGTCGGCCCCTCCGGTCCGGTCGGCAAAGCAACGGGCAAGAAGCACGAAGTCGAGTTCGGCTTCCTCGCCTGGCTGATGGCGCTGCTCAAGTAGCGCAATACTCCAACCATTCGTCGTCGCAACGCTGCCTGGCCAGCGCTTGCGGATCTATGCAGCTCCCGTGCACAGCATGGACGCCGCCACGTGCTATCGACGGGCTTCGTGGCGAGCTCGCCTTTCACTTAAACGGATAACCAGACGCAACGCGGCACATGGTTGTGCTCGGTTCGGCGACGGCTCGACGGGGATTGTTTGCGAACCGCGGCGTGCGCGGTGAGTAGCCCGGTCTTCTCATCAAAGTGCGCAGGCATGCCGTTCGATGTTCAAGTCATGCGGTCTTTCGACGCTGCAGGTGTGGCAGAGTCACATCAAAGCGGCGAACGGCCACAGGACGCCGAAGGTCGGGCGGCAGGACCCGTGCGCGATGCGAAGGGCGGGCTCGCCGGGTTGGCTAGAGCAACTCGATGACGCGGCCTTCGTGACTGAACGAAACGTCCTCGTCCTGACCGTAGATCTCATTGGCGAGCAGGTCGAGTTCGTCGTCGGAGCGCTCTGGCTCATGGTGCGTCAAGATGATGTGCTTGACGTTGCCAGCACGGCCATGACGCACACATTCGGCGTGCGTGGCGTGGCCCCAGCCGATGCGAGGCGGGCCCTTGCGACCGTGGTACTCGTCTTCGGTGTACGTCGCGTCGATGCTGAGCACGTCGGCGTCGCGAATAAAGTCGACAAACGCGTCATCGAGGCTCCCGTCGCTGGGATGCTCCCAATCGGACGCGTGTATGAAGACCTTTCCGCCGAACTCGAACCGATAGCCGATGACGCCGCCCGGGTGGTTGAGCAGCATCGTCTTGACGACCAAGTCGCCGAAGGTCAGCTCGTCACCCGCGGTGATGAAGTGAAACGACACCTCGGACCGGAACGCGTCCATGGAGATCGGAAACGCTGGCTGCGCCATCAGCTGCTTGAGCACATCGTGGATGTTGCCGCCGTTGTGGTGGGCCGAGTAGATCTGGAACTTGTTGCCCGGAATCAGGAAGGGCGCGAAGAACGGGAATCCTTGCACGTGATCCCAGTGCAGGTGCGTCATCAAGAACGTGACCTGGACAGGCAGCTTCGGGAACAGCGACGAACCGAACGCGCGAACGCCTGTGCCACCGTCGATGGCGATAGTGGCATCCCCCGCGGTGACCTCGAGACACGTGGTGTTCCCGCCGTACCGCTGAGTCTTGGGGCCGGGCGCAGGGATACTCCCGCGCACGCCCCAGTACTTCACGGAGAACCGATCGGTGCTTTGAGTCATCTAGACCTGCCAGTGGTCAACAAGCGCCCCGCCGTCATGACAGTGGCTTGGCCGCTTGAATCGCTCCGAAAGTTGCCCGGTTGGGTCGCGACGAATGCGGGACTGGGGCCTAGTGTAGACACGATTGGAAGCCCCGGGCAAGTTTTCGCGGTTGCCCATCTAAGCACCGGACTGCCCAGCCCCTCGCGCCCGAGCAGGCGCACGATCTTCGACGATGGGAACGGTCACGCGGACCCGCCGGCCGGCGCGCATCAAGTCGACCTGCAGCGTCGCGGCGTTGTGTAACAGTTTGAACACCTGCATGAGGTGAGCGGGGGTCAGGACGGGCTGGCCGTTAATGCGCGTAACCATGTCCCCGGGCAGCACCCCGTAGCGGAGAACACGCCGATCATTGTTCCAGAGCGAGACGATTCGAAAACCCACGAAGCGACGTCGGCTGCCGAAAACAGGCTCGATCGGAACGGCGTGGAGCAGCGCGCCGGGTCCGGCGGCAAGAACACGATCGAGGTCGCTCCGTACGATAACGCGGCGACGTTTTCGGGGCGACGTTTGCAGCGCGACCTTACGTGCGCCGCTATGGCTTGAAACTGATTCGTCGACCTGGACGGGCGAATCGTGAAACTCGCGTTGATCAACGGATGCGCCGGCGCAGCCGACGGCGAACGTGCCCGCCGCGAGGGTGGTCAGGCAGATGGTGGCGCGACGCCACAGAACTTGCATCGCGTCTTGCTGTCCAGGCATCGGGGCGATCCGGCGTTGGTAAAGGTCGCCTCGGCCGGAAGGCAGGCTTGGCCCCCGCGGCAGTCGGCGTCGGTCTCGCACGCCAGCATGCACCATGTTGTCTCGGTGCCGAAATCTATGCACACCGCTTCTTCAGCGCACTCGTTCGCGCGGCACGGTGTCTGGGTGCAGTAGCCGCCTTCCGTCGCCAGGTCACAGATCAGCCCCGCGCCGCACGCGCTGTTTCGCTCGCACTCACTGCCCACCTTGGGACCGCACGCGGCCAAGACCGTGGCGATCGCCAGCGGCCAGAACAGACGTTGCGCCGAACCAGCCCGCGTCATTTGCCAGCCTCGTCTTGCTTGCAACCGTGTTTGATCGACGCATCGATCGTGGTCGATGCCCAATCAGCATCCGCCGTCGCCGCCTCCGAGAAGGCCTTCGAAAACGCCGCCGCACCCGCGAATCCGTGCTTGCTGTACGTCTCAGCGTCCGGGCGTCGCGCTCCATTCAGCATGCAGCGAATCTCGTGGTAGGCGAGCCCGAGTTTGGCACGTGCGTCGGTCTTCTTTGCCGGCTTCGGCGCCGCTTCCGGCTTGGCCACAGGCGCCTTCGTTGTCGTCGGGGCCTCGGCTGGAGGCGCTTGCTTGGACTTGCCACAGCCGCCCAGCGCCAATGCCAGGAGCGAGCAGCAGGCCAGGTGAATGACGGGGATACCAACGGACCTCAACACGTTAGACCTGCCCAAACACCGCGCGACCCGGGTAATCGGCGGCGGCGCCAAGCTCGTCTTCGATGCGAAGGAGCTGGTTGTATTTCGACGTTCGCTCGCCGCGGGACGCCGAGCCGGTCTTGATCTGCATCGCGCGGGTGGCGACGGCGAGATCAGCGATCGTCGTGTCTTCGGTCTCCCCGGAGCGATGTGAGATGACAGTCGTGTACCCGTGGTCGTGCGCGAGATCGATCGCGTCAAGTGTCTCGGAGAGCGTACCGATCTGGTTGACCTTGATGAGGATGGAGTTGGCCACGCCGAGGTCAATGCCCCGTGCCAGCCGCTCGGTGTTCGTCACGAACAGATCGTCGCCAACAAGTTGGACGCGATCTCCGCAGGCATCGGTCAGCGCTTTCCAGCCGTCCCAGTCGTCCTCCGCCATGCCGTCCTCGATACTGACGATCGGGTAACGGTCGGCGAGATCGGCCAGGTAGGCGGCGAAATCGGCGCTGGGCAGCTCGCGCGCTTCACTGGTCAGTTTGTAGACACCGGCGTCGGCATCATAGAACTCGCTGGACGCCACATCGAGGGCAAGAGCAACCTCCGCGCCCGGGCTGTAGCCCGCGGCTTCGATGGCCTCGGTAAGCAGCGAAAGACCGTTTTCATTCCGCTCGAGTCGCGGGGCGAAGCCTCCCTCATCACCGACGAGCGTCGGCAGGGAACGCTTCGACAGGATCTTCTTGAGGTGTTGAAACGTCTCGACACCGGCTCGTAGACCTTCGCGGAATGTCGCGAATCCGACGGGGACGACCATGAACTCCTGGATGTCCATTCCGCCAGCGGCGTGCGCGCCACCGTTGATCAGGTTCATCATGGGAACCGGCAGCGTGCGGGCGGCCGCGCCACCGAGGTAGCGATACAGCGGCAGGCGCATCGATGAAGCGGCGGCGTGCGCGGTAGCAAGGGAGACCCCGAGCAGCGCATTGGCGCCCAGGTTGCTCTTGTTGGGCGTGCCGTCTACCTCGAGCAGTCGAGCATCGACACCACGCTGGTCCGCGGCATCGGCGTTGCGAAGGGCGTCAGCGATGACGTTGTCGATGTGGCAAACAGCCTTCTGAACGCCCTTGCCCACGTAGCGGCTGTCCTTGTCGCGGAGCTCCAGCGCTTCGTGAATTCCGGTGGAGGCGCCCGAAGGCACCATGAACCGGCCGACAGACCCATCGGCGAGACGAACCTCAGCTTCGACGGTCGGATTGCCGCGCGAATCGAGGACTTCGCGGCCGATTACTGAGGTAATCGTTGTGTTGCGGTTGGCGGTCATGGCGGTCTCCCTGTCGCCTACGTTAGCGGGAGCGGAACGTACGCGCGGGGTCGACGCAGGTCAACGGCATGCTGGGCCGGTTTTGCAAGCGAATCGCGCCGATGCAGCGCTGGGCTTGCCACGCGTGGGGCCGCTGGTCGAAGGTGCGCGCGGAGGTGAACGATGGACAGGATCAAAGCCGCAGTCGTGCAGGTCTGTGCCACCGAAGATGTGCAGGCGAACCTGAACCGAGCCGAGGAGCTCATTCGCGCCGCCGCAGCCGACGGAGCAACCTGGGTTTCGGTTCCCGAGAACGTGGGGTTCCTCAAGACTGGCGAAGATCGCGACCCGGGCGAGCCGCTGCAAAGCAGTGTCATCGTCAACCGGTTGCGCGGGGTCGCCGCAGACTTGGGGATTGCGCTTCTGATCGGGTCGTTTCACGAGGCGACTGGGCTTGGAGACGGACGCGCCTACAACACGTCTCTGTTGGTGGACGCAACGGGCGAGATCGCGGCCAAGTACCGGAAAATCCACCTCTTCGATATCGACCTCGCGGGCAGTCCCGTGTCGTTTCGGGAATCCGACGACATCAAGCCCGGGGAGGCAGCGGTACTCGCGCAGCTCGGCGACACGAGGATCGGTCTGACGGTCTGCTACGACCTTCGGTTCCCAGAGTTGTATCGGGAACTCTTGAGCGCCGGTGCGGAAGTGCTGACGTGTCCGGCCGCGTTTACAAACACGACCGGGCACGCGCACTGGGAGGTTCTACTTCGGGCCAGGGCCATCGAGAACCAGTGCTACGTCGTGGCGCCGAATCAATGGGGCCGCCACGGGGGCCGCCGCCACTCCTACGGCCATTCGATGATCATCGACCCGTGGGGAACGGTCGTTGCCCGGGTGTCCGACGGCGAGGGCTGGGCGTCGGCTTGGCTGGAACCGGACCTTGTGGCGAGCGTCCGCCGCAACCTGCCATGTCAGCAGCATCGGCGTATCGGCGTGTAATTCCGGGCTCCTCGGACGTGCGACTGCTCGGCATTCTTGATCGAGCGCCGGGAACCCCCTACGCTGGAGATGGCAGCACCGCGGCCAATCAACGGAAATGGAGGACGCACATGGCGGCTCGCACCTCGAGAAAGGGCAAGCCGATGGTCCCACCGCATCCGCCGCGCAAGCCCCGCCGGACGCTGGAGGAAGAATTCTTCTGCGACCGTCGTGACCTCAGCCTGAAAATGCACCAGTGCTTGACCGACTACGTCAACGCCAATGCACTCCAGGCCCGCACTTCCCCCTGTTTCAAGTGTGAACGAGGCCTTGGGCATCGCGTCGATTTCGCGAAAGGCCGGATCTAACGACCCGCGCCATCGGCAAATCACCCCACCCATAGCGCTCCGAACAGGGGAACGTCCGTCAGTTTTGCGCGAAGCGCCGTGTTGAAGCAACGCGGGCGCGAAGCGCCCGGCCCCCGGGCGGGGGCGAAGCCACGGCCCCACGGCCCGGCGCGCAGCGAAGCGAGCACACGCGGTGGGGAACGCCGGGAAAACGACGCTTTTCCCGGCGTGGGGGTCGCGCGGCGACCCCCCGACGAAACGGAGGTCCCAGCCGACCGCGACGACGTCGCGGTCCTGCGAGGAAGACGCCTTAAACGGCAACACCCGCAATCCTCTCGGATTGCGGGTGTTGCAACGTAAGGCGTCCCGGCAGCGACCTACTCTCCCAAGC
>Ga0114932_10002142_pt1 | contig 21284 bp, 21 predicted proteins | sample 2SBtaG_2_FD_87286 | JGI IMG/M metagenome (GOLD analysis project Ga0114932, IMG submission 87286) | Deep subsurface microbial communities from Kolumbo volcano to uncover new lineages of life (NeLLi) - 2SBTROV12_ACTIVE470 metaG | ecosystem: Environmental > Aquatic > Marine > Volcanic ... | reverse complement strand
GTACACCTTCTACAACTCCGCTAGCCTCTGCGCTACCTGCTGATCCAGTAGCGAGACCTCGTTGTATAGCACATTGATCACACATCATCAAAAGGATCCCTTTTTCTTTTGCTATTGCAGCTAGCCTTTCACCTTTGGAATCGCCTTTACGAAGCATAAAAGCATTATCATCGAAAAAGAAAATTCCTAGAACATCTACACCATGAATGTCTTCTTCAAGTTGAGGAAGTATCATTGTCCCAACTTTATAATTTGCTGCATTTAGGGTGTTTAAGATATAAGCGACTTTCATAATCCTCCTATTCCCAGGTCCGTGGGACAACTTTTTCAGAATAATCTTTCCCAATAAACCCTTTGTTTACTAACTCTATATATTGGCTTTCAGTGTAACCCAAAAACTCTTTATATATTTCTTCGTTATGTTCACCTAGTTTCGGTGGAGAGCTTCTAATTTGATTAGGGGTGTTTTCCCATTTCGTCATTATTCCTGGATAGGTATGAGTACCGACACCTTCTATTTCTAACTCTTCAAAAAAATCTCGTGCGAGAAGTTGAGGTGATTCAAGTAATTTTTTTTCATTATGTACGGAACCAGCACAAACAGAGACGGACTGTAATAAATGGAATAGTTGATCGTTATCCCACTCCTGTGTGTATCGTGCTAGTGCGTCATTTAATTCTTGTTCATATAACTTACGTTTAGCGAGTGATTTAAATCGTTCATCATTTAGCAAGTCATGCGCATTGAGTTTGATGCATAGTGAATTAAATTCTTCATCATTGGTGCAGTCGATAGCAATCCATGAATCTTCTCCTTTTGTAGGATAAATAGAATGTGGCGCATGTTCCCGATGAAGATTTCCTTGAGGATCTGCTACTCTATTGTTCATTGTATAGTCCAATATCCACTCGCCTAGGGCAGGTAAAAATGATTCTGCAAGTGGCATTTCTATTTGTTGTCCTACACCGGTAATCTCTCGATGAACTAGTGCTGAAGTGACAGCGAATGCACCCATTACTCCAGCCAGAGCATCTGCTGTAAATGCATCACCAGTTTCATCGGGTGTACCATCTGGATACCCTCTCAGCCAATGATGTCCGATCATACCTTCTACATGTGTCCCAAAAGCACGGTAGTTTTTATAAGGACCACTTAATCCGAAAGCAGGCATGCGAAGCATGATTAATTTCGGATTTATTTCTTTGAGCTGTTCATAAGTAATATTTGCACGTTCGATAGTCATTGGAACATTATTTTCTACTAATACATCAACTTTTTCGATAAGTCGTAGAAACGCCTCTCGTCCTTCAGGTGTCATGATGTCACAGGACATTGATTTCTTATTACGTGCATGGGAATTAAAACTCGAGTTTCTGTTCCAAGGATCAAGACCTGGAGTAGTTTCAGGATTAATACCTCCAGCCAGAATTCCCAATTTTGCAGTATTTTCTTGATCTACAGTATTGATAATTCTTTCTGCACCTCTTGTATATGGTTGAATTGTTGTAGTGGGTTCAACTCGTATTACTTCAGCTCCCCATTCACCCAAAAGTTGAGTAACATGAGGGCCAGCCCAAACGACTGTGATTTCAGCAACTCTGTAACCATCTAATGGCAAAAAGTTTTCAGTAGTCATTTGTTTCCTTTTATTAGATTATTCCGTTTTTTTTCATTTCATCGATATCTTTTTTTGTAAATCCAATTTCTGCGTAAATTTCATTATTGTGTTCACCTAATAATGGAGCACGCAATGGTTTTTTTCGCGAAGTTTCTGAGAGTAAAATCTGCCGGCCTGTGTAGACAGCAGATCCTGCAACAGGGTGGTCTATAGTATCCCAGACTTCTCGACTTCTATAATGCTCATCTTCAATAAGGTCTTTTGTAGTATAAATTGCTCCACCAAGTAAACCAATTTCTTGTGTTTCTGCAATTGCTGTTTTTTTATCTCTATTTATTAACCATGCCATCCAAGAACCTTCTAATTCCGATGCAAATTCTTGTGAGAAAAGATGGGGCTGTTTTTTGGCATCCGGATGATCTTTGAGATCAGGACGTCCAATTAAGTCTAATGCAGCAGGAAATCTCCGAGTTCCAGATGCAAAAATATTTGCATATCCATCCGTAGTCATTCTGGGACCTGATGCTGGGCGTGCGCCTGGTGGCTGTCTTTTTGCTACATAACCTGTATATGAAGTCCCGGTTGTAAAAGATGTTCGCCTATCTCTAAACCCAGCCTGCGCTTCATAAATTGCCTGATCTATGTGATCTCCTCGTCCTCCACGAATTATTCTCAATCTTGCAGCAATGCATGCAAATGCAGTCGCTATACCTGCATGATACTGTGCAATGTTGCCACCGCTTTTTATTGGTTCACGGAACGCGGAACCATTGGCATGTAATGGCCCACCTAGAGCCTGAAGTACAATTTCTGAAGCTTTATAATCTTTCCATGGTCCAGATTGTCCGAAAGGAGTTATAGATGCCATTATCAAATCTTCGTGATCTTTTGCTAATGTTTGGTAACTTAAGCCCCAACTCTCCATTTGTCCAGGTGAAAAACTTTCAATGACAATGTCAGTTTTTTCGATAAATTTCTTAATGATAGTAACTGCATTTTTTGATTCAAAATTTAACGTAATTGATTTTTTATTAGTGCTGAGATGAAGGAATAATAGTGACGTTTCAACATTAGGAATATCATCCTTATAAGGACCTTGATGCCTTGCAGAATCACCTTCAAGTGGTTCAATTTTGATGACATCTGCGCCGTATTCTGCAAGAAGTTTACCGGTGAATGGCCCTGCGACATTATTGGATAATTCGAGGACTCGTAAACCTTCTAGTAATTGCTGCATAGCTACCTAAAATTGATAAGTTTATCGATTCTAATTTGGTGTTGAAGGTAACATGTTCCTAGAAAAAATGTTGTATTACGACATCACTTTCATAATTTTTATCGATGGTAGAATTAATGAAATTGCAGTAAGGAGATGATGTGTCAAATATTTCTCAGGAGACAAGCGATATAGAAATACTTACTCCAAAAAATGAGAAAGTTCGACTCGGAGATCTATGGTCCAACTCTCCTGTATTAATCGTACTTGTCCGTCATTTTGGTTGCCAATTTTGTCGTGAGCAGTTACATGATTTGCGAAATGTGTGGAAGAAAATTTTGTCTTTAGGAATTACTCCTATAGTCATTGGTAACGGTACAGCTTTGATGGCTCAGGATTTTGTTGTGCAAACTGGATTAACTGTTCCTTTATACACAAACCCTGAAAGAAATGTCTATGATGCTCTTGGAGCGAAGCGACCGCCTTTATTAGCATTACTTTCGCCAAGATTATGGTGGGCAGGGTTCAGAACTTTGTTAAAAGGCTTTTTCCCCAAGCAAGTCCAAGGAGATGCTGCTCAACTTGGTGGTGTGTTTCTAATTGACACCTACAGTGAAGTACATTTTGAATATATAAGTGCATATGCAGGTGATAATCCTTCAGCAAAGATGTTACTTAGCGCAGTAGATGCATACTACAAACAGTGTAATTAATCAACTGCTTATTCAGATTATCTATCTATATACCCCAAATTTATGTTGACAATGCTCTTTATAACGATGATCATTTAATTAACTGTTAATTAGTACATGCTGATTAGCATTTCTTCTAGGAGGGATTGATGAGTTGGGAAAACGTTCTTGTTTTGCTAGTAATAGCATTAGGATTGGCAAGAGTAGCAGATGTTGTTAATGACCTGATAGGTGCATATGTACCAAATAAAATTGCTGGTACAGGCCTATCTGGAGATCGTCTAGTCTTATGGGTCGTTGTGGCTGTATTAGGAATTTTGTTGAATGAAGCAGTTGGCTTTGAGCCATTAGCCTTAGTTAATATTGATGGTAGCGTTATTTGGAATACCATTGCCTTGATGGGTATTGCAGATGCCACTGATAAGTTTTATCGTGGTCGCCTGTTGCGATAAAAAATATTTCATTAACGAAAAGAAGCCTCAACTATAGTTGAGGCTTCTTTTTTTTGTGGTTTTTTCTAAATATTAGGTAATTTAGTTTTATACTTGATGAACTACTCTGAAAGCTATGTTAAATGAATCAAATTATTCTCATTTCTGGGGCTACAGGATCAGGTCACCTTGATGTGGCTTTAGCATTATGTGAAAGATTTGATCGGATGCTGCTTATAGATACAGATGATTTGCGTGGAATGATCAGAGCAGGATTTAGATATCCTTGGCACACAGATAAGCAATCGATTGAACAAGATGAGCTTAATGTGATGAATGCTTCTGCAATTGCACTTAATGCGTGTTCGAAAAGGTACTCAGCTATTATTGTCGATTCAATATTTAGTGAAAAATTAGAGTGGTATAAGAAGTCATTAGCTGGCACTGAGGTTGATATTCAATTTATTACCTTAATGCCTCAACTCAACGTTATCGAAGAAAAATTACTAGATTCACCTTCACTGGAGTATTCAAAGTCGGTACATAAAAAAATCTCAGCAGAAATTGAATCAAAGATATTATCGGAATTAGTTATTGATAATTCCAATGATCTTACTCCTTCTGTTACAGCAGATAAAGTTCAAGATGCTATAGCACGAGGTCTGGCTTTGTTGGATCTATCAAACTAATTATGAATCTTTTTTCAGCATTTACATTAGTTTCTTTCCGATGGTATATGGGTGCAATGCTTTTTTGGAATGCAGCTATGAGTATGCAAATGATTGTCCGTGGGTACCTTGCATATGATTTAACCGGAACATTTGCATCGTTAGGAATTATTGTTATAGGTGGTGGGATACCGACACTTTTAATATCTCCCTTTGGTGGTATTCTTGCTGATAGATTTTCCAAGAGATTACTACTTCAGATCGGGCAAACCTTTAGTCTCTTCTTGTCATTGGTTGTAGGATTACTAGTACTTTTTGAAAGCTTGGTTTTTTTTCATCTTGTAATCGCTTCAGTTGTTCAAGGTATGGTGATGTCTTTGGTTATGCCTGCACGTGTAGCGATTCTGCCTGAAGTAGTAGGTTTGGGCCGTTTAAGCAATGCTGTTCCATTAAATTCTGCAGGAATGAACTTAATGCAAATGATAGGACCTGCTATTGCAGGTATCGGTATCGACATTGTCGGTGCAGAATTTGTTTATTTGTTAATTGCATTATTGTATGCCTTCTCGGTGGGTATGCTTTTCAAAATTACGATTCTTTCTGAAGAGGAAATAATGGTTAGTAATCCACACTCCTTTAGTAAATCTTCGCCGCTTCAGGTCGTAGACAATGCGGTTACGAAAAAGAAGTCAGCTTGGCAAGATCTCCTCGAAGGTGTCCGTTATTTATTTCGGGATAAATTAATATTCACTGTCTTAATGTTCTCTTTCTTCTCAACATTTTTGGGGATGCCGATAAGAAATTTGCTTCCTGGCTATGTTTCTGATGTCTTTGGTGATTCCGGCACTACTCTTGGAATATTACAAATGGGGATGGGAATAGGAGCACTGATGGGTGCACTAGTACTTGCCAATATGAAGATGCGTAAATTTCGAGGACTACTATATGCTGCTAGCGCAATTGTCATAGGTTTAGGTCTGATCAGTGTGTCATTGACCGATCTTTTTGTGTTTGGTTTTGTTGGATTCGCGATTGTAGGAATTGGTTCTGCTGGTCGACAAGCAATAGGACAAATATTACTTCAAGAATATGTTGATTCAACTTTTCGAGGCAGAATAATGGCTATTTATATGATGCAGTTTAGTCTTATGAGCTTTGGTAGTTTTGGGATTGCTTTATTAATGGATAGCCTGGGTCCTCAGTTGGTCGTGCGATGGTTAGGATTGATACTAGTTGCAGGTGTATTTATATACCTAACCTTTGATGCACGGCTACGGAAAATTGAATAGATAGAATGAATTAGGATTTCAATGGATACCCATAGAAGATATATGACTCTTTCTGAAGCTCGATCTATAGAATGCAACGGGTGTGGTGATTGCTGTGATTCTCGTCGTACTGATGGCTATTGGACTTGGGGTTCGCTACCAACAGATCAATATGCTTCAATAAATAACGGTGAACCTTTAATTATTCCAATAATAAGAAGTGGTAAAAATAATGATCAGTGGATTGATAGAGATCTAGTGAAACAAGATCAACTTGAATATTCGCCTACTAGATTTCGTTGTAGTGCTTTTCTACCACAAGAAGATGGTCGAGGGTTTTGTGGTAATCATGATGCTCTTAGACCGGATAAATGTGGAGAATACCCTGTTAACACTCCAGGGATTGAAAAAGAACTATTGGAACAAGGTGAAGTTGTATTAAACACTGATGCATTTTCTCGCTGTGCATGGTTTGGAGTTACTGTTGTTTTAGAACATGACAATCGTTTAATGATGAACAGCAATAATCAGTAATGGAATAAATTTTTTTGATTAAATATCTAAAAATGGAACTAATAGCAATGTTGGAGGTCAACAATTAATCAACATGATCTGTCACAAACTAGTGTAGGTGATTTACAACTGATGGCTCGTCAGGATATTCGTAATGTAGCAATTATTGCACATGTAGATCATGGTAAAACAACATTAGTCGATGCAATGCTCCAGCAGTCAGGTCAATTAGATCAGCGCTTTGAAATGCCTGAGAGAGTTATGGATTCTAACGATCTTGAACGTGAAAAGGGTATAACTATTCTTGCAAAAAATACTGCAGTTCGCATGGGAGATGTAAAAATCAATATTATTGATACTCCCGGCCATGCTGATTTTGGGGGTGAAGTTGAACGTGGATTAACTATGGTCGACGGAGCACTATTATTAGTGGATGCATCAGAAGGGCCACTACCACAAACTCGTTTTGTATTAAGAAAAGCACTTGAACGTGGATTACCTATTATCCTCGTTATTAATAAAATCGATCGCCCAGATTCTCGAGTGCGTGAGGTTGTCGATGAGGTTTATGAATTATTTCTTGATCTGGATGCTAACGAAGAGCAGATTGAATTCCCTATTGTCTATTGCAATGCAAAAAATGGCCAAGCTTCTCTAGATCCTGAGGTTGTTGGTGAAGATCTAACTCCACTTTCAGAGCTTTTGCTTTCTCATATTCCACCACCTAAATATCAAATGGGACACCCATTACAAGCATTGGTAACAAATCTAGATGCATCACCGTATCTAGGTCGATTAGCTTTATGTAGGGTTGTGAATGGAGTTATCAGAAAAGGACAACAAGTCGCATGGTGTCGTGTTGATGGTAGTGTCGAACGTGCAACTATTGGACAGCTTTATGTAACAGAAGCATTGGATCGCCATGAAACTAATGAAGCATCTGCAGGAGAAATTGTAGCGATTGCAGGTATTAACGAAGTTACTATCGGTGAAACACTTGCTGATTTAGATGATCCTCAATCTCTCCCTGGTATTACAGTAGATGAACCTAGTCTTTCAATGTTAATAGGTATTAATACTTCACCATTCTCAGGACGTGAAGGCAGTCAACTTACTGCTCGAATGCTTAAAAACAGACTTGACTCAGAATTGGTAGGTAATGTAGCGCTAAGAGTCGTTGAATCTGATCGACCTGATGCTTGGATAGTACAAGGTCGTGGTGAATTACAACTTGCAATTCTGATCGAAAACTTAAGGCGAGAAGGATTTGAGCTTACTGTAGGACGTCCTCAAGTAGTAACCAGAATGGTAGATGATAATTTATTGGAACCGGTTGAATTTGTCACTATAGATATTCCTGAAGAGTATTTAGGTACCGTGACGCAATTATTAGCATTACGAAAAGGCAAGATGGTGAACACTATTAATCATGGTTCTGGAAGAATACGGATTGAATATGTTCTTCCATCAAGAGGTTTGATAGGTTTTCATACTCAATTTCTTACTGAGACAAGAGGTACAGGAATTGCACACCATGTTTTTCAAGGATATGAACCGTGGTATGGAGAATTAAATTCTCATTCTAATGGAAGCTTGGTGGCTGATCGCTCAGGTGACACCACTACTTTTGCTTTATTGAATCTTCAAGAACGTGGGACTTTGTTTATTGGTCCAGGGGTAGCTGTTTATGAGGGTATGATTGTAGGTGAGAATTCACGTGCAAGTGATATGGATGTAAATCCAACAAAAGAAAAGAAACTTACTAATATGCGAGCAGCTTCATCAGATCAAACTGAAAAGCTTACACCACCAAGACAGCTATCATTAGAGCTAGCTCTTGAATTATTGCGCGATGATGAATGCCTTGAAATAACTCCCAATTCATTAAGGGTAAGAAAAGTGATTTTAGGTCAGAATCAACGTCGTAGACAATCTAACTGATATTGAAAGTATCTCGTGCTAGATCTGCGATGTATTTTCCTATTTCAATGGAAGAGGTTGCCCCTGGCGATGGTGCATTAAGGACGTGCACTGCCTCAGTTGATCTTTCAATTACGAAATCATCTATCAAAGAACCATCTTTGCGAACTGCTTGCGCGCGAACACCTGCACCACCGGTTTTAAGATGATTTGATTCTATTGAGGGGATCATTTTTTGTAAGTCATTGGTAAATACCGATTTACGTAATGAGCGGTTTACTTCATCGAGTCCTGTTCTCCATTCACGCAAAGCTACCTTCCAAAATCCTGGAAATTTAAGTGTCTCGCTTAGATCGCGTAAGTTAAGATCTCGTTTTCGATATCCTTCTCGGGCTGTTGCTAAGACAGCATTAGGACCTGCCTCTACATATCCTTTGATATTGCGCGTGAAATGGACACCTAGAAATGGAAGCTCTGGATTCGGTACGGGATAAATAAGTCCATTTACTAAATATTCATATTCTTTTTGTAATGTGTAATATTCACCGCGGAAAGGTATGATTTGCATGTCAAGTTCGGTTCCCATTAGCTTTGCTATACGGTCAGAATGTAATCCAGCACAATTGATTAAGTGCTTTGTTTCGTAAGTACCCTGTGTGGTTTCGAGTATAGTACTTGTTGATGATTTCTTAATCCCTAAAAGTTCTGTTTCTAAATGGACAGCTCCTCCCATTTCTTGAAATTGTCGGGCATAAGTATTTGTAACTGCGGTGTAATCTACAATAGCTGTAGCAGGTGACCAAAGTGCTTCTATTGTAGTGACATGAGGTTCTATTTCTGCTGCACGTTCGGGCCCAATTTTTTCAAGTCCTTGGACTCCATTCGCAATGCCTCTTTCGTAAAGATCATTTAATCGCGGTAATTCATCAGGGGTAGTCGCTATGATTAATTTCCCACAGCGGTCATATGGTATTCCATTTTCTTCACAAAATTCGATCATCGAATCACGTCCATTGACACAAAATTTTGCTTTTAATGATCCTGGTCGATAATAGATTCCTGAATGAACTACACCGCTGTTATTACCAGTCTGTTGTTGAGCAAGTGAAATGCCTTTTTCGATGATGCCTATTTTTAAATTTGGGAGGTGTGTGAGTAAGTGACGTGCACTGGACAAACCAAGTATACCGCCACCTATTACCATTATGTCATAAGGTTTGCTCATTGAATGATATTACTTTCTTTTAGTTTCTCTTAAGAACCTAAAGCCCTGAATAGTTATCCAATTGCTTCCTTAGGATTTTGCTGCACCATACGTGAAATCGCTTCATTGCTAAATCCTAAACTAATAAAGTGTTCAATCCAAAAACCAAATCCTACTGCTGGCGGTGGATTGGAAGCTTGTCCAAGATCAGTTGATAGAATGATATGCTCTGTTCCGATACTTCGAACATCATCTACTATTGATTGCACAGCTTGTTTCCCTTCATCATCTTCACGAAAAATTGGCATTCCACATTGTTCTATAAAACTACCTTGATTTGCTAATTGTTGTTGAACTTCAAGAGGGATATTAAACGAAGTTGCATGAGTAATGACGGTACGTATTTTTCTTTTTTGTGCCTCTGTTAGTAGTATGAGAGTTTCATCTGGTGATAAGTGTCCACTACAAAGTAGCGCATCATGCTCTATCATTAGATCTAATAGTTGGTGACATACTTTTTTTAACTTTTTCTCTTCATTTAAGACTGTTATGGATTCTGCAGAAGAATTCCATCTTCCAAACGTATCTCGAGACCATTTAGCGTCAAATGTTGGCCACCATATTACTTTTGTACCAATCCGTAGCGCAGTTTCCAGTGCATCCGGATTTAATCCTCCTACGGGGTGATCAAGTGCTAATGCTCCATAGACATTAATATCTTTAAATTCTGAATTCAGAGCCCATGCTAAAGGTTGAGTAGGATATTCATGACTTTTTAGAACTACCCCACCCATACCTGCTTCTTGTGCAGCAGCTACAGTTTCACGTGCATCCATTTTCCTTTCAGCAAATGGATCTGGTGATGCGTGGACATGTATGTCAATTGATCCCGATAATAATTCTCTGGCTTGCGAAGTTAAATCGTTTATATTGGGCATTAGATTTTCCTTTGTGTGTATAACTGTATCTTGGCATATTATTACATATATTGAAATCGTATTGATGTATCTTGCCGATTTGTAACATCGTATTACATATCATCAAGATTGTTTGATTTGTCGATATGTAGTTTGGTATTTTACATATAGTTGGAAGAGAAGTTATATGACGTTTGTCATCACCTCGCCTTGTTTAGGAACTCAAGATAGAGCTTGTGTTGATGCCTGCCCAGTGGATTGTATCCATTTTGAAGCAGGTGTTGATGCCATGTTATATATAAACCCTATTGATTGTATTGATTGTGGTGCATGTCAACCTGCGTGTCCCGTGAGTGCGATTTTCCCTGAAAGTGAAGTTACTACAGAAGAATCACGCTTTATAAATATTAATTCTCTTTGGTTTGAAGATGCCGCCGCTGCTCGTACCGAATTAGGTACAGATATCGAACCTGTTATTACTGCTGAAGAAGTCGCAGGTAGTGGTTCTGGTTCTGGTGATGGTAATGATACTGCCGATGAAGAACTTGCATATCGTCAAGTTGACGTTACTCAATTGCCTTTACCTAATGCTTCTTCAGCAGTTCTTTCACCTGTTGGCGTTGTTGCGTTAGCACTTCTTTCTCTTTCATTATTCACTATGATTATGTTCCCTGGACCTGGAATTATAAAACCTGCTGGAACAACTTTAGAAATTGGGCTTACGATTATTGTCCTTGTCCCCATTACTGCATTGATGGCACTTATTTTTATCATCCATCAATGGTCACAGCTAGGAAATTTTTCTGCTCACGATCTTCGTAACACCAGTCCATGGCGAGTTGATGTTTCAGACTGGCGTCGTAGCGAAGATAGTCGACGTGCAGATTTGCTCAATATTGTTCAATCTATTGCAAAAGAGCGTTTTGATTTCCCAAATGCTAATAATCCTGATATGCGTACGTATGTGAATCTCCCTGAGCCGCAAATGGCAATTGAAGTACAAGGTGGTAGTCGTAAGATTTTACCTGATATTGTTGTCCTTGATCGTCCAGGTGGTCGTCCAAAATTAATTGCACAAATTGAATCACGTGAAACTTTAACTCGCGAACAGGCAAAGTACGTTTGGTCTGAATTACAAGTGAAAGATACTCCTTTGCTTCTGTATGTGCCTTCCGGTCTAGCAGCACAAGCGAAAGATTATGCAAGATCTGCTGGTATTAAAAATATTCAAATTAGGACTTGGCGTCGCCAACCTGATAATGTTCGTGTTCGTGAAGTTCGGTAGTTATCCTAAATCTTTAGATTTGCATTGATTTTTACATCTGATGATATTGTCACTATGTTTTTTTAAGTGATGCTTGCATTTTTCCTGGCAATGTAATGTCTTGCGCTCCCATTAAGAAAGCAATAGTTGAAATTTCTCCGGTGTGGATAAATAGGTGCGCTATGGTCCATGACAGCAACTGTTCACAGGATGCTCCGTTGTATTGAGAAGGTATTATTGAAGGTGTAAATGTTTGAATGGGTTGAGTAAGTTTTACATTTGTGATGTTTTTACAAAGTGTAATTATTTTCTCACTATGGAAATTAAGTAATGAAGTTAGCTTGTGAAAGTCAATAGTTTCTATTTCTGTATCCAAATGAAATGACTGTTCTGTTTCAGAAATAATAGAAATAACACAATCTAATTGGTCGATAATATGTATTATTGTCGATCTTACAGAATTAAGGCGTCCAATAGCACCACCAAGACCAGGTGCTGGGACAGAATTTACTGCTAATTGAAAATTTTTTACTGCATCAATAGTTAACAGAGTTATTGGAGAATTGTTATTTAATAAGGTTTCCTGCATAGATCTAATCTAAGTGATCCACTATTTCACGGCCACTCAAAATATTTTAGTGTTAATTTATATTTCGCGTTTTTAGACTTTGTTGCAAACTGGCATCTAATATTCCGAATTGAGAGATATTACTCGAAGATATATTGTTTTTTTCTTCAATGTATCTTCCCCACTGCTGGATGAGTGTTGTGATTGCTGCACCAAGCATGACGCTTAAAACTATTGTAAATACCATTGGCCTCCGCCTAACTTTGATCAAATTCAATAAAAGAACAGGTGTTCTAATATTAGAACACCTGTTCTTTTATTGCAACTCTTTAATAACGGATTATGCTGTGAGATTTTAGGTTAGGTGTAAATTTTTACCGAGGTAGGGTTCGAGAATATTAGGTAATAGGACGGTTCCATCTTTGTTTTGATAAACCTCAATTAATGCTGCTAAAACTCTTGGCAGAGCCAAACCGCTTCCATTTAATGTGTGTAAATAATCTACTTTTCCTTCTGCATTGCGAAAACGTAGATTTGCTCTGCGTGCTTGAAAATCTAAGAAATTCGATATACTTGATACTTCGAACCATTCTTTAGATCCTGGGGCCCATATTTCAATATCGTAAGTCATTGCTGATGCAAAAGTTAAGTCTTTACTTGCAAGCTTAAGTACACGATATTTAAATCCTAAAGCCCGAACAAGTTCGAGCGCATTCTCTAAAAGTTTTTCCAGTGCCTGCCAAGATTCAGTCGGTCTTTCAAACCTTACCATCTCTACTTTGTCAAATTGGTAGCCTCTTTTGATTCCACGAACAGCACTACCAGCACTGAATTGTTCATTACGAAAGCATGGTGAATAGGCAGTGTGATGAATTGGTAAATCTTCATTTTGTAAAATTTCGTTGCTGTACATATTTGTTACTGGAACTTCTGCAGTGGGGATTAACCATCTTCCATCAGTAGTTTTGAACATTGTATTTGCAAATTTTGGCAACTGACCTGTACCTATTAGAGCTTGTTCATTAATTAATACAGGGGGATATACTTCACTATATCCTTGATCTAAATGCGAATCTAACATCCAAGATATAAGAGATCTTTGTAGATGTGCTCCAGCATTCCGCAAGAGATAAAAATTGGATCCTGAAAGTTTGACACCTCTATCAAAGTCAATTAACCCTAAATCTTCGCCAATTTCCCAATGCGTTTTCAATGATTCGTCTATCTCAGGATTTTCTGCATTTTTGACTATGATCGGATTTTTGTGTTTGATTTCATTTCTACCGTTACCATCCCCTTCGAGGATTATAAGTGAGTCATTTTCATCTCCAATTGGAACATCAGTATGAAATAAGTTAGGGACTTCAAGAAGTAATGTGGATATTTGTGTCTCAAGATTATTGAGTTTTTTTTCTAATTCATCTAACTCACCTGAAACTTGACGTTGCTCAGCGATTAGAATTTGACGTTCTTTTTCGGTTTCTGCCGTGCCAATTGCTTTGCCTGCAGTATTTCTTGCTGCACGCATTTGTTCAACCTTGTTAAGGATTGGATTTCGTTCAATATCTAAATCAATAATCAGATCAATTGGTGCTTCAACACCACGGTTTCGACATGATTGTCTAACTTGATCTGCACTATTTCGAATTGTTTGTAGAGCGATCATCTATATGGCCACCTATATTTTGTATTATCTAGTCTGAAGGTCAGCACGTATTGAGGCAAGTGCAAGTTCACGCACATCTTCATGAATTGGAATTAGTTCACCTGTAATATGATGTAAAAGTGATGTTTTTTCTAATAGTGTTTTTTCACTAACCCACTGCCATTGATCAGTTTTTGTTTTGGGGAGCTCTAATTGGTCAAGAGACATTGGTCTAGCAAAGTAAATATAATCGATATGTTGATGTTGACTTTTCATTCCACCATCTCCATCTGGTAAATGATACACACCAATTGTTTCAGGAACTGGTAGTTGAGGAGGGATTTGATATTGGTATTTAGATCTAGAATGAATTAATTCTGACAAAATTCCTGTTTCTTCAAAAATTTCTCGTAAGACTGCTTCAATTGGATTTTCATTTTTCTCAATATGCCCTCCTGGAGGAAGCCAAGTGTTCAATTTGTGCCAATGCAGAGCCGTACTGCCATTATGCGATAAAAAACCCGTAACAGTGAAATGTTTATGCATGATTAACTTTCGTTAGTTATCCATCTGCGCTTCTATTAGTTGCTTTAAATTCCATAGCGATTCACGAAATGCTTGTATACGTGATCCCTTAAGCAGGACTAATTCTTTCAAGTTGCCAAAGATTCCATTTGCAGGTAGATAAAACAATTCAACAGTAAGATGTGCATCATTAGAAGTTTCTGCATGTATTGCCCAAGTGATGGACAATATCATTGGTTCATCGGTAGAGTTTTTGTGATTTTTATAGATCACTAAAAATGTTTCGCTTTGGTCTACTTCGAGTGCCGCTTTAGTATTGTGCCACGGTAGTTGAAGATTAAAAAATAGTGTATTTCCTTCAGTTCTATATTGCTGAAAATTCTTTGATAGCCACTTAGGATTATTTTTTATATTTAAGAGTTGTTCTCTTATTATGAGATACGGCGCATGGATATGAACATCTTCACGGATTGACTCATAATGTTCTATTTGTATTTGTTTATCAGTATCATATAAAGAGTTCATATTATTCTTGGCGTTGCCTTAATGCTGGGAAGAGAAGAATTTCTCGAATCGACTGTTCACCTATAAATAATTGAACTAACCTATCAATTCCTATTCCTAAGCCTCCTGCCGGAGGCATTCCATGTTCAAGGGCTTCAAGAAATTCTTCATCTATAAGTTCAATTTCACTATCACCAAGTGATGCCTTTAGTGCCTGTTCATTCATTCGTATTCTTTGATCGACGGGATCATTTAACTCTGAATAAGCATTTGCAATCTCAGCACCTAAAATAAATAGCTCAAATCTTTCAACTAGATTTGGATTCTCTGGCTTGCGTTTTGCTAATGGTGATAATTCGGTCGGGTAATCAAATATGAATGTAGGTTGAATCAAATGAGGTTCTACAAGAGTTGACATAATACCATCAAGTGCAGTTGCCCATGAAGCATCTTTAGGGATACTCAATCCTTTATTCTTCGCAACTGTTTGTAGTGAAGTAAGTGAATCATGTTCTGTGTAATCAATATTTGCATAATCGATTAGTGCCTGTCTATAAGTTGTTTCTTGCCAGCCATTTTCAAAGTCAATGACAGTACCATCCGATTGTTCGATTTTGTGATTTCCTGAAATATTTAATGCAATATGTTGCAGGAGTTCTTTAACCATTTTTGCTACATGTTTGTAATCAACGTACGCCTCGTAAGATTCTAAAAGGGTGAATTCAGGATTATGCTTTGTTGAAACTCCTTCGTTCCTAAAAACTCGACCGATTTCGAATACTTTTTCAAATCCACCAATGAGTAGTCTCTTCAGATATAATTCGAGCGATATGCGTAGATGTAAATCTCTGTTCAGGGCGTTGTGATGTGTAGTGAATGGTCGTGCCGCAGCTCCACCTGCTTCTTGTTGTAAAACCGGAGTTTCTACTTCTACGAACTCTTTAGTCCAAAAAAATTCTCTTATTAACTGTACTATCTTAGGTCTGGTGAATGCTATTTCTTGTGAACGTTCATTAGTAATTAGATCTAAATGTCTTTGTCTATACCTAGATTCTATATCTGTAAGACCATGCCATTTTTCAGGTAATGGACGTAATGATTTAGTTATAATTGCCCAATGATCTATGGATAACGTAATTTCCTTTGTTCTTGTTCTGAAAAGAGTGCCGGTCGCTTGTAAAAAATCGCCTATATCCAATAATTTAAGATTTTCAAATGTATCCGACAATTTATCCTTTGAAAAATGTAGTTGAATTTGTCCACTGCGATCCTCAATATGTATGAAAGCCATTTTCCCCATCATACGTTGTGATTTAACTCTTCCAACAACTGTAATTTTTAGATCTGTGTCTTCATTTTTATTTTCGGATGTTTCAAAAATAGTGACAGCTTCGCTAGTCGTATGCGTCCTATCAACACGCGCAGGGTAAACATCGCCTTGTTCAAGTAGATCTAAACGTTTTTGAAGTCGGTTATTTATTAATTCTTCTTCACTGGGCATATTTGACCTTCAATTTTATATATATAGCTTACAGAACGGTGCTCTTAAATACATATCTAAATCAAAGAGAATAAATTGGTATAAAACCATTCGATATGTTCAATATAATGGTACTAAGAAATAGTAGTGATATGCATCACAATAGAACCACTTGGAGTCTCAACTTTGACTCTGTCTCCACTTTCCTTATCAATTAAGGCTTTACCTACAGGTGATTTATGACTGATTCTTCCTTCTCCAGGATTAGCTTCGGCAGGACCAACTAACTGATACGTTTGACTTTTTTTACTTCTTCCTACTCGTACAGTGACTTTAGATCCGATACGGATTTGTTTTGAACGATGGGCGGCTTTTTCATCTATAACTTCTGCGTTATCAAGAATTCTTTCAATTTCTCCAATACGACCTTCTAAAAAAGCTTGTTGATTTTTTGCGTCTTCATATTGTCCATCCAACTGGTCTGGGCCAAGCTCTTGAGCATCTCGAATTATTTCTGCTATTTCTGCACGACGAGTATTACGGAGCTCATCGAGCTCTGCCTCCAACTTCTTAAGACCATCTTTAGTGATAGGCACTGAGTCATTAGTCATTAGTTGTTATACCTCTATATGAATACTTTCCATCAATGTATTAACTAAATCTAAGAATTTACTACTGATTTATAAAAATCAGTCGGTAATACTACCTATATTTGAGAGTGCAGTGCAAGTCATATAACTAAAAATATCACTATTGTCTAGTTCTCTCATTCTTGTATTGTGTTGTTTAATATGAAATCAATGATTAATCAATATCGTGATTTGAATAGCCGCGCATCTATCTCTGCGATAAATTAATATTGGTGATGACTAATTTAATTAGAGTTTTAACATAACTTTAGACATGGTGGTAATGTTTGAGTAACGATTACCCTCCTGAATCAAAAAACAAAAACTTCCTATCTAGAGGACAGGATGATTTAGTGCGCGCTAAATATATTCACCGTGATAATCTTCCACGACTTGATGATAGTCGTGATCCTGGAGTTCTAAGATTATTAGGATTAGTTGTTGTAATTATAATTGCTGTGGGAGTCCTTTTCTTCCCATTATTAATTCCTTATGAGACTGGCGGAATTAATAGTCAATTACGTGAGCAAGTCCCTTTAGCTCCTAAAGGGTTTGCTGCAGTTAGCGATGTATACGATCTTCAACCTGAATTATCCTTAACTGCTTCAGAAGGACCATGGATATTAACTGTCAAATTATCCGATACAACTTCTGATAATAGGAATTTAAACCTTTATAGTTACCAATCAAATAATTGGGTTCGGATTGGGCCTGCATCACTTACAGAAGATGGTGAATTTGTCGAGACTAAAATTCGTCAAATCCCAGAAAATGTAACTGTACTTCGACGCACTTTAGTGAAGAGAAGTCTTAACTTGATTGTTGACAACAATCAAATGCCTGATTTAGAACTTTTGCAAGATACATCAATTGTTGCATTTAATGAAGCTAGTATAGTTGAAGGTGATGTTAATAACCTTACTATTCAGTTAAATCCAAATAGTACTATTTCTGCAATTGATCAGGATTTTTCCACCTCAGCATATATCGGTATCACTGCATCGATAGATATTTCAGGCGAATTCAGGAGTCTACTTTCTGATGAAGATCTTGTTGCACAACATATTGATCAAATTTCAGCACTGACAGAAAAAATTGGTGCTGATGGAGTTTACTTATCGTATTTGCATATTGATGAGGATAATGAAGTTCAATTCACTGATTTTGTAAAAAAACTATCGGAAAATCTTGCAAAAAACAATCGTGGTTTAGTAGTTGGTGTCCCTTTGCCTACAACTGCAGATACAGGTGCTTACAATTGGATGGAACTTATGGAATCAACAGATTCTTTATGGATCCAAGTTCCACAAAATCCTGCGGTATTCTATGAACAACTTGAAAGTCTTTTGGAAGCTCAACAAGCCAAAGGCATTGATTTACAGTCTATTTCATTGATCATTGATCGTGCTTCATACCATAAGCAACAAGCAGAAATTGAACGTATAGATCGTTATCAAGCACTTAGTTTAGCGACGACTTTAAAGGTTAATGTAGGTGAACTTGTTGTATTAGGTAATCCCGTCAATATTTCAGCATTAAATATAGATCCTGAAGCAGGTGCTTCTGGATTACGATGGGATAAAACTGCACAAGCACTTGCTTTTTCTTTTATTGAAAGGCGTGGTCCTCAGACAGTATGGATAGAAAATCAATACTCACTAGCTTATAAACTTGATTTTGCAAGGCGTTTCGATATTGGCGGAATTAGTATTAATGATGCAGTCGAAAATGTTGCACATCCAGATATAAGTGATTTGATTACTAATTTTTTGCAAAATCGTTCTATTCCACTAAAACTCCCATATGGACCCTATTTAGAGCCTTGTTGGCTGGTCACACAAGGAAGCATAGGTGAAATTACTAGTATTTGTTGGTCTGCTGGAGATCCTACTCCGAGATCTGTCAATTGGTTCCCTCCCGCTCGATATGGTTTGTATGAAATAGATTTGGTTGTTTCTGATGGTGAAATTTTTGTCTCTAAAAAGTTTGGAGTAAAAGTTGTAGATGAATTACCTGATTTATCTACAACACCTGAGCCAACACCTGAGCCAACACCTGAGCCAACACCTGAGCCAACACCTGAGCCAACGCCTGAGCCAACGCCTGAGCCAACACCGACACCATCAGGACCACCTGGGCCGGCAGGTAATCAATAATGTCAATAAGAATTCATGGTGGATCAGCAAATGGGATTATGTTGAAAATGCCTTCAGCCAAAACCCGACCGACATCTTCGCGACTCAAAGAGAGTTTATTCGGTATTTTGGAATCTGCAGATTTATTGAGATCATCTGTCGCTGATCTCTATGCTGGGAGTGGTGCTTTAGGTATTGAAGCACTATCTCGTGGGGCAGAAAAATGTATTTTTGTTGAATCGAATAGAAAAAATTGTCATATAATTCGAGACAATTTAGGATTAGCAAAAGTGCTAGGTGGTAATGTAATTAACGCTAATGTAGGACAGTGGCAAGCTTCTAATTATGGGCAAATTTCACTTGTTATTGCAGATCCACCGTATGATGATATGAATTGTTGGTTGAATATCAACGATTCTTTAAGTGGAGGACTTACTAAGGATGCGACAATAGTTGTAGAACATAGGTTTAATACTATGCCTCCTGTTGATCTTGTAGGTCTACCATTATGGAGGACACGCCGTCATGGTGATGGCGCAATTACTATATATCGCTTCTGAAGACATATCTGGAAGGAATAATAATGACTATCGCAATGTACCCTGGACGTTTTGACCCTATGACTCGAGGTCATGTTGATATCACTAGTCGTGCATCTAAAATGTTTGAAGAAGTCATTGTTGCGGTAGCTGAATCTCGTAGCACTATGTTTACTACTGAGGAACGATGTGATTTGGCACGTGGTGCAGTTGTTAATCTCGATAATGTTAGAGTCATGCCTTTTTCAGGGTTAACTGTTGATGTGGCAGAAGAAAGTGGTGTAACAGTTATTATTCGTGGGTTACGTGCGATCACAGATTTTACTGTAGAATTTGATATGGCATTAATGAATCGTAAGATGGCACCCCATATAGAATCTGCGTACTTAATGACAGAAGCTGAATATATGTTTGTGAGCGCCTCTCGTGTTCGCGAGCTTGTTGGTTTTGGGCGTGATGTTTCAGAGCTTGTCCCACCTAATGTGGCAGAAGCGATCATTACGAAGATGGAATCGAATTAGTCAATGATTAAACTAAGGAATATGCGATGGATTTACTACACTTGGTTGATAGATTAGAAGAGCTAGTTGGTGCTGCTCATCGTTTTCCAATGAGTAATAAATTGCTTTTAGATCAGCAAGTATTGCTAGAACTTATTGATCAAATACGTGTCGCTATCCCAAAAGAAGTTAAAGAAGCAACAGAGATTACAGCACAACGTGAACGTATTTTCATGGATGCTCAAGAAGAATCTCGTATTATGATAGCTCGAGCAGAGCAAACCTCATCACATCTGATAGCAGAACATAACATCGCAGAATCAGCACGAAAACGTGCTCAAGAAATAGCTGACGAAGCAGAAAAACGATTGCGTGAAAGAGTTGATTACGCTAATGCTGAAATTCAACAGCGCATTACAGATTCCCGGCAAGTTGCTCAATCTCAGATGAATGATGCTGATGATTATTCCTTAGAATTGTTACGTCGTTTGGAGAAACAATTAAATCTATATACTGATTCTGTAGGGAGGGCTATTCAGCAATTAGATGCTAGCCAAGAGGTTGAAAATATAAATATCCTCAATCAACTATTTAAATTGTTAGAGCCATATGGCTATAAAGAAGTTCAACTTTTAGAGGGAAATGATTATAGAGGTATTGATACTGCTCTAGTCTCAAAATTTAAATCACTAGATGCAAAACTGCATTACATAACTTTCACTGGTGAATTTGAAAATAAAGATACAAGACCAATTTTAGATATAACCTTGGAAGCATATGGAAAAAAGATAAAAATTTATAATGTTCACTTTCCTTCAGGATTTCATGATGTTTCAATGAGATTAGATTCTTTAAATGTCCTACAAGAACTTCTAAAAGGCCATAATTATCCCTCGATTGCTTTGGGTGACTTTAACGTGAATACTACAGAAGACTCAAAGCTCTCCATTTATGAGTCACAAGAAAACGTATGGAGCGTTGCTCACATAAATGGATGTGGTGAATGCATAGGTTCTTATTATTATAATTATCTAAAAAAATGGGAGT
>Ga0114932_10002140_pt1 | contig 21290 bp, 15 predicted proteins | sample 2SBtaG_2_FD_87286 | JGI IMG/M metagenome (GOLD analysis project Ga0114932, IMG submission 87286) | Deep subsurface microbial communities from Kolumbo volcano to uncover new lineages of life (NeLLi) - 2SBTROV12_ACTIVE470 metaG | ecosystem: Environmental > Aquatic > Marine > Volcanic ... | reverse complement strand
GTGTACCTGAGCGACGACGGCCCCAACGGCGGGTTCTTCATGTTCGTCGCGGACGTCGCCGGCGACCTGAGCGTCGGCACGCTGTACGCGGCCCGCTGGGATGCCTCGCAGACGGGAGTCGGCACCCTGGGGTGGATCTCGCTCGGGCGCGCGAGCGAGGCGCAGATCGCGACGTGGCGAGCGAAGGGGACCGGCTTCGACGACCTGTTCGAGAGCGCCGATCCGGAGACGTGCGCCGATCCGCTCACGTCGATCCACACCATGTTCGGCCGCGAGTGCCTGCGCGTCCGCCCGGGCGCCGAGCTCGCGGCCTCTCGCCTCGAGACGCGTCGCTACGCCGCGCTGAGGGGCGCCACCACCGAGTTCAGCAAGTCCGAGGGCACGGCGATCGACCCCGTGGGGCGACGGCTCTACATGGCGATCGCGCGGGTCGAGCGGGGCATGCTGGCCGCGGACCCGAAGTGGGACGTCGGGGGGCCGGACCACATCCGATTGGAGCGGCGACCGTGCGGCGCGATCCTGGGCGCCGATGTCGTCGAAGGCGTCGCGGACACGGACGGGCACCCGATCCCGAGCGCCTGGGTCGTCGGCCCCGTCTCGGTGGTGACCGAAGGCATGCAGGAGACCATCCACGGCGACTCGCAGTTCAACGCGACCCGCTGCGACGTGGACCGGATCGCCGGACCCGACAACGTCGCGTTCATCCCCGAGGCGGGCGTCCTGCTCATCGCCGAAGACACGTCGGCGAAGGTGAACAACGCGCTGTGGGCCCTGGACGTCGCGAGCGGCGAGCTGACCCGGATCCTGACGGTCCCGCGCGGGGGCGAGGTCGCCGGGCTGCAGTGGTACCCGGACATCCGCGGCCGCGGATACATCACGTTCTCGGTGCAGGAGCCCTTCAGCAAGTGGGGCGACGTGTACTGGCAGGACACGACGGAAGGCGACCCGCGCAGCTTCTGGGGCGTCATCGGCCCCTTCCCCCCGCTGAGGTGAACCCAGGGGGCGCTCAGTCGTCTTCGGGGTCGTTGTTCTCGATGGTGATGAACCCGCCGATGTTCGCCTCGCCGATCGCGTCGCGCAGGGCGTAGGCGGCCTCGTTCCCGAGGCTCGGGTTGTCCTCGATGATGAGGTCCCCGGTGAGCGCCTCGACGTCGTGCAGCGGCGTGACGTCGTCGATCTCCTCGTTGTTTCGGAGCAGCAGCGTGCCCGCCCGCCGCAAGGTCGAGAGCGCCGACAGGTCGCGCAGCTCCGGGTGCTCGGTGATCCCGATCCGCCCCGGCACGTCGGCGGGGACCACGAGGCCGCCGAGCGACTCCAAGACGTAGAGCGCCTGGAGCTGGATCTCGTCGACGTTCCGCAGCGCGCCGATGTCGCCCAGGGTCCGCAGCTCGTAGGACCAGGCGATGCTGAGCAGACCGACGGTGTGCAGCGACGGCAGGTCGACGGTGGAGATGTCGGACCCGAGGATCGTCAGCGAGCCCGCGGTCTCCAGGAGCGGCGCGCGGACGGTCCCCCCCAGCAGGTTGAGCTCGGTGTCGCCCACGGTGCGGAGCGCGTCGAAGCGGCCGACGAGCGTCGCGTTGGTCTCGTTGATGATGAACGTGCCGTCGACCGAGGCCAGCTGAGGCGGCGCCGTGATCTCCTCGAGGCCGTTTCGTTCGATCAGGAGTCGTCCCCCCACCGCCTCGAGCGCGGGCAGCTCCAACGTGTCGCCCTCGTAGCCCGTGATCAGGAAGTCGCCCAGCACGGAGGCGACGCAGGTCAGATCCGGGGCCCCGGCCTCGACGGTCAGGGAGCCCGAGACGGCCACGCAGCGACCCAACAGACAGAGCTCGTCCAGCACGACGTCCGTCCCCGCGACGTTCTGGATGCCCTCGCACTCGTCGGGCGGGTCGGGCGTCGGCTCGGGCGTCGGCTCCGGGGTGGGCTCGGGGGTCCCGTCTCCCCCGAGGATCCCGCCGCCGGGGCAACCGACGAGGAGGCAGACGAGGGCAGGGACGAGAATCCGCATGGCGCGACTCTACCCGGCCCGATCTGCGCCGCGACGCTATGTTCGAATCATGAAGACCTTCGACCTGGCGCTGGTCATCGGCCTGTTCACCTCCCTCGCGCTCCCCCGGGCAGCCGGCGCGGGGACCTTCTTCGACGACTTCGACGACGGCGCCTTCACGCCGGTGTGGACGGACGTGGAGGGCAACAACAGCGAGGCCGGGACCCTGTTCACCACGTCGGGGATGTCCGGAGCGACGCACGTCGGTCCCGTGATCGAGACCAACGTCGGCTTCGCGAGCGGGCTCGATCACTTCTACTTCGCGGGCAACTACACCTCGTCGTGGGGCGGCATCGGCGGCTTCATGGTGAAGAAGAATGACGCCGCGGGGCTCCGGTGCGGCGTCTACCTCGCCACCGCGGGCAACATCTGGTGGACGGCGGACGGCCCCAACGTGCCCACCGAGGGCGTGCTCGTGGCCGGGGGCGCCCCCGCGACGGTGGCGAGCAACACGCCGATCTTCGTGGAGGTCGAGGTCGACGGGAACCTCATCTCCATGTGGCTGGACGGCGCGCTGCTGTTCGCGGCCGAGCCCCATCCCCACTGCGGCTTCCTGGGCGACGGCCTCGTGGGCATCGAGAACCACGTGAGCACCACCGTGGAGTGGGACGACTTCGAGGCCTCCTGGTACGAAGACGACCTCGACGGCGACGGGTTCTGCCCCGGAAACTACTGCGAGGATCCCGCCGACTCCCCCGGCGACTGCGACGACACCGACGCCAACAACTTCCCCGGCAACACCGAGGCCTGCGACGGCCAGGACAACGACTGCAATGGCCTCGCCGACTTCGACGTGGCGGGCGAGGTGGACGGCGACTCCGACGGGTCGATCTCCTGCCTCGACTGCGACGACGCGGACCCCGCCAACACCCCCGGCGCGGCCGAGGTGTGCGACGGCCAGGACAACGACTGCAACACCCTCGCCGACTTCGACGCCGCGGGCGAGATCGACGGCGACGGCGACGGCTCCCTGTCCTGCGACGACTGCGACGACGCGGACGCGAACAACACCCCCGGCGCGGTGGAGCTGTGCGACGGCTTCGACAACGACTGCAACACCCTCGCCGACTTCGACGCCGCGGGGGAGGTCGACGCCGACGGCGACGGCTCGCTCTCCTGCGCCGACTGCGACGACAACGACGCCGCGAACACCCCGGGGGGCGGCGAGATCTGCGACGGCTTCGACAACGACTGCAACGGGCTGGCGGACTTCGACGCCGCGGGCGAGGTCGACGCCGACTCGGACGGGTCCATCTCCTGCGACGACTGCGACGACGCGGACCCGGCCAACACGCCCGGCGCGGTCGAGCTGTGCGACGGCCAGGACAACGACTGCAACACGCTGGCCGACTTCGACGCCGCGGGCGAGGTCGACGCCGACGGGGACGGCTCCCTGTCCTGCGCCGACTGCGACGACGCCGACCCGAACAACACCCCCGGCGCCGTGGAGCTGTGCGACGGCGTGGACAACGACTGCAGCGGGGCGGCGGACTTCGACGCCGCGGGCGAGGTCGACGCCGACGGGGACGGCTCCCTGTCCTGCGTCGACTGCGACGACGCCGACCCGGACAACACGCCCTTCGCGCCCGAGCTGTGCGACGGCCGGGACAACGACTGCGACGGCATCCCCGACTTCGACGAGGCGGGGGAGGTGGACCTCGACGGCGACGGGTCGCTGTCGTGCGAGGACTGCGACGACGAGGACGGGGCCAACACCCCCGGCGCGGACGAGCTGTGCGACGGCTTCGACAACGACTGCAACGGCGCCGCGGACGCCGACCCGCTGGGCGAGATCGACGGCGACGGCGACGGGATCCTCTCCTGCGAGGACTGCAACGACGACGATCCCCTGAACGAGCCCGGCGGCGTGGAGCTGTGCGACGGTCGCGACAACGACTGCGACGGCGAGATCCCGGACGACGAGATCGACGGCGACGGCGACGGGTGGCTGCCCTGCGACGGCGACTGCGACGACGACGACGCGACCGTGCATCCAGGCGCCGAGGAGCTGTGCGACGGGCTCGACAACGACTGCGACGGGGAGCTCTCGGAGGCCGAGACGGACCGGGACGGCGACGGCGTCACGGGGTGCGACGGGGACTGCGACGACCGGAACCCGTCGATCTTCCCCGAGGCCCTCGAGATCTGCGAGGACGGCGTGGACCAGAACTGCGACGGGCTCGAAGAGGGCTGCATCGACCCCGAGACGCTCGTGTGGACGTCCGGCGGGGGTGGCTGCGCGGGCTGCGAGTCGTCGATGTCGGCCGCGGGGAGCGCCGGGTGGTGGCTGGTGGCCCTGGTCCCCGTCGCGGGCCGTCGGAGGCGGAGGTCAGCCCCAGCCGAGTAGGGCCGCGACCCAGCGCACCGCGAGGATGCCCGCCAGCGCGTGCAGGCCCCAGGGCACCTCGCGCCCGCGCCCGGACGCCAAGGACACCCCGCTCCAGGCCATCAGCCCGAAGCTGATCCCGTCGGCGATCGAGAAGGTCAGCGGGATGCCCGCGACGATGAGGAACGCGGCCACGCCCTCCACCGGATCGGACCACCGGATCGAGCCCAGGGACCGGGCCATGAGGGCGCCGACCAGGAGCAGGGCGGGGGCGGTGATCGGGTGGATGAAGAGCGTGTGCGCGACGGGCCCGGTGCTCGTGAAGATCGGCGTCTGCACCGCGTATCCCCCGCCCACGGTCTCCACGAGGGGGTGGAGGAAGAGCGCGCCGAGGAACAGCGCCGCCGTCACGACCGACGCCAGGCCCGTCTTCGCGCCCGCCTCCACGCCCGCGGCGGACTCGATGTAGGACGTCACCGTGGAGGTGCCGAGCAGGCCCCCCGTGATGGTGCCGAGGGCGTCCGACAGGAACGCGCGGTCGCCGCGGGGGAGCTCCCCGTCCTCGAGCAGATCGGCCTGCGTCGCCACCCCGACGAGCGTCCCCACCGTGTCGAAGAGGTCCGTGTAGAGGAACAGCAGGACGAGCCCGAGGCGCGAGGGGGTGAGCAGGTTCGCGAACGAGAACTCGAAGGCCGTCGGCGCGAGGGACGGCGGCACGGCGAACACCCCGTGGAACGTCGCGACCCCCACGGCGAGGCCGACCACGAGGCTCACCGCGATGCCCACGAGGATCGCGCCCGGGACCCGCCGAGCGGTGAGGACGGCGGCGACGGCGAACCCCGAGACGGCGGTCGCGATCGGGGCCCAGCGGGTGTGGATCTCGCCCATGGAGGTGAGGGTGTTCGCGTCCGGGACGAGGACCCCGGCCTCCTTCAGCCCGATGAACGCGATGAAGAGGCCGATGCCCGCCGCGATCGCGTGCTTCAGGCCCGCCGGGACGAGGGCGACGATGCGCTCGCGGAGGCCGACGAGGCCCAGGAGCGCGAAGACCGTGCCGGAGACGACGACCAGGCCGAGCGCCTCCTGCCAGGGCACGCCCATGGCGCCGCAGACCGTGAAGGCGAAGAACGCGTTGAGGCCCATGCCCGGAGCGAGGGCCACGGGGTAGCGGGCCCACAGGCCCATGACGCCGGTGGCGACGGCCGACGCGACGCAGGTGGCGGCGAGGACGGCCCCGGAGTCCATGCCCGCGGCGCTGAGGAACGCGGGCTGGACGAACAGGATGTAGGCCATCGCCAGGAACGTCGTGACGCCGCCCGCCACCTCGCGGCGGAGGGTGCTGCCGGCGTCCGTGACGCCGAACCAGCGGTCGAGGCCGGCGTTCACCGGGCGGGCTCCATCACTCCTTGCCGGACGGGACCCAGGTCGTGGCCAGGTACCCCATGGGGTAGTCGATGCGCTGCCCCGTGAACGTCGAGCGGACGAGCAGCCGCTCGAGGCGCTTGCGGCTGAAGGGGTACGTCGTGGTCTCGGGGGGCGCGCCGCGCAGGAGGGTCTTCACCCAGGTCATGGACTTCGGGTGGTAGGCCCACGGCCCGGCGACGACGATGCGGCCGTCGCGACGGCACACGCGCTCGGCCTCCCGGAGGAGCGGGCCGGGGTGCGGCACGAGGTGCACGACCGAAGCGACGCACACGACGTCGAAGGAGTCGTCCGGGAACGGCAGGCGGGACGCGTCGGCGCGCACGACGCTGAGGTCGAGGCCGCGCTCGTCCGCGCGCTGCTGGAGCGTCGCGCAGTGGTCGGCGCTCAGCTCGACGGCCACGACGGCCGCGCCCGCCTCGGCGAGCGGGATGGCGAGGCACCCGGATCCGGCCCCTACGTCGAGGACGCGCTTGCCCTCGCCGTCCGACACGCCCACCACGAGCTTCGTGCGGGCGGTGTGGAACATCTGCTCCGCCTTCGTCCCCGACTGCATCGCCTCGAAGTAGTCGTAGGGATCGATCTGGCTGTGCAGGTCCGACATGGCTTCCCCGGGGCTATTCGGTGGGCTTCGGCTCGGCGGGCGTCGCCTCTTCGGGCTTCGGCTCGCCCGCGACGGCCTTCTCGGCCCACACGACGCCGCGCAGGTCCCCGACCTTGTAGCCGACCGCCTTGTCCTCCGGGTACTTCGCCTTCAGCTCGGCGACGACCGCGGGATCGAGATCCGCCCCGTGGCAGCCCAGGCAGCCCTCCTCCACGCGGATGCGGCGCAGGAAGCGCGCGCTCTCGCCGCCCTCCACGGGGACGATCTCCGTGATCGACTTGAGCCCCTGGGTGGAGACCGTCTCGCCCTGCTTCGCGAGGAACTCCTGCACCCAGTCCGGCCCCGTGTTGGCGGGGTTCCGCGGCTTGAGGGTCGCGCGCCCGAGCGTCACTCCCTTGAGCGCCGCGATCTCGGACACGACCTTCGCGTCGTTGCACCAGCCCATCGCGGCCACGGCGCCGTCGGCGGCGGCGTTCTCCACCGCCGCGCCGTGCACGTCCTTGTTGAGCTTCTTGCCGCTCCAGGTCACGTCCATGACGGCCTTCGCCTTGGGCGGGATCGACTTGGGGGCGGCGTCGAGCTTGGACGCCGGGTGGGGCGTGGCCGACGGGGCGCGCGCGGGCGCCGCCTTGTCGCCCTTGCAGGCGGGCGTCGCCGCCACGAGGAGTCCGAGGGCGCCGCAGATCGAGAGGAGTCGCAGGGTTCGCATGGCGGGGGTTGTACCAAAGGTCCCCGGCGCGGGTCCCCCGCGTGATTTAGAGTGCCCGACATGACGAGATCCGCCTCGGTCGCTGCGCTGTGCCTGCTGCTCCTCCTCCCGACCGCAGCTCACGCCCAGGACGACGAGGGCCCGCCGCTCCGTCCCCCCATTCCGCTCGGCTCCGTGTCCGCCCCGCTGCCCCCCGACGTGCTCGAGCCGGGCAGCCCGCCGGTCACGATCATGGTGCAGCTCGCCGTCGACGAGCAGGGAGCGGTCACCGACGCCGCCGTGGCTGCCACGTCCGGCTTCCCGGAGCTGGACGCCGCGGCGGAGCGGGCGGCCAGGGCGCTGCAGTTCTTCCCGGCCTACCAGGGCGCGGACCCCGTGGCCGTCACCATCGAGTACCCCTTCGTCTTCCTCGCCGCCGAGCCGCCGCCCCCGGTGAGCCCCCCCGCCGAGCTGAGCGGCCGGATCGAGATGAAGGGCAGCAAGGAGCCCGCCGTCGCCCTCCAGGTGGTGCTCCTGACCGCCACGCCCAAGGCCGATCTCGAGGACGAGCCCGACTCCTGGGAGGACTACGACCTGGCCGAGGAGCCCACCGCCGAGGCGGTCACGGACGCGGACGGGACGTTCTCCTTCGGCGAGGTCCCTGCCGGGCTCTACGTGACCTCCATCGGGGGGCCGGGCCTGAAGATCGAGCGCTTCGTCGAGGAGCTCGCCGAGGGCTCGAGCCGGGAGGTCGTGTACCGGGTCCGTCCCACCGGCATGCCCGAGACGGTCGTGGTGGCGCGGCGGGAGTCGGACACCCCCGAGCGCGTGCTCACCCGCGACGAGCTCCGCAAGATGCCGGGCGCGGGCGGCGACCCCTTGGCGGCCGTCCAGAGCCTCCCGGGCGTCGTACACACCGAGCCCAACTTCAGCGGGACGTCGGGCGAGAGCACCCAGGCCCCGGTGCTGCGCGGCGCGTCGGCCGAGGACTCGGTCCTCTACCTGGACGGGCTCCCGATCCCGATCATCTTCCACCCGCTCAGCAACCAGTCGATCACGGGCGACTTCCTGGTCGATCGCGCGTACCTGCAGCCCGCGGCCACGGACGCCAAGTTCGGCGACCTGACCGGCGGCGTGGTGGGCGTGGACCTCCGCGACCCGCGATCGGACCGCGTCGGCGGGTTCTTCGAGCCCGGCTTCGGCCTCACGTCGTTCGGTCTCGAGGGTCCGATCACCAAGAAGTCGCGCTTCTACTTCGGCATCCGGCGCTCGTACTACGAGGTCTTCTTCCGGATCATCGCCGCCGCCGCGCCGGAGCTGAACCTCGACTTCGCGACGGCCCCCTTCTTCCAGGACCAGCAGGTGATCCTGCAGGTCGACCCCGTCGAGGCCCTGCGCCTCACCCTCGGTTACCTCGGCACGACGGACGGCATCCGCCTGCTCGCCCCCGAGGACGAGGACGACGGCACCCAGGACCTGGTCTTCGACCTGAACACCAACCTGCACCGCTTCTTCGTGCGGCTCGACGGCGAGGCCCCGTTCGGGCTCGAGAACCGCGCCCAGATCGCGCTGACGTTCTGGGGCACGTCGTTCAACTTCGCGAACATCATCTCGAGCAGCGAGCGACACACGACGCTGCACATCGCGGACGACGTCGAGATCCCGGTGCTGCCGTGGCTCGAGGTCAACGCCGGGATCCTCGGCGAGGTCGACTGGGTGCGCATCTCCGAGGACGCCCCGCCCGCCGCGCGCGAGAACCAGTCCCCGGGCAGCGGCGCGGGCCTCGAGGACAACATCTCGGGGTCGGCGCGCAACACGCGCGGCTGGGTCGGCGGCTACGTGGGGGGCACGTTCAAGCCGGTGAAGTGGCTGAGCCTCACGCCCGAGTTCCGGTTCGACTACTTCGGCTCGATCGACACCTCCGTGCCCGCCTTCCGCGGCCGGTTGGGCGTGCAGCCGGTCAAGCAGGTGCGCGTGTCCGTCGCGGGCGGGCGCTACGTGCAGGCGCCCGCGCGGTCCGAGATCAGCCCGGTCTCCGGCAACCCCGACCTCGGCCCCGAGGGCGCGTGGCACGTGAACCTCGGGGTGCAGCTGATCCCCGGGCCGTTCCTCGACGTCGACATCCAGGGCTACCTCAAGACGCTCGACGACCAGGTCGTGAGCAGCGTCAGCGCCGCCGACTTCGCGAACCTCGCCACGCTGGGCGACGAGGAGCGGGAGGACGACCCCACGAACGGGCTGTCGAACTCCGGCATCGGCCGCATCTGGGGCATGGAGGTGTTCGCGCGGTTCGCCTTCCTGCGCGGCGGCGCGTTCAGCGGCTGGCTGAGCTACTCGCTGTCGTGGGCCCAGCGGAAGGACTTCCCGGACGAGGACTGGCGGTGGTTCCAGTACGACCGTCGGCACGCGCTGAGCGTGCTCGTGCAGGTGAAGCTGCCGGGCGAGGTGCAGATCGGCGCGCGGTGGCAGTTCCAGAGCGGCTCGCCGCGGACCCCGATCGAGGGCTCCACCTACTACGCCGACGCGGGCGCGTTCGTGCCGGTGTACGGCGGCCTCTACAGCGAACGCGGCAAGCCGTACCACCAGCTCGACATCCGCATCGACAAGCGGATCCGCAAGAAGGACCACGTGGCGGACGTCTTCATCGACATCCTGAACGTGTATGCCGCCACGACCGACGACTTCCTCCTCTACTCCTTCGACTACCTCGAGTCGGCGTCGTTCACGGCGATCCCGAGCTTCAACTTCGGAGTCCGCGTTGAATTCTGATGCCCCCCCCGCGCCGAGCCGCGTGGCTTCGATCGTGGTGGCCGTCTTGGTCGCCGCCGGGGCCACTTCGTGCTTCCCCGAGCTGCCGAACGAGTACGAGATCACCAACCTGCGCGTGCTCGCGCTCAAGGCGGATCCCGCGAACCTCCGGCTCGATCAGTGGCCGCTGCCTCCGATCACGATGAAGGCCCTGGTCGTGGACCCGACCGACGAGGCGCTCGAGGGCGTGGAGCACACCTGGGCCCTCGAGCTGCCCGACGACTTCGAGGGCGCGGAGGAGCTCGAGGAGCTGATCCCCGACGGTCCCTACGGACCCACCCTGGAGGTCGACCTCGCCGCGCTGTTCGGGGCCCGCGAGACCACTTGGACGCAGGGCCTCCTCCCGCTCCGCTACACGGCCGCGGACGACGAGTTGACCCGCGAGGCCATCAAGTTCGCGTACTTCCTGGTGCCCGAGATCGACCTCGGCGACGACGACGACTCCGCGGGCGACGACGACGACTCCGCGGGCGACGACGACGACTCCGCGGGCGACGACGACGACTCCGCGGGCGACGACGACGACCTCCCGGACCCTCCGGCCGAGGGCGAAGAGGAGCTCCCCGAGAGCTACAACGAGAACCCGACCCTGGTGTCGCTGACGGTGGGCACGACCACCTTCTCGATCGAAGCCGGGACCCTGCCGGGCGAGGCCGGACCGCTGTACGTCGGGGCCGTCGATCGCGAAGACGGCCTCCGGTTCGAGATCGAGGTGGCGGACGACAAGACCGCGAGCGACGTCGACGCGCAGGTCTACTGGACCCACGGCTCGCCGGGCCTGCCCGCCGACAGCCCCTTCGCCGACGTCGAGGGCGCCCCCAAGACGGACGACGACGACGACGACGACGAGGGCTCCAACCCCTACGGGAGCGAGTCCGCGAGCCTCAACACGGCCTTCTTCACCCCCGACCGGGAGTTCGGCTGGACCCCCCCGAGCGAGAGCCCCCCGGCCACCGAGCCGATCCGGCTGTTCCTGATCCTCGTGGACGACGACGGCGGCCAGTCGTGGCAGGAGATCCGCCCCGCGGACGCGCCGTAGCGCTCGCTCGGACCGCTAGAAGAAGAGCGTGGAGAGCCGGACGTGGCGCACCGTCGCGCCGCGGTGGAGCCGAAGCTCGACGATCACCTCGCCGGGCGCCCCCTCGCCGATGACCACCTGCGCCCGATCCACGTCGCGGAACGTGCCGCGACCGAGGCGGTTCTGGAGTCGGGACTCGACGATCCGACGGAGCCGCTTGTAGAGCATGGGCCCGGGAGGGAGGCCGTCGAGCGCGTCGGCGAGGGCGATCTCGAGGTCGTCGCGAAGGTCCTGCAGGTCGCCTTCGCGGGTGCGCTTCACGCCTTGTCGCCCGGCATCGGCGCGGCCTCGGACCGGTTGCGGCCTCCGCGCTTCGCCCGATAGAGGGCCTTGTCCGCGCGGCCGATCCACGCCTCAAGCGTCTCGCCCTCGGCGCGCTCGGCCACCCCGAGGCTCACCGTGACGATCAAGTCGGGCTGATCGGTGAACCGCATGTCGGCGACGGCGTGGCGCAGGCGCTCGCTCAGGACCCGCGCGTGCAGCCTGCGGGCGCCCGCGAGGATGAGGAGGATCTCTTCGCCGCCGAAGCGGATGGCGAGGTCGTCCCCGCGGACCGTGGACCGGACGAGGCTGCCGAGGCGCCGCAGCACGTCGTCGCCCGCCTGGTGCCCCAGGGAGTCGTTGATCCGCTTGAAGTGGTCGATGTCGAGCATCACCGCCGACACCGCCCAGTTGTTCGTGGCGGCCCGATCGAGCAACGACGGGAGGTGCTCGACCATCCCGCGGCGCGTCAGCAACCGGGTGAGGGCGTCGAGGTCCGACTCCTTGACCCGGCGCGCGACGCTGGCGCGGACCTCCTGGTCCACGTCGTCCAGCATCTCGAAGCGGAGGAGGACGTCGCCCAGGTGGATCCGATCGCCGTGCTCGAGGCGCGCGCGGCGGATCTGCTTGTCGTTGACGTAGGTGCCGTTGGTGGACTCGAGATCCTGGATCACGACGCTCGTGCCGCCGCCGCGCCCCTCGAAGTAGAGGCGCGCGTGCCGCCGGCTCACGGAGGCGTCGTCGATGGAGATCTCGGCGTTCTCGTCGCGCCCGATGAAGAGGGCGCGGTTGCGCAGGTTGAGCGGGTAGCCCTTGCCGGGCTCGGGCCCGGTGGTCTGCGTGAGCGTCGGGGTCCTGGGCCCACCCTCGCCGACCCCGAGGACCTCCTCGCGAACCGTACGACGGCCGAACTCCATGACGGTCGGTTCTTCGTCCACCAGCGCGTATGCCCCTTCGATCCCCGCCCCTGCGCGAATGTCTACGACGAAGCGAGCCTAGCCGGACCTTCCTGATCACGCCCCGTCACGGCAATTGTATCCACTGTTCGAGCAGACCGAGCGGAGAGCCGGTCAACGAAGCGCTGGCGCCCAGGAACAAGACCGCCGCTCCGAACAGCAGAAGCGCGAGCCATGCCACGATCCCGGCGCTGTCTTCCTCCGCCCGGCGACGCTTGACGGAGAGCTCGGAGGTGCGGCTCGGCGTGCGAATGGAGGAGTCTCCGCCCCAGTCCTCCACGGCTTCGGTCTCCCGGCGGGCCGGCGCGGGGCCGAGGGGCTCCTTTCGCTTCGCGGGCGGGCGGACGACGCGGGCAGGCGGACGCGCGGGGGCGGGCGCGGCGCGAGCGGCCGCGGGAGCGCGGGACTCCAGCGACGGGGGCAGGACGGGGGCGTCCCACGACGAACCGGACCACGGCGGGCGATCGGGCACGGCGGCCCGAGCACCGGCCGCGGCGGCGGCGGGCATGCGTCGGGCGCGGGGGGCGGCGCGCGGGGGGTCGGGCAGGACGCGCGCCTTCGGCGACGGGGCGGGCTCGTTGTTCGACTTGATGCCGGCATCACGACCCTCGATCGCGTGCTCGCTGAGGTGCTGGACATCGCCTCGGGACGATCCGGCGCGCCGAGCCACGCGGCGCAGTCGCATCGACAGGTCGGACATGGCGTCCGGCCGATCCACGACCTCCGGGGAGAGGCAGGCGAGGATCAGCTCAGCGAGCTCCTTGTCCTCGATCCGCCGCATGCTGCGGGGCTTCTTCTCGCGCTTCGCGCGCAGCACGGTGAGCAGATCCTCGTGCTTCTTGAAGTGCAGGGGCCCGCGGCCCTCGCCGAGCTCGTAGAGGAGCGCCCCGAAGCTGTAGACGTCCGCCTCGGGCGTCAGCTTCTGGCCCGGGACGCCCGCCAGCTGCTCGGGGGACATGTAGGCCGGGGAGCCGACGATGATCCCCGTCGCGGTGAGGCGCGTGCCCTGGACACGGGCGACGCCGAAGTCGGTCACCTTCACGTGGCCGCGACGGCCGAGCATCACGTTCTCGGGCTTGAGATCCCGGTGCAGCACGCCCGACGCGTGCGCGCAGGCCAGGCCCGCGGCGATGTCGGCGCCGATGAGGGCGAGGCGACCGTCGTCCAGCGTGCCGCCCCACTTGAGGACCGAGCGCAGGTCGAGCCCGTCGACGTACTCCATGACGATGTGGAGCGTGCCGTCCGCCGCGAAGAAGTCACGGACGCCGACGATGTTTCGATGGGTGAGGGACGAAGCCACCTTGAACTCGGCCTTGAAGCGCTTCGTCATCTCGCGCTTCGCTTCGGCCTGGGGCTTCATCTCCTTGAGGGCCTGGACCTTCCCGCCGGGCCCGCGGACCAGATAGACGGTCGCCATGCCGCCCGAGCCGAGCTGCCGGAGGACGTCGTACTCGCCGATCTTGTGGTCGGGGGGAGCGACCCGCTGGGTGGAACTCGCCACTATCGGCAGGTTTTACCACGGAAGTTGGTGATCGAGGCGCTTCTCTCGATCGCGACCCCGCGGAGCGCGCTAGATCGCGGCCAGGATCTCCGCCTTCTTGGCGTCGAAGTCCTCCTGCGAGATGACGCCCGCGGCGAGGAGGCTCTTGAGCTTCGTGAGGCGGGCGACCATGTCGTCGCCGCCGCCCGCGCCCGGAGCCGCCGGAGCCGCCGCCGCCGCCGTCGCGCCGCCCATGGCGTTCATCATCGCCTGACCCATCGCGATCCCGGCGCCCATGCCCATGGCGTCGCCCGCGCCGCCGCCGGGGTTGTTCGCGGCGGCCTCGAGGGCCTGCGCGGCCTGGAACTGGGTGTACTTGCCCATGTCGCCGAGCACGCCCATGGAGGCGCGCTTGTCGAGCATCTTCTCGACCTCGGGGGGCAGCGAGATGTTCTCGATGATGAACGCCGTGAGGTCGAGCCCGTAGCCGGTGAAGTCGTCGGCCATGGCGGCGCGCATGGTCTCGCCGAGCTCCCGGTACTTGGCCGCCAGGTCGAGCACCGGGACCTTGGACTCGCCGAGCGCGTCCGTGAAGGAGCTGACGACCTGGGAGCGGAGCTGGCTGTCGATCTCGTGGACCGAGAAGTGCCCGTCGGTGCCGACGATCTCCTGGATGAACTTGGCCGGATCCGAGACCTTGAAGCCGTAGGAGCCGAACGCGCGCACGCGCACGGGGCCGATCTCCGGGTCCCGCATGGGGATGGGGTTCTGGGTGCCCCACTTGCGGTCGGTCGTCTGGGTGGTGGAGACGAAGTAGACCTCGGCCTTGAAGGGCGAGTTGAAGCCGTGCTTCCAGCTCTGCAGCTTCGTCAGGATGGGGAGGTTGCTGGTCTCGAGCTCATGGCGACCGGGGCCGAACACGTCCGCCAGCGCGCCTTCGTTGATGAAGACCGCGGCCTGACCCTCGCGCACCGTGAGCTGGGCGCCCATCTTGATGGCGTGGTCCTTGGTGGGGAAGCGGTAGACGAGCGTGGAGCGGGAGTCCGACGTCCACTCGATGACGTCGATGACCTCGCCCTTGATGAAGTCGAACAGGCCCATGGTTCACCTTTCAGAACCCGCCGGCAGCGGCGAGGTCCGCAATGATACGCGCCCTGGAGCGACCCATTGCAACGGGGTTTGCATCCGGCGAAAGCAAGCGCCCCAAGCGCGCGCAGCGGAACGGAGTGAAGCGGAGTCTTCAGGGGCACCCGGGGCCCCCGGCGACGAATCTCTGATTCGTCGAGAGGGGTGAATCAGCGGGTCGGATTCAGGTGGCCGTCGGCCTGGAGCCACTTCGCCACCTTCGGGAGCCGCTTCTTCAGCGTCTTCCGGTCGGTCTTGTGGAGCATGAACGACTCCGCGAAGGACTCCTGCAGGTTGCGACGGCCGTAGGGCGTGGGCCCGAACCGGAGGCCCAGCGCCACCTTGTAGTCGCGCAGCACGCCGCTCCGCGGGAACGGCGAGTTGTGATCGCTGTGCAGCTCCCGCGCCTTGCGGTTGAGCTTCCGCACCTCGCGCCGGATCTCCACGATGTCCCCTTCCAGCCGGCGGATGCGGCGACCGACGGGGACCATCTCGTCCTTCACCGCGCGATCGCGCGTCTGGTTCCAGCGCCGAGCCAAGGCGTTGTAGCGGCCGACCGCGGCGTTGTACTTGTCGACGAGGGCGTTCGCCTCGTCCACCGCGCGCTCCGCCCGCCGCGTGGCCGCCCGCACCGTCTTGTGGGCGATCGCGTGGCCGAACTCGTGCACGAGGGTCTGGTTCGGCACCTTGGGGGACCCCTTGCCGGGACCCTTGAACGCGCGGTCGTAGATGAGGATCCGCGGGCCCTCGCCGTCCACGAGATAGAGCCCGGTGCCGGCGATGCGCGGCGACCGCTTCATGCGCACCAGCTTCACGCCCTGGACCCCCCTCAGCTCGGCCTCGTCGAGGATCCGCAGGGAGGCCTCCACGATCTTCAGCTCGCGATCCGTCCACGACGCCGTGCCGTTCTCGATGTTGCCGATGCCGTAGGTCGCCTCGATGCGGTCCGAGCGCGAAGCCCCCCACGCGGTCGTCGGGACCAGCAGGGCGATCAGCAACACGAGGCTCGGGAGGGTGCGCACGGCCCGGACCATAAGGCCCCCGCCGCGGGGCTCAAGCGCGCGGGCTGTGTCCGAGGGTCCGCGATGGGCCGTGGACGTCGGGACACAGGCCGGGCGTGCCGGACGAGCCACAGCCTCGACGTCCATCGATCACGAAGCCGGCACGGGGCTTGGAAAGAGAAGGAGGCGAACCGTCCCCGGAGCCTCTTCGATGCCTCGACCCTTCCACTCCCTCACCCCGCGCACCGCCTGGGCCTTCGTCCTCGCGGGCGCGGTCTGCATCCTCGCCGCCGTCTCCCCCGCCGCCGCGGGGATCGTCCTCCCCGACACCCCGGGCGACGACGTGCAGAACCCGAAGACCACCCCGCTGACGCTCGTCACCCAGGAGGTCGACGTCGCCATCGTGGACCAGGTCGCCACCACGACCCTGGTCCAGGTCTTCCGCAACGACACCGAGCGGCCCCTCACCGGCACCTACCTGCTGCCGCTCGGCCCCGCCGCTTCGGTCCAGGAGTACGCCTTCTGGATCGGCGGACGGCGCGTAGTGTCCACCGTCGGGGAGAAGGCGGACGCGCAGGAGACGTTCGAGGGCGCCTCGGACCGGGGAGAGGCCGCCTCGATCGTCGACCAGACGGACGAGAACACCTTCACGGCGCGCTTCACCGAGCTCGCGCCGGGCGAGCTGCGTCGGTTCGAGGTCGTCTACAGCGAGCTCCTGCCCTACGAGGCCGGGAAGGTCCGCTACTCCCACCCGCTCGACTACGCCGAGTCCGGGCTCCCGCCGGTCGACGACCTGCGCGTCAGCGTCCGGGTGGAGGACGGCAAGCCCATCACCGCCGTGCGCGCCCCCTCCTGGCCCGCCCGGGTCGACTCCGCCGGCGACGCCTGGCTCGTGGACGCGCGCATGCAGGACGCCGTCCCGTCGGCCGACTTCGAGCTCGAATACGAGGTCCAGTCGAAGGACTTCGGCCTGACCTTCCGCACCTTCCACGGCGGGGGCGACGAGGGCTTCTTCGTGGCGATGGTCGCGCCCCAGGAGGAGGCGAGCGACGACGAGATCGTGCGCAAGGACGTCGCCTTCGTGTTCGACACCAGCGGCTCCATGTCCGGCCCGAAGATCGACCAGGCCCGCAAGGCGCTGAAGGCCGCCCTGAACCTGATGAACCCGGGCGACGGGGTCTACCTCCTCGCGTTCAGCAGCTCCACCAACCCCTTCAAGGGCAAGACGGACGAGCTGGACGAGCCCCTGCGCATCGACGCCTCCTCCTTCGTGGACTCCCTCGAGGCGCGCGGCGGCACGAACATCCACGATGCCGTCCTCACCGCCCTGGACATCCTGCGTCCGTCGGAGCGACCGACCGCGCTCGTGTTCCTCACCGACGGCAACGGCAACAAGCGCCCTGCGGACATCCTCCAGGCGGTCGAGCAGGCGAACCCCGAGCGCAAGACCCGCGTCTTCACCTTCGGCGTCGGCGACGACGTGAACACCGCCTTCCTCGAGCGCCTGGGACGTGAGAACCGCGGCGGCTTCACCCACATCACGAGCGGGACGCCCATCGATCAGGCCGTCGGCGACTTCTACTCGTCCATCGCCAAGCCCGTCCTCACGGACCTGAGCTTCGACTTCGGAGACATCGTCCCGAACCGCACCTACCCGGCCATGGTCCCGGACATCCATCAGGGCCAGCGCCTCGTGCTCACGGGCCGCTACCGAGGCACCGGCGCCACGAACCTGACGGTCGCCGGGACGATCGGCGGTGAGGCGCGCACGCTCGCGCTCCCGGTGAGCTTCGCGAACGACGATCGCGAGCACCCCTGGGTGGCCCGGCTCTGGGCCCGCCGGCGCGCCGACCACCTGCTCGCCGAGGCGCGCATGTACGGCGAGACGACCGAGATCCGCGAGGAGGTCGTGGCGCTCTCCACCGAGTACAGCTTCGCGACGCCGTACACGTCGCTCGTGGCCCACGCCGACCCGCGCGTCGCGTCGCTGACCCCCCAGCGCATCAAGCCCGGCGACCCGGTCCTCACGATCCCGGCCCCGCGCGACGCCGTGGCCGTCACCGCCTTCCTCCCCTTCGGTGAGGTGAAGGACATGGTCCCCACCCCCGGCGGCGAGGCCTGGACCACGCGCTTCCTCGTGCCCCGCTCGGTCGACGACGGCGTCTACTGGATTCACGTGGTGGCCACGTCGGCGAACGGCGAGAGCGACTGGTACCGCATCTCCTACACCGTCGACACGACCGCCCCCGTGCTGGTCGTGGATCTGGGCGACGTGTACGCCGTGAGCCCCGGGGACCTGCTCCTGGTCTCGGCGCGACCCGTCGTCGGCTTCCTCGAGCTGGGGCAGGAGATGATCCGCAGCCTCGGTCGCGACGCCGCGGCCCGGGCCAAGGCGTACGTCGACATCAAGGAGGTCGTCGCCCGCATCGGCGGCACGAGCCGCTGGTCCCGCCTCTGCAGCGAAGAGCGCGGCGAGGCCGGCTGGCACGGCGAGGTCGAGATCCCTCGGGACCTCGCGCCGGGGCGCCACACCCTCGAGATCACCGCGACCGACGTCGCGGGCAACAAGCACACGGTCGTCCGTGAGTTCACGGTCCTCGGGCCGGTCCTCACGGCCGCCGACGGCTCGGCTTCGGCCGAGGAGGTTCAGCAATGAGATGGGCACCGCGCACACTGTGGGGCGGCGTGGTCGTCCTGGGCGCAGCATCGGCAGTTGGGTCGATGCTGCTCCCGAACCTCCTCTCCGAGCACCAGCGATGGAAGCACGAGGCCCCGGTCGTCGTGCTCGTGGACCCGGATCGGACGAGCGCGTCGCCGACCCCGGCGGCCTCCGAGTACGAGCTCGCCGACCGGCCCGACGTCCTCCCCTCGATCGACGTCCACCTGGCCGCCACCGAGACGGACCCCGACGACACCCGCGCCGCCGTGGCGGGCGAGGACGCGCTCTGGGTCGCCACCGGGGGCGGGCTCCTGCGGGTGCCGTACGCCGACCCCGAAGGCGCCGTGCACTGGACGACCGCCGACGGGCTCCGTGACCACCGGCTGACCGCCCTCGCGGGCGACGACTCCCTGCTGGTGGCGGGCACCGAGGCCGGCACGGTCCTCTGGCTCGACCCCACGGCGGCCCTCGACGGCACCGGCGCGCCCCGCGTCACGGCCTACGCCGACGTCGCGAAGGCCCGCATCTCGGCCCTCCAGGTCGACGGCGGCGCGCTCTACGTGGGCACCCACGGCGAGGGCATCTTCGTGGGCGACGTGGCCGATCCGCGTCTCTTCCGGCCGGTGGGCCCGGCGCACGGGATGCGGTCCCGTCGCATCACGTCGCTGGCGATGCTCGACGACGAGCTCTTCGCGGGCACCGCGGGGGCGGGCGTGTGGGTGCGCTCGGCCGACGGCAAGAGCCGCCGGTACGTGGCCAAGGGCGGCCTCGCGGGCGACTTCGTGCTCGACCTGACCGTGCACGACGGCCGCATCGTCGCGGCCACCACCGGCGGGATCTCGCGCTATCGGCGGGGCTCCTGGCAGACCGATCGGTCGTTCGAGGGCAAGGTGCCCGCGGGCATCGTGCGCGCCGTGGGGGTCGACGAGGGCGGCGTCCTGACGCTGTCCGTGTCCGGGGGTCGGGTGGGACGCTACGGCTCGGGCACGGCGGGCGCGCTGCCGCCGCTCGCCGACGGACTGAGCCCCTGGCACGGCGCCCCCCGCGCCGAGGTCCGCTGGATGACCGTGGGCGGCGACCGGCTCTTCGCGGGCACCGAGCGCGGGCTGCTTCAGCGCCGCGACGGGGTGTGGCAGTGGCTGCTCCACTCCGGCCCGGGCAACAACGACATCACGTCGGTGGCGGCCGCTGCGGGCACCGTCCTGGTGGGGACGTTCGACCGCGGGGCCTGGATCCGCGACCCGGCCTTCTCCTCCTGGGCGGCGCTGCCGGTCCCCTACGGCGAGGTCAACGGCGTGCACCTGGACGACGGCGGCCGACCCTGGACCGCGACGTCCGCGGGCCTCGTGCGGCTCGACGAGGAGGGTCCCCGATCCTTCACCACGCTGCACGGGTTGAAGTCCGACCACGTCGCGGCCGTCCGGGGGGCGGACGCGGGCTTGTGGGTCGGGTCCACGGGCGGCCTCCAGCGCTTCGACGGGGTCGGCTTCACCGGCCCCCTGGGCGTGACGGAGGACGGCGGCCCGTCGCACATCTACGACGTCGCAGCCGACGGCGACGACGTGTGGGTCGGCACCCTCGAGGGCCTGTGGCACGTCGAATCGAGCGACGCGGGGACCACCACTTCGCGCTTCCGCTACGCCACCGGCGAGCTGCCCGACGACTGGATCAACGCCGTCGCGGTGGGGGCCGACGGGACGGTGTGGGCGGGGACCTACGACCACGGCCTCGCCTACCGCAGCCCCGGCGGGCCGTGGCGCCGCCTCGCCGAGCCCGACGACCTGCCCTGCGGGTGGGTGAACCCCGGCGCCATGGCCTCGCTGCCCGACGGCTCCGTCCTCGTGGGCACCCTCGGCGGCGGCCTCCTGCGGGTGGGCACCGGGGGCCTGATCGACCACTGGACCATGACCGACGGCCTCGCGGGCGACGACGTCACGAGCGTCGCCGTCGACGGAGAGACCGTCCACGTGGGCACCCGAAGCGGCCTGTCCCGCCTTGAGATCGAACCCGCGGTCCCGGCCCTCGCCGACCGCTCCTGACCGGAGACCTCGATGAAACGGTTCCCCCTCCGTCGCGTCCGCGCCCTCTTCCCGCTCGCCGTGTGGGCCGCCGCCGCGGTGACGTTCCCCGACGAGCCCTTCTGGACGGGCCTGATCGCGGGCCTCGGCATCGTCGGCGCCGCGTCTGTGTGGTTCGGCGACGCGGGCAGCTCCCTGGACGCCTGGCAGCGCCGCCACCCGACGCTCGCCTTCCGGGGCGTGTCGTGGTTCCCGTCGGCGGGCTCGGCGGCGACGTTCGACGCGGTGTGCGTCGCGGTGGCGGAGGCGACCGAGGCCTTGCGCGAGCATCGGCCGCCTCCCCGGGACGGGCGTCGCGTCGTGCGACGGACCCGCAAGGAGCTGGACGGCCTGCTGCGGCTGGGGGCCCGCGTCGCGGTGCAGCTCGAGCAGCTGGCGCGCCTTCCGGAGACCGCCCGCACGTCCGGCGTGGAGGCCGAGGTCTCCCTCGCCCGGGAGCGCCTCGAGGCCCTGCCCGCCGCCGCCCTCCGGCTCCGCGACGCGCTGCTGCGCTCGGGTCCCGCGGCGACCGCCCCCGACGTCGCCCCCCTCGCCGCCGTCCTCACGATCGAGCGCGGGATCACCGCCCACGCCGAGGCCCTCGCCGAGCTCGGCGGACTGGAGCGACGATGACCTTCGGTCGCTTCCGACGTCGCGGCGCGGGCGGAGGCACCCCGGTGCTCATCGCGACGCTGGCGGGCCAGCTCGCCCTGCTCGTCCACGTCGCGCTGCTCCCGCCGACGGTGGTCCCGATCGAGCCCCTGGCGCTGGCCGC
>Ga0114932_10002137_pt1 | contig 21303 bp, 5 predicted proteins | sample 2SBtaG_2_FD_87286 | JGI IMG/M metagenome (GOLD analysis project Ga0114932, IMG submission 87286) | Deep subsurface microbial communities from Kolumbo volcano to uncover new lineages of life (NeLLi) - 2SBTROV12_ACTIVE470 metaG | ecosystem: Environmental > Aquatic > Marine > Volcanic ... | reverse complement strand
CAAATGAATGTTGAACTTGTCAAATCAATATCTATTGTGAACTGTAAAATTATTGGGCACGGACTCAACAGAAGAGATGCCCTGGTGAATCTTAAAACTCGTATTGAAGGAACTGATCCGAATTATGCCTACACAACAGATCTATTTATGCCACTGCGTGCAGACAGACTCAATGCCAACTTGGTGGATGTCTATACCTACTCTGGTATCCTTGCAACACATACCAAAAACTTTTTAATATCATGTGTTGATATTGAATGCACCGGCAACCGTGATTTTGCTTCTGAAGCTGATACCACAAGAACTCAAGGTATTGGCATCATTCTACGTGATGTTGATCTAGTCACTATCCAACATAGCAAAATACATGAAACCTATGGCACGGTCAAAGCTACTGGACTACAACTTGAAAGAGTATGTGGCATTGATATCTATGATTCTGACTTTTCATATGCGACAAGTTCTTATCTTGCAGCAGGTATTGAAAGTTTTCCTGACTTTCTTGCAAAAACTATTGATGGACTCACTTCTGGATTTGACTTTACGGTTGAAGAATTTGACCTGTGTGAAGTTAAAACAGAGTTTCAACGAGGTGATACATTATCAATGGGAATCTATTTAACCGATACTCGTGGTGTTAACGGTCAGCAAGTTGCTGCAGATCGTAATGTTTCCCCAACTGCTGCCTTTGGTCTATTAACATTTACTTCTGTTGATATCTCATTTACTGATTCAACATTTGATAGAAATATTGCAGGACCTGCAACAGCTACGCTCAAATCAAAACAAAACTTAGTTGCCTCAGCAATAAATATTAAAAGAACAATTGGAAGTCTAAATCCTAGCAATGGTATCTATGCCATTGGTTTTTTTGCACAAAACTGTAACAGCATAACAACTAACAATGTTTCTTGCAGCTCAAATAGTGGAGAAAATACAGCTCGAGGCATGCATCTGACCTCTTGCACCAACAACTTGATACAAAATAGTACCTTTTCTCGCAATGAAGTAATAACAGGAAAATTAGCAGGAGAAGATGATGCTATCAGAGATGCCCAACTGATTACTGTAATATCCAAGCATGCCCCTATTATTACAAGAACAGGATCTTATGGACTTCTTATTGAATCAAGCTCCAATATTTCTACCGTATCAAACTGTACCATTGAAGGAAACAGTGGACATCGCAGCATAGGGCTACAATGTATTAACTCTGAATCTCTAACCATTTCCAATAATATTATTAAAGATCAACAAGCAACTGGATCAATGCTACATCCAGATGTTCAAAATCTCGCTATCAACAATGTCCCTTTTCCAACTATACACCAATCCCTATTTGCAAGTGATGCTTGTGATGTAGATCCAACATTTGGACAAGCTCGATTTGGACCACTAATAAGAAACTCTTTAAATCGAGCTGAAGACATTAGAAGTCAACAACTTGCATCAGGAACTCCTGCCTTTAACCCTCAAAGACAAGTTGTTTCAGCTATGGCTCTTTCATCTGCTTCTATGTCTCGCTTTCGTCTATGGGGAACAGCACTTGGAATTCATCTGCACAATGCTCAAAATTTTGTCATACAAGACTGTATCAGCATGAGCAATACATCTGAGCAAGATAGTGCTCTTGGCATTGTTATAACAGGACGATCGTCAAGCTTTGAAGTCATTAATTGTGATCTTTCCTTTAATGAAGCTTGGACTGACTCTGCATTAGAATTATGGGATAATAGTCCAGATTCAACTGATCCTCAACAACGTTATCAATATGACCTATCAGCAATGAAAGATTTTTGGTATTTTCTTGGAGGATCATTTGCCAATGGATGGCTCCATGCAGCAACAACATCTGATTTAGGGTTTTATACCGGAGTAGGAAAAGCTGCCACAGGCCCACCAGATGTAATGATTGCTCAAGGAGAACAAGTATTTGGAACAACGACAGTTAATACAACACTTCCCCATGTTAGACCACAAGGTGGAGCCGCTGGAAGAAACCGTCATCTTATTGCCATATTTGGACCTATCGCAGCAGGAATTCTTTGCGGAGATCTTTGCTCTTCTGTTTATATTACTAATAATTTAATTCAAGCAAACTATGCTCATGCTGGACAAGGATTTGGCATTTCTTTACACCTCAGCTACAATGCAACACTCATCGATAATATTATATTAAACAATGGATCTAATATGTACGGATTTGGAGCTGGTATACTAGATCTTGCCACTTACTCTCCAAATATGTATCTTCGAAATTTTTTAAGTAATAACAAAGTAAAATCATTTATGAACTCCAACATTATTATTCCAATGGGTAATGTTGCTGGTAATTCGTTTCAAATTGACACGGTCCCTAATGACACGTATGATCGTCTTGATAGACCAATACACAATATTGAAATTACTATTCCAAATGATCCTGATGCTTGTACTGTTGAATCAAACAAAGATGGTGCTTTGCAAACTAATTTAACAACAATTTGGACTACAAATTCTTGGATATCATAATATAAATAAAAAAACATTAAGGAGTCATTGTGAAAAAAATAATTGCACAAACCATTCTTACATCTACCCTCTTTTTTTCTTCATATAATTTTTGTGATACAGACGCAAGGATATCAGAAGCGCTATTTGATCTACAAAATATTTTGGTGAAAGAATTTAAAACATTTACTATGAAAGATCTCTTAGATGAACTCAAAACAACTAAAGGATTAACCGAGCGAGAACTAACTCAAGCACAAAAGGAAAGATTGGAAGCTAAAATAAGTTTTTTCGGAGGATTTTTATATCCAAAAGATGCAGAGCCAGTAAAAGAATTACATATAGAACATGAAAGAATAACAAGAGAAATAAGTACAGTATTTGAAAGATCTAAACAATTAATAAAAGAAGAAAAACCTGTAGAAGCATTTGATCTTATATTTGAAAAACACCCCCCTCTTACAAGAGAAGAAAGAAAAATTTCCTCACAAATCCAAAATACACCAATTACCATTGCTCAAGTATTACACTATTACAATCAAGCACAAGATAATAAATAAGCATTTTATCTTAAAAAAAGGCCTGGTTTTCCAGGCCTTTTTTATGAGCAACTTTGACACCCTGGATATGGTGTTACATTTGCACTCGTAATAATTCCTAAGTCCTCAAGTCTCTGCTTAACACAATCACTCATACAATCTTCTATTTGTCGACAATTACTAAACTCAACAATGATATTATCCAAAGCCGAAGCTACAGACATCGCACCAATTGAACCTGGATATAATACTTTAACTGGCAGCATCTGACCAAGTGAAAATGTTTGATCAAACATAATCATCAATGAAGAGTTTAGAAATACATCAACTCTGTTTGCATACATCCAGTTTTTATACCAAACATTAGGAGTTGAATATGAAATATCAGCAAGTCCCCATGCATAACCTAAGGCATCTGCCTCATTTGCCGTCGCCTTATTATCTGTAAACATCGTACTTGATGTTGCATCAGATATAATTCCACATCCTAAGCCAGCATGAGCACTATTAGAGTAGCTATTATTTTGCAAAACATTACTATCACGTTGCCCTTCAAGCAAAATTCCTGCAACCAAAGCACCAACTGGAGCAAAGTTATAAAGATTTTGTACAGCAGGCCCAGCAGTAAATCCAACCGTCAAACGCCTTTCATTTAATGTCCAATTATCTTCAGGTTTAACGGTCCCTTCTGGTTGCGTTAAAGCAGTTGGATTAAGAGCTATATGAGCTAATGTCACAGGAGAGGTAATAGCTGTCAGAGTATAAGTATCATCTGGTGGAACTCCTGCATTTACTACCTCTGATACAAACCTGAGTGCACCCACAAATGTATAGAAGGGCAACCATTCAGAAACATCTGTATCACCCTCTATATCAAATGTTGCACCACCACGTTGAGAATCTGTCCAGCAAGCATTGTAAGCCGTTACATTATCTTGAACAACATGTCCTTTATTGCCACAGCCATAGAAAGCAATACCACCTGCATTATCATGATCTGAATGATTATCATTTGCTCGACAATTATCAATTGTTACATAGTTACAATTGTAACAACCAATACCAAGAGCAGTGCTAAATCTTCGATACTGTGCAATAATTGCCCAAAGTATATCAAGCGTAGAGCTAACAGTTGAACCAAAGTTCATTCCTCCAGATACTGCTGTACACAAATCTACAACATTACCAGTTACTGCTTGTGTATTAAATTGAGACAAAGCTTGAATATATTCTTCATAAGCTATTTGAACTTCTACTGGTCCTGTTGCTCCTGCAAAAATTGTATCTTGTTGAGCAGCAGGAATTGCTATAGGATCGGTCACTCCATTAAAAGGATCTGGATCAAACCAAGGTGTTCCTCTTGCTCTGTTACCAGAAGCTTCCAACTCATATATCGTATGATTACCACTATTACGCATGTATGTTCCAAAAGCCCTTACTCCATCATTCTTGCAAGTAGAACCACCATTAATTGAAACGCACTGTGTACCATTTACAAATACTCCATAAGCACCTGACTCTGGAGCAACGGGAAAATGTTTTGCAATAGCAGCAGTAGTATTGACTACATTTTCAGCAGTTCCTGCATCTACACTTAAAGCAAGATTATCCTCATTCGTTTCCGTCTCTGTATTTCCTGAAGCATATACATTTTCAATAGCCACTCCTTGTCCACCATCAATAAATAACCCAATTGACTGATACAAAACAGGGCTACCATTCACAAGACCAGTTTGATCACTGCTATTTGAAGAAGCTAAAACATCTTTTATCACAACATCTAATGGATTAAATATATGAATAGCATGTGTTCGATGTGCTGTATTATTTCCACATGCTTGCAAATTATGCAAAGTACACCCTGTAAGAGAAGTTGAACATAATATGCCATGCACTGATGATACAACAGTGGTAGGAGCTGCAGCTGATGTCTTAGAGCTATTTGCATTTGCAATCATTCCATCTACCTGTAAAGCTGTTGAAGTATCAAGTTCTATACCAATAGTATCTCCGTTTGTTGCACTATTATTACTCGCAATAATATCTTCTAAAATTACATTATCTGTTGCTGTTTCAAAATGTATTCCGTGAGTAGAAAAAGGACCGGCTAAAGAATTAAGAAACGAATTATTTTCATTTGCTTTAATATGACGAGCTGTTAAAGTCTGTGGTCTTTGTATATGAAGTCCAATAACATTGCCATCACGAGCAATATTTTTACAAGCAGAGACATTTTCTAAGACAACATTACAAGCCCCAAATGATTGTGCTCCATTTTCCTCTATACTAATACCAGTACAGACTCCAGTAAATGACATATTATTATTGGCGATCCCATTCTTCAATTCTGCTTCAATAAAAAGTCCCTTACCAGTGCTCATTCCACCTGGATCCTCTACATATATTCCCCGAGCAATTCCTCCTTGATTATCATTACAAATAAATCCATCTGCATATATTGACTCAAATCCTTGAGTTGCAATTCCTGACATATGCCAACCAATTGCACTACGAGTTGAAGCTATACCAGATGCAGTACCTGAAAAATTAACACGATGTAACTGTACTCCAACAGCTCGCTGCATAAAGCAACCAGCTGCATCATGTATTGATGAAAGAGTTCCTGTTGCAGCAACATCTATTAATGAAAAGTTTCTCAAAGAAGGAGGATCAGAAAATGAAGATCCAAAATAAATTCCATATGCTGGTGATGTTGCCGTTCCTGTTCCAAGAGCCTGAGTGTTTGCTACGGTTACATTTTCAAATTTACCATCTTGTATATCTTGAAACTGAATCCCATATGCCGCACCACCTAAGTTAACTGCAGACTCTGTTGCGGTAGTATTACAAACTCTAACATGATCTAAGTGTATACAATTTCCTTCAGAAGAAATTCTAATACCTGCAACATCTGCATCTTCATTGCTTGTTCCATTCACCGTAACATGACTCATATCAAGCCCATTGATATCAAGGAACCCTAATCCAAAAAATCCAGCCGACGTATTATCTATAGAACCATTTTTTAACACAACCGATTCTGATACTCCATCAAAAGTTAATCCTGCACTCACATTAAAACTGACACTAAAGTCATCCAAGGTGAAATGATTTGCATTATCTATAAGAAAACCAAAACCAGCATTACGATCAACAGTTACTCGAGTACCCTTGAACGTATCTGCTTCAATCGAAATATTAACACCACTATGAGTAGTCAAACTCCCATTGTGATTCACTTGTACATCATTCCATACCGCAGTATGCAATGTAGGAGCAAATATACCAATCGTTGCATTATTATCTACAACCACCTCATCAAGCTTCATAGATGTCATAGTATCAAGAGATTCAATACCAATCGTATTATTACAAAAGGTAGAATCATGAACTTGAAATCCTGTTATATTCTCAGCAAACCTCACCCCAGAAAGTGTATTTGCATCACACTTAACTCGCTTAAAAGACACAGTATCAGCAACATCATCAAAGTTAACACCATACGTTGTATTTGACTTTATCAACAGGTCTTGTAAACAAAGTGCACTTGCAGTACCAATAAGCGTTAAGCCTGCTACAGTATTTCCCGTACTTGATCCATGTTGCCAAGAAAAAGTAGTCAATGGTGTTGATCGAGAAAAGTTAACACCACTTCCTACATTTTCATGTGTATCAACATGTTCAAAGATAATACTGTTTTTTGCATTACCTGCAATATTAATACCATCCGAACCATTAACACATGCTCGAACATGTTCTAGATGTACATGCTCTACAGCACTCGCTAATGTATCAGAGCCAAGTTTTAATCCAAAGCTACCATTTTGATCAAATGAACTTTGTTGCATAACAACATTTGTTGTCACATCTATAGTTTCTAATCCTACTGAAGCATTATCATCACCGTCTACATATACTCCAGTAAGGTTTTCTACTCTCTCAAGCAAACATCCATGTCCTGCAATGCTTGCCTGTAGGGCAACATGATCCATTGATAAATTCCTTATAGTCAAAGGAGTTGTATCACCTGTATCATCAACTACACGTATTCCATCAAACTCATTATTTCGTATATAGGTATTCTTGATAGAAATATTTTCAACAATATTATCAGTTGCAACAGGAGTATGTGTTCCTCCATCTGTCCCAGTTGCAATACCACGAATACCAACCACCCTTCCTATACCGCTTCCCCCTGTATTTCCCGATATAGACATATTATCAAACTGAGCATTCTGTAATGTTCCAAATGCTTTACCAGTACCTCCATCACCACCAGTTCCTGTTGTGGAAGAAGCACCAAACTCTATCCCACTACAAATACCTGATGCAGATCCATCTACAATATTTGACTCAACTTTAATTTGATCAAAATCAATATCCCTTGATCCATCTCCTAAGTAAATACCTTTAAATTCTTGAGCAATGAGATTTTCTGGATATCCTGTTGCACCACTATCATTTTGACCACGAGCTGAAGAAATCGAAATGTTTTTCATACGAAGTTTATGCATTGCTCCAGCAGGTACCCGTGCACTACTGGTATCAAGTTTATACAAATCTCCAAGATCAAATCCATATACCCGATCACCACGCAAAAAATCTGCTGTTATATTTTCAAACCCAAAACTATTACTACGAGTTACAGGATTTAAAATAACACGTACTCCCCAAGTATTATCAATCCCTTCTGTTTTAGACAATACAACATCACATCCCTCTATGACACTCACATCACGCAATGCTACAGCTGCAGCCCAACGACCTGCCGGACAGTTTGCCGGAGCGTTTCCAGGTTCATTGGTTGAAACTCCACTAATTAAGCTGACATAATTATTTGAGATATTTGCAGACTTTACCGAAACCACACAACATTCATCAAAATACATCCCTACAGTCGTCAGACCAGATTTATTCTTGGTTGATTCAACATCTTCCATAAACAATGAAGTACAGTCTCTAAAATACATTCCATATGTTGCTGTTTTTTCTGCTTGATCTGCAGTTTCAGGATCTTCTAAATCAAATCCTATATTTGAAACTGATACATTTTTAAGTTGTATATTTGATACAGCATTAGCATACAAACCAGTATAAATTTCTAGCGTATCAACGACATCAGCTTCAGGATCACACTCAAGCTGCATGATTTCATCAGCTGTATAACCTGATGGATTCAAAGCAACTCCACCTCCATAGTCTGCACCATCAATTAACTTAGAGCGTATCCATTGCAAACAAGCAAGCCGAGCTTCACAATTACCCACAATAGAGATGTTTTCTAAGTAAATAGTACACACCTCATTATCATCTCCATCGTTTTCACCAATAATTGCTATTGGTAAAACATTATTTGTCATAACCAGATTACGCAATGTTACATTTCTCACACCTGCATGAATTAAAATTGCAATATCCCAATTACAAAAAATTCCATTTTCAATCGTAATAGAATCTGTTTGAATATTAGAACCAAGGTCATTAGGGGAATAACCAACTTCCACTCCAACACAATGTGAGCTACAAGAATTATCTGCTGATCGATTAAAGGTTACACAATTGTGCGCAAGATCAAATGTTGTACCCTTGCTGGTCATATGCACCATAGGACAACCAGTTGATTCACTTGCAGGAGTATATATTTTTGAACCAGTTAATTGTACAACTTTACAGCATGGAAAAACCTTTGTTGTTGATCCTAATTCTATTGGAGTTATTAATTTTATAGAAGTTGTAGCTGAAGCTAAATTAACAGAATCTGGAACTGTCAAAAACCCACGAGTATCACTTGGTACATCTTGTTGAACTTGCTCTTCTTCTGCTTTTAGACATGAAAGTTGTAAGACCACTATACAACCAAGTAAGAATGCTATTTTTTTACCATACACTGATCTCTCCTTTTTAATTCTATCTAATTTGTATGATCATACCTTTTTTTCTCACAACCCTCAAAAAAAGCAACTATTGCTTCTCCTGGCACAAAAAACTTATACTAAATATAAAGAAATGGTTCTATTAATGGAGGTTTTATGAAACAAATAAAAATATTAATACTTTCTATGTTTATCATCAGTTCTCATCTCTTTGGTGCACAAAATGATCAACGTTATGAACAGCTCAAACAACAAGCTGTGAACTTGCAAGAACGTTCTGCAACTATCATCTCAGAACTGACTACTTTTATGCAGCAATATCAAACATCTACTGACCATGAAAAGCTTGAACAACAAGAAAGAGTCAAACTTGTAGAATGGAAAGAAAAACAACAACAAATCAATCAAGACTTTTCTAATCTTCGAGAAGATATTACACAATCTCTTACAACATTAACACAGGAGCAACAACATGTTCTGTTTAAACTGCTATCCAAACGACAAGCAGAAGTTGGTCTAATTAGTTCAATGCTGAGTAAATTTCATTAAAAAAAGATCCTCTCGTAATTGAGAGGATCTTTTTTTGTTATACGTTAAACAACAGTATTAACACGGAGGATATAATCCATCACAGTGCTCACCTGCAGCATCAACTTGCTCATAATTACATGGATCACACAAGGTACTAAATACATCTTGCGCAACATTAGTTGCTATTGAATCAGTAAGCCCTGCAAATCCAAATGCATAATCATGTACCATTTGTTGAGGAGTTGCAAATGGCGCACCACCAATTGGCTCCGTAAAGTTACTTGCAAGAGGCACTCTATTCACATTCAAGTCAAATGTTGTTGGATGAGTCATAATGTTACCAACATGTCCAATAACAGCTGCTACTGGCAATGTAACATTAGGCTCTTGTAATCCTATTGGAGCACCCACTGTACCTAAATCAGCAGTTGTATTTGAATTTATAGGCATATTTACTTCAAAAATTCTTGCAACTTGATAGCGAGCACGAGACAAGTTTTCTTCACCAAAACCAGATGCCGCAACTGACGCTATTGCATCAGCACCTCCTGTTACAGTCGGAGCACCTGCTATATATAAAGCAGAAGTTAAAGAGAAGTTCTGTACATCTACTCCATGAGTAGCATCATGATACTCACGTGTTAGTTTTGCAATTGCACGAGCCATAGAATCAGTTCTAAAGAATTGATTATATGCAAGACCCGCAGCAAATGAACCAATATTTGCTTCAGTATTAGCTCCGCTACCTGCTCCAGCAGACATATCTTGAACAGTTGCTTGTAATTCAAGTGCTATAACACCCACAACTGCTGCTAAAAGATTTTCTGATAAATCAACACAGATACCATCTTGTCCTGTTGAACCAAAATCTTCAACAGCAAGACCTTTAATCTGAGCACCTGAAAGAAGTCCACGTGCCAACTCACGACCAATTTGTGAAGCATCATCCTTAGCACCTGCTGTTACAACTAATGCTGGAGCATTAGAAATTGCTGCAACTACACCAAGTCCACCAAGAAGCGCCATTTCTTTTTGTATTGCAATATTTTTAGATGCAATAGTAGTTGGCTCTGGAATATATGTTGCTGCTAAGAATGCACCATTGAGTACTGCATTAAGCCTTACGACAGATTCTGCAGTTGTTCCAAAGTCAAATTCTGTTTCGTCTCCAAACAGAATAGCAACTGCTGCAATTTCTTGTCTGACTGATTCATTAAGAGCTGCAAATGTAATTGATGTGGTTGCTGTTGGAGCTGTATAGGTAGAAAAACTATTAGTCATAACTTCACCAACTAATGCTGCAATTAATGCCGGTATGCCAGCTGTAGTTGTACCATCAAAGTAATCACGAGTCAGCGACTCATCTCCACTAAGCAAGGTACGTAATACAATTGCTCGACCAATTACTTCTTTCTGATTTTTTGGAAGTGATGCATATGTTGTTACATTTGCAATCAATCCATTCACAGGATGCATAACATCATTATATAGAGCATCTAAATATGAACCAAGTGTGTTAAATGGTCCATGAAGCGTACTATCTGTTGCACCCCACTCACCTGCTCCTGCAGTACCGCTTTTATCTGGACCTGGTCCATTATTATCACCAGCATTATTAGCAGTCTCACTAAATGTACCAGCAGAACCATAAAAGTTTGGATTCAATCGGTCACCACGTAGTGCATGGAAAGATCCAAGTGGTAATGTTGCACCAGTATTTGTACCAATATCTTCTCTTACAAGAAGTGATTGTACAAGAGTTTCTGTTGCTGCAACTGCCACAATGTCTGTCGCGACTAATGTAGTCCCATCATGAGCATATGCATATCCACTACCAACTACTGCTGCTGCCGCCGCTGCAGAGTCAACACTTGTTGGCGCTGCGGCTGCAAAGTCAGCGGTTGGAGCCTCAGCATCACGTCGAGCAGCTTTCGTCAATTCAAATGGCACATTTTTTGTTAAATCAAGTGCATTCACTGCTGCAAAAATAGCTGCTGGTGTAGAAGCTGCAGTTGCCAAATCACCAATCAAGCTTGTTTCTGCAGCAGTTACATTTGCTGCAGTTGTAGGACCAGTTTCTAAATCATTAAACACATCAATTGATAAACGATATCCATCTGAGTAACAGAACGTAGCTCTATCAAAGTCCCATTTACCAGCTGATGTAGTATTGGTTGCAAAAACTACAAGATCTGCCTTTGTATCTCTTAGAGCAAGTCTATTACTTCCAATTGCAAGCTTAGTTCCCAAGCTATTCCAAGCCATACCAAATGACATAGTATCATCTGCTCCATTGTCATCACTTAACTTACTTGTACTCATAATGAATGGGAATTCACCACCATATTTTGCACTGTCATACTCAAACCATTTTGATGAACTTGCATTACGAAGATCAAAGACACGAACATCTTGAGCATTTGCATCTGGTGAACCACCACCTGTAGTATTAATAATCGTTTCTTGATCACCAACGACTACTACATCAAATTCTGGATGGAATAATGGACTCTTTAATAAAGGAGTATTTCCATCAACTTTTGCTGATGGACTAAGTGTTTTACTCACAGACCAAAGAGCAACTGTAGCAGCTGCTGTTGCACCAGTTGTTGCTGTATTTAAAATAATCAAACTTGATTCATCAGTTACTGCAAGTTTAGTTCCATCATGATTGAATGAAACTCCTGTTGGAGCAGTCAACCCTGCTGTGTAATCAGCAGTTGTTGTACCTTGAGAAAGAGCTACCGTCGTTGCATTTTTAACAACAACAAATGCTGAACTATCTGCCTTCCAAGAAATATGACCCGTTGTAGCAGGGTCCGAAGTTGGAAGCCCTGTAAATACTGTTGATGTTGACCATTGCTCTAACGTATCTGTTACATCAACTGCAAACATTGTTCCTGCTGCTGCTGCAAATGCTGCTACCAAATGGTTACCATCAGGGCTAAATCTCACAGATACTGCTGGGTCTGATGGAACACTTGAAGCATCTGGAATCGTAATCTTAGTTTTGAGCCAATCACTTGGATCATTACTGGTAAAATCAAGAACTACGACATTTTCTCTTGTAGTTGGCTCATCTGTACCAATTGCAAGCCATGGCTTGCTTGGGTGTGTTGATACAGATTCTACCCGAGTAGCGGCACCAGCTTCTGTTTGTCCACCCAGATCTGCAGGTAAAAATTGCTTAATAAAGTTATAATCTCTATCAAAGACAAGCAGACCATGAGTACCAGCTGCTATGAATAAATATTGATCTTGATGATCTAAGTCTTGTGCCCATGCAGCATCAATAACTGCATCCATTAAGACTCCTGATTTATCAACTGAACCAATACCCATCCAGTCCATAAGCTGTTTTCCAAACTTAATGTAATTATTAGCATGAGCTGCAGCTGATCTACACATCAAATCCTCAACATGCTGCTTTCTAAGACCACGAAGAGCATCTGTAACAGACTTAGAAGCTTCTCTTCCAAGTGTTGCAGAGTCACTTGCACTATGTTCACTGACATAATCAGATGCTGCAATTGCAAGTTGTTTACCAACCCCACGAGTTAAATCACGATCTGGATATGCAAGTTCTGCAAAGTATTGCGCTGAATCCACACCTTTTTCATCTGCAACTGCTGACAGTGCAGTAAATGCTCTGTTTTGTGGTTGCTGTGATGCTTGAAATACTAATTGACTATTTGTGTCAATACCATTTGATACGACATCAAATCCACCATATTGTCTTAAATATCGATAGATTTTATTTGCATATGCTTGCGTATGCTCACGAGAAAGATCAAGCTTATCACCACATTCAACAGCAAGTGTTGGAGGATAGAATAAATGTTCCTTTTCAAATGTCTGACCTGACCATGTTGCATAACGGTTTGCAGCAATAAATGCCAAGTCTAAGTCATCAGGATTCGTTGCTGGATCTGCATTATGCAGATCTATATCGGAAGCTCTTTCAAATGAACGCTGCATAGTTCTTGCAACACCAAACACATCTCCTGTGTTATTTGAAAGATAAGTCAATGCATCAGATATTGCATCTTCAACATCCTCGAGCACATCAGCGCTTCCATCAATATCAAGTCCTGACAAACGAGCCATATCTTTAACAACTTCTTCTGCAACCGCTTGATCTGAAACACCCTTGGCTGCATTATAATGATTTGCTAAATTCTGAGCCATTGCAGCAACTGCAGTATTAATATGATAACGAGTTATCACTCCATTATCACCACCACCGTATACCTTATAGCCTTTACGACCCCAATCAAAAGATTCAAGTGAGTTGGTACCAGTATCAAGTAACAAGTTATTAGACTGTACTGGTTGTGACAAAATCGATGCTGCCAAATCTGTAGCCAAGTCATACATAATCAAATTACCGACAGGAACAAACGTTCCTACTGTTTGTGATGTTGAAAGAGCTACTCCTAAATATCCATCACGCAACGAACCAGGAACTGTTGTTGTTGTTGGAGTTGCCGTACTTGCAAACTTAGCATTTGGACTAAACTTAACTTGATTAAGTCCTGTAAAAGCAGATCCAGTTTTTTGAACGTTTGTAGGAGTAGTTAATGTTAAAATATTTGTTAAGTAAATATCATGTCCACTATCACCTGTTGCAATTAAGTTTCCATCAGGTGTTATATCAACTGTAGTTATGGCAACTGCATCAGCATGCCAATTAGTACCTGGAGTTCCTAAATTAGTGCTTTCTTTGTTCAATGTTGCAATTGGAGCCTGAACTGAAACTGGTACTGTATTAATATCTGTATTCATTGCATTAACAAATGTCTGCACATTCCATACTTTTACTTCAGGTCTGTTTGCTCCATCTGTTGTATTGTTATATGCAGAAGCTGTTACCAATCGAGATCCACGCATTGCCACATGAACAGGTTCAGTTGGAGTTAAAACAGTATGCTCACCAAAGCCATTGGTTGCAGTAACTGCTAGATTTGTCGTACTCAGAGCAGTTCCATCAAATGCTCTAAAATCTATAATCACTGATGTCCCTGCTGCTGACAGCTCTAATCCAGCTGCAACAAAGTAAATTTCATCTTCATATAATGCATCTAACGGTGTTCCATTGTTAATTCTCAGCTTAGTCACAGCTAAAGAATTCACTGCTACATCTACAGCTGTATCCTCTGCTGAACCAACTAAACTTGGAGTTGACGGATCAGTAACATCGTACACTCTCAACTGTCGAACAGGACCTGCACCATCTCCTGCTGTAAATAAATACTTACCATCAGGACTAAATGCCATAGCATCAACCGTATCTGTTGCAAGGATAGAGTCAACTCCACCCAATAATACCTGCGTATCATTAGAAGTATCCCAAATTTTAATAATTTGCTGCCCTACAGCAGTTGCATTCTCTGCAGTAGCTAATAAGTTACCCACTGGAGAAGCTGCAACGACATTAACATCTTCTGTATGATACTCTAACGTTTGAGCTACTGCCCAAGCATCTGGATCATCATTATGAGTATCAATATTAACTAACTCAGGATATAATGTTGCATTTCCGACCGTACCCAAGAACAAACCTGTTCCAAACTTATTCCATGCAAGACCATTTGCTGCAACAGCTGATGTACTTGCAGTATATGGAAATATCCCTGTTGAGACTTCTGCCCATACATCATTACCTGCTGCATCTTGAGTCTTTGCATTTCTTACATCAAATACTCGAAGATCTGCAGTCGTAGTACCAGCATCTGCTGCTGCAACAATATCAACTGACGGATGAAATATCACATTTGATAGAGATGGCGTTCCAGAAGCTGTTATTGTAAAGCCTGAACCTGCATTATCCTTAAAGACATCCCACATGGTAGCATCTACACCTGTTGCATCTACAACTTCCAATGTCGTAGCAGTAGTCACTGCAAGCTTTTTACCATTACTATTAAACGCTACTCCTGTTGGAGTTGAAAATGTTAATGCCGCTGTTAAGCCTGATCCTACTTGATCAACTGCAGCCGCATACTTTGAAGCAACACCAACTTCTCCAGTTGCACCAACTGTTGTAATCATTGCAAGTTTTTGACTATCTCCAGACCATGAAACATGCCCTGTCGTAGAAGTTACGGTTGGTAAAGCTGCAAATTCTCCTGCTGCTGCTAACCAAGAAATAAACGTCTGAGGATCATCAAGTTCTGCAATAAATAAAGCTGCAGCACTTGACCCTGCTAAAAATAATCCATCCGGACTAAAACGTACAGATATCACAGGTGTTGCAAGACCTGCACTCATATCAGCCTGAGCTGTTAATGTTGCCGGCCAATTTGCAGGATTTATATCTTCAAGATTTAACGTTGTAACAATTTCTCCAGCAGTTGTATTAGCAGTACCCAAAGCTAACCAAGGTCTTATTGGATGAAATGAAACTGTTGTAATATCAGTCGGATTAGTTGTCAAGCCATTTCCAGTACCAAGCTCTATTAAATTAAAATGCTTTAGCAGTTCCATATTTTTGTTATAAACAAATAACCCCTGTGTTCCACCTGCTACTGCAATCAAGTTACCATCGCCACTCACTGCAATATCTGGAAACTCATTTGCTGCAGCATTTCCATGTTTAAACGATGTATAATGTTGCTCTGGAGCTGCTGCCGCCCAAACACCTTGAGCTTCATCTTTGTATGCATCTGTATCAGCTGCGTGCATATATTCTGTAAGTCCAGCACCAGCATGACGAATAGTAGCATCTCCTAAGCAAGCAAGTTTTGCAGGATACCCAATCGTATCAACGTGTTGCAACATAACAGAAGCCATTTTTAAACACGGACCTCTACTATCAATTTTTACATCACTAAATCTATTTGGCTCAATTACCCCTGTAAACACGGATATAACTGCTGCAAATAGTAAGCTTAATCTGCTTATTTTTTGTCGCACCATGTAATCCTTTCTTAATTTTAATAAATTTTTACCATTTTTAAGATCAGGCCCCTCTCGGGGCCTTGCTTATTTACCTATAGACCACAACTTAATGCATCAGAAGATATCCACTTGTCAGTAATCAAGTCACCAACACAGTCATATTCCTGACGATCTGATACAAATCGAATCACAATATTTTCAAAAGGCAATGAGTTCACAAGAGACTCAAGACTTCCTGGGAAAATAGTTTTAACCGGCAGAGTTTGACCTCCAGATAATGCATTATCAAACACAATCAAATATGATGAGTTCATAAATGTATCAACACGGTTTGCATACATCCAGTTCTTATACCAAATATTTGGAGATGACATTGTAAAATCTGCAAGACCCCATGCATAACCCAACACATCTGCTGAGTTGCTTGTTGCACGGTTATCAATAAACATAGAAGATGATGCAGAATCTGAGAGAATACCAAATCCAAGACCAGCATGTCCCTTATTTCCATACACATTATTATCAGCTACGTTACAATCACGTTGACACTCAAGTAAAATTCCAACGCCAATAGGTCCAACACTTACAAAATCATATAGATCTGTATGAACACCTGATATTGTACCACCTGTTGGAAGTACACCTACAGTCATGTGACGTTCATCAAGAGTCCATGTATCAGTAGTTGTTCCTTCTGGTTGAGTCAAAGCAGTTGGCTTACGTTGTGGAAGAGGTGTCGGAGGAGTATCTTCATCGATATGATCTGATTTGATAATTGTTAATGGAATTGACTCAAATCCATAAAGATCATTTTGAGCTCCAACAAAAACTGTTTCAGAATCTAATAATCCAACATCCATGAAAGTATATACAGTCTGCCATTTCGTAAAGTCTATATCACCATCGATATGGAATGAATCTTTACCGCCTCTTTCAGAAGCTTTGTATGCTTCATTATTTGCAGCAGTAGATTTTAAGATCGTATGTCCTTCACCTTTACCATAGAATACAAATCCACCTGCAGAGTCACACAATGACCAGTTACCCATTGCACGACAATCTTCGATCATTGCATAGTTAGAATTGTACATACCAATACCAACACCAGTGCTAAATCTTCTACATGGAGCAAGAGATGCCCATAGTAAATTTAAATGAGCAGCAATACATCCATCTGTGCTTCCAGTTACTCCACCACAAGGATCAGAGCAATCTTGACTACCACCAGATTCAGTCGTTGATTTATGATAAGCAAGTACTTTAAGGAACTCCTCATACGCAGTTTTCATATCAACTTTAGTTGCAGGATCTATACCACCAAAGTTACATTCTGCTTGCGCATCTGCAACATCAAGGTTTTCAGGGTCAAGTTCTGCATTTGTATTATCTCCACCTGGAGCTTGTAATGATGTATAGAGTGTATTTGGTTCTGAAGCACCATTACCTAAGTTGAATGGATTATTATCAAAGAAAGGAGAACCTGTTCCATAGTTTTCAAGAGCATCAAACTTATGAATGCAGAAATTATCAACGCCGCGAGCATGTACACCAAACGCACGAACTCCAGAGTTGTTACATGCAGAGCCACCCTCAATTGAAATATCTTGAGTTCCATCTGCAAAGATTCCATAAGCTCCTGAACGATTTGCTACAGGGAAATGATGTGCAATTTCTGATGTTTCATTTTTATTTGCTTCACTATCATCTATAGAAAAACCCTTTTGCAGGTGACGAGATAAATATGCAGCTGTTTGTTCTGTCTGATGGTTTGCTGAAGCATGCACATCACTCATATGAACTGCAGCACCACCTTCAAAGTAAATACCAATTGCTTGAGATAGCATCGGAAGAAGTGCCGGATCAGGTGAACCATTTAATAAATCACGCTCAACATTTGATACGTTAGATGATCCATCAATTCCTTCAATGACAAGACCAATTGGCTCCTGCATATGAATACCATATGCAAGGTGTGCATTGGTATTACCACAAGCTTGAAGGTCTTTCATCAAGCAACCTTCAGATGATTTTGAACCAACAGTTGCTTTAAAGAACATACCTGTTGCTGTTGATACATTACAGTTCGTTGATTGCTCACCTTCTGCTTGGTTGTTATTTGCACGAACACTACAAGCGTGTACTGATGTTGCACGATCAACTTGAATACCATACACATTACCGTTGTTTGCTACGTTACCATTTGCATCAACATTGACCAGACCCAAGTTGTTAATCTTTGTTTCAAAATAGATACCACGAGTATGATATGGACCATCTCCTGCATCAGCAGTTGATTCATTACAGTTAGCTTGCACATTTTTCAAATCAACAGAATTACCACATTCAACGTGAAATCCTGCTACATCAGCATCAGTTGCATTTGCTTTATTAAATCTACCACCATCAATTCTCAAACTAGTTGCAGATTCAGAAACATCAAAACCGTATACCTCTGTAATTGTTGCACCACATAAATTCTCAGGTTGATCACTGGTATTTGAAGCTGAAACATTAAAGAAGTCTACACAATCAACATTTTCTGCATGAAAACCTCTTACATTATTCAAATCAATTTTGATGTTTTTAAGCACTGAAGATGCAATATTATTAATATTCATTCCATAACCATCAATACTACTATTAAAGGTTACATTATCAAAACAAAGACCACTCAATGTTATTGGTGTTGCCTCTTCGCCAGGAACATCATCAACTGCTCTGAGCCCATCAAACTGGTTTGCATTGATATATGAATTGGTAATATTAATATCTGAGAAAACATTTGTTCCAGGTGTGTGCACTAAGTTAGATCCAGTTGCAACTGCACGAATACCAACAAATCTAAAGTTTCCACTACCACCAGTATTGTCTGAAATTTTAAGATCATTCATATGCACATCAGTAATAGCTCCTTTTGCCTTACCAGTTGCAGCAAGAGCTTTTGCTCCAAAGTCTCCCATATCATCATCAATTGCAGCACCAGAGCTAAACTCATAAATTTGTGAAATAGATCCAAATTCAATACCACTATTAATACCTTCTTGACTTGCACATGACTCATCAAGAACTACAGCGTTTGATCCGATTCGAGCACCATCTATACAGATACCACTTGACTCATCTCCTAGAAAAATCCCTTTGAACTCTTCTGCTACTTCATCTTCTTCTACACCTGAAACAATCTTACCTTTTGCACCGCAAACGGTTACATTTTTCATATCCAGTTTACGAACAGAACCTGCAGGTATTGGCATTGCTGTATCTCTTACGATAGAGCCACTTTGTTCAATAATTTCACATACATGACGATACATATCACCAAAGTCAAATCCATACACACGATCCGCACGAAGTGAATCAGCATATACATTTTCAAACATCAATGAGTTAACTGATGGACTGTACACATCAATGGTTGGTCTAATTGCAGAGCTTGGAGTTGTTGCACTCGTTGAATTATCATAAATTGCAGACAACTGTGTTCTAAAGCCCCATGCATTATCAACACCTTGGTTTTCTGAAAGAACTACATCACAGAATGAAGCTGTATTTGAATCTTTAAAGACAATACCTGCTGCCCACAATCCATCAAAACAAAATTGAGGATCATCAATTGCTGCTTGTTGTTGTGTGATAGTATTTGCTGCAAATTGAGCATTTTTCACAGAAATCAATTCTGTTCCATCAAACATTGCACCTGCTACAGCAAGAGAAGATTTATTTTTTACTGATGCAACATCTTGCAGATAAACTGACTTTGAATCTCTAAACCATAGACCATACGTTGCAGTACGTTCTGCAAGCACAGCTGGTACAGGTGGTGGATCATCTTCTTCTACAGTATTTCCAGAAAATCCGATGTTTGATACATTAACATTTTTCAAGCGAACATCTGTTGCACCATAAGTATAAAGACCAGTATAAACAAATGCACCATGACGATCATCTGCTATTGGATCACATACACAAGGCATCACTTCACCATTTACATAGTTGAGTGAAGTCTCTGTAATTGATGTTACTCCATCACTTAATGTTCCGTTACTCAAGAATGCTCGTATCCAATCAAGACATGCGCGATAAGCATTGCATGAACCTAGAATTGAAACATTCTCTAAGTGAACTGAACAAACAGGATCTTCTAATACTCCATTTTCATCATTTTGCCCAAGAGCAACAATTGGCAACACGTTTCCAGTGAAAACCATATTTCGAATAACAACATTTTTAACACCAGAATGGATTAAAATTGCAATATCCCAATTACTCATAATACCATTTTCAATGATAACTGAGTTTGGCTGAGTCAATGACGTATCATCTTCTCTTGCTTGAGGAGAATACCCAACTTCAAGACCTATACAGTGAGTTGTACAATCAGATCGACAGAAGCTTACACACATATGACATAGATCAAGTGTTGCACCACTTGCAGTCATACGCATCATTGGACAACCATTCATAGCTGCTGGAGTGTAATATACAGACTTTACAATCTTATACAGCTTACAACGACATAAGTTGGTTGTTGTGTTACCCAATGTACCCGTTGAAAGTAACTCAACGGTCAATGAATCACAATTTGCCCCTACAGCTGAAGGTACCGATAGATATCCACGCTTTTGCACATCCTCATCTAAACTTTCTTGAACCAGTGCTTCTTGCTCTGAATCATCTGCCCATAAATCAGGCGATCCAAAACTTAACACTGTAAAAAGTAATAAAGAGTAAATCTTTATATGCCTTGATACTTGCATACACTCTCCTTCTTTGATATTAAACATCACACATTAACTCACTTTTTTACAAAAATTTACTCCATTCTAAACACAACTTTTTTCGAAAAGCAAATTTTTTTATGATCTTATCTTATAAAAAAATTATAGACATCTTCTTATTATTTTGTATGTCTATAAAAAAATATTTTAAACTCAAAATTTCAAAAAAATAAAGTAAATGACAAATTGTTT
>Ga0114932_10002135_pt1 | contig 21311 bp, 15 predicted proteins | sample 2SBtaG_2_FD_87286 | JGI IMG/M metagenome (GOLD analysis project Ga0114932, IMG submission 87286) | Deep subsurface microbial communities from Kolumbo volcano to uncover new lineages of life (NeLLi) - 2SBTROV12_ACTIVE470 metaG | ecosystem: Environmental > Aquatic > Marine > Volcanic ... | reverse complement strand
GCTGCTGGCGCAATGGAATATCCGGGTGGGTTATTATTTTCCGGCGGCATAAGACACTAAAAATAGCTTAAATTGCCACACAAACAAGAACGCTTCCCCGCAAAATATGGCCGAACAGGTTACGATAAAAGATATCGCACGATTGCTGAATATCTCACCTTCCACGGTGTCCAGGGCATTGAAATCGAGCCATGAGATCAACAAAGAAACACAAAGACTGGTAAAAGAAACCGCCGAGCGGCTTCATTACCGTCCGAATATGGCCGCCCTGAGCCTGGTGAAAGCCAAGACCAAAACCATCGGTGTAATTGTTCCCAACCTGGGGTATTATGTTTTTTCCACCGCATTGCAGGGCATCGAAGACGCCGCTTCCAAAAGAGGATATACGGTGATCGCCTGCCAGTCGATGGAGCTGTACGAACGCGAGATAAAGAATACGCAGGATATGATGCGCAGCAGTGTGGATGGTATCATTTTATCATTGGCACAGCATACCAGAGACTACCGGCATATACTGGAATTGCAGCAAAGCGGTATGCCTGTGGTATTGTTTGATCGTATTGCCGATGAGTTGAACACTTCAAAAGTGATCGTTGATAATATGGCCGGCTCTTTCGGCGCCGTTGAACACCTCATTAAAATGGGTTGCCGCCGCATTGCTTATATCGGAGGCCCTTCGGAATTATCCATCAGCAGCCGCCGCAAAGAAGGCTACCGGCTCGCATTGGTAAAATACCATATCCCCATCGATGAACAATTGGTGGTGTATTGTGAATTCAACCACGAGAAAAGTGTGAAAGCAATCACACAACTGCTTAAGCTGAAGAACCCGCCCGATGGTATTTTTACTTGCAGCGACCGGCAGGCCATTGCAGCCATGGTGGCGGCACAGGCAAAGAAACTGCGCATTCCGGAAGACATTGCTATTGTGGGATTCAATGATGAACCGATCGTATCTATCATGTCGCCCGCCCTTTCGAGTGTGCAGCAACCGGCTTTTGAAATGGGACAAATGGCTGCAGGGCTACTGATCGACCAGATTGAACAAGGTAAATCATTCACCCCGCAAACCAAATTGTACACTACCAAACTTGTTAAGCGGGCTTCATCCAAAAGGAAATAACGCTTAGCGGAGATGTTGAACTTCCAGTTTATCCATATCGGTATAATCCTGGTTCTCTCCTGCCATTCCCCATATAAATGAATAGGATGCCGTTCCGGCTCCCGCATGTATGCTCCACTCGGGCGATACAACGGCCTGGTGGTTGTGCATGAATAAATGTCTTGTTTCTGTGGGCTCGCCCATGAGGTGCAATACCACCTGCTCTTCCGGCACGTCGAAATAAAAATACACTTCGTTGCGCCGCAAGTGTGTATGCGGCGGGATGGAGTTCCATACGCTGCCATTCAATAACTCCGTGAATCCCATCACCAACTGGCAGCTTTGTACGCGGCCCGGTAAAATATACTGGTAGATCTTGCGGTAATTGGAAGTCAGCGCATCGCCCAGCGTCAGCGGCGTGATGTCTGCTTTACGGATATGTGTTGTAGGATAAGCTGCAGCAGCCAATGCAGAATTGATATAGAACAAAGCGGGTGACTGTGCATCTGCACTCGCAAATACAACAGATTGCTTGCCTTTGCCTATATAAAGACCATCTTTATTGTCCAGTTGATACGATTCGCCATCAACAGTTACCGTTCCTTTGCCGCCTACATTGATGATGCCAATCTCCCTTCTTTCAAGAAAATAATCGGCTTTGGTGAGCTCATGAAAAGCAGGCAGGCTCAGTTTTTCCTGAACAGGTTTTACACCCAGCACAATAAAACGGTCCTGCATGGAATAAGTAGCAGTGATGGTATCTTTCTCAAATACTTTCTCTACAAGGAAAGCATTCCGCAACTGTGCGGTATCCATTTTCTTCACTTCCTCGGCGCTGCGGGAAGCCTGGTAACGAAACGAATGTGACATACCGCAAAGTACACCAATAAACCAGATTCGCACCCTTTCAGATACCGCAAACGTTTCCGGTGTCAATAACCTGGCGGGTTGTACCTTTAACCCATGCATTTGCTCTCCGTATCTTCCCTCTATAAGCAACAAGGCAGTTTTGCATTAAAGGATATTTCTTTTCAGCAATTACCCTTCCAAAAGATCGCTATCGCCGGGGAAACGGGTTCCGGTAAAAGCACGCTGCTTAAGATCATAGCGGGACTGGTACAGCCCGATGGCGGGCAGGTATTGTTTGAAGGAAAGCGTGTAACAGGTCCTCTTGAACAACTGGTTCCGGGTCACCCCGGCATTGCTTATCTCTCGCAGCATTATGAGTTACGCAACAACTACCGCATGGAAGAGTTGCTGGAATATGCCAACAAGTTACCGGAAGAAAAAGCACAGGCATTGTACCGGCTCTGCCGCATCGATCACCTGCTGAAAAGAAAGAATGATCAATTATCGGGCGGAGAGAAACAACGCATTGCATTGGCAAAGCTGCTGACCCAAACGCCCAGGTTGTTGTTACTCGATGAACCCTTCTCCAACCTCGACCCCATTCACAAAAACATATTAAAGCGCGTATTGGAAGATATTGGCAAAGAATGGCAAATCACTTGCCTGCTCACTTCCCACGATCCGCTCGACACCTTATCCTGGGCCGATGAGATCATTGCTATGAAAGATGGGCAGATCGTACAACAAGCGCCAGCAGAAGAAATATACCGTAACCCTCTAAACGATTATATAGCCGGGCTCTTTGGCAGTTACAACAGGTTCGACAAAACCGATGTTGTACTGTTCCCTTCGTTAAGTGCCTTGCCCATGAATGGGAAACCCCTTTACCTGCGCCCCGAACAATTCCGCATAGTAACTGCTGCTGATGCCGATGCCGTGAAAGGCGCCATACAACAGATCAGTTTTTGGGGAAGTTATTATGAAATACAGGTGCTCATAGGTCACAAGCAGGTAGTAGTAAAAACCATGCAGCCGCCAGACCCGCAACAGGAATGGCTTTACCTCTCGCTTTGAGTTTTTAATTTGTTCAGTATCTCCAGCATGCGGCTGGCTTCCTGCCAATCGTATTGCAAACCATCGGCTTTTTCAGGAGCAAGTTGCTGGTAATAACGCAACTGTTCCTGTAAATCTTTTTTCAAAGAAGCCGTTACTTTCTGAATCAGCCGCGTGTCACCGGCACGATAACATGCATCGAGAAAATACATCGACTGCCGGTTGTGATCGTTCCCCCTCGACACCATTCCGTAAGGAAAATTGTGTTCGTTTATCATCGTATCTGCCTTTTCCAATATTTTGATGGCATCCTGTTTCCGGTTTTTCCCGCAGAGATCGATGGCCAGCTCTGCCATGGTACGACGGAGTAAGTTGAGCTGAAGGCGGTTTGGTTCATCAAAATAAACACCGGGTATTTGCGCATTGCCCGAATTAAAATGATGCAAAACAATATCCATGGAGCGATCGGTATTGATGGGTGATTGAAGTACTGGTACTAACTGATACACCATGCCTTCCTTGCGCAAATAATTGCCAAAACCCAGGTCATTGTAAGGTCCGGAAAAACAGATGGGTCGCTTCCATTGGTTGGCGGCAATGATATTCAATATGGCCAGATCGTTCTTGTACAGGTATCTCTTTGTAATTTCGAAACGCATCTCTTTTTGTACACTGTCCGTTGCGTTCACTGTTCCATTCGCACGTACCAATTGTTCATTAACCGGAACCGAAAAACGGGTCACCGGTAAATTAACATATCCCCTGTTATCGAGGTGACTATCATCTCCTAAATAATTTTTCATTACATCATACAGATCATAATACCTGTCTTGCGGAAAACCTGGCTGTGGCTGACAAATGGCCACATTTCGTTTTTCACCCAGTATCTGGTCTTTGGTCCAGATCACATCTACCGGCGCGCTCTGGTTGATCTTGTAACGTAACTGGTTGATGCACCAGTCGGCACTGATCAATGTAGTGATCACTACCCTTACATCGGGCCGGATACCTTCCACTTCCTGCGCATACCATAATGGATAGGTATCGTTATCGGCAAAAGTGAATAAGATAGCATTAGGCGGACAACTCTCCAGGTAATTGCGCGCCATATCACGCGCCAATTGCTTTTGGCTCCTGTCGTGATCGTCCCATTCCTGCTGCACCATCAACGCAGGAATACCCAGTAGTAATAAAATGGCGCCCAACGCAAGCGATTTACCATAACTTTGTTGCTTCAGCGCTTTATCGGTAAAATACAAGACTCCCAGTCCAATCCAAATGGCAAACGCATAGAATGAACCCACATAAGCATAATCCCTTTCGCGGGGCTGCATACCCGATTGGTTGATGTACAATACAATACCTATCCCGGTAACCATAAAAAGCATCATCACCACAATAGCATGTTCGCTGTTCTTCTTGAAATGATAGAGCATGCCTATCAATCCCAATATCAAAGGCAGGGCAAATAATTTGTTGTTGGCTTTGTTGTATTTCAGGCTATCAGGCATTGCGGACTGGTCTCCATAAAAAATATGATCGATGAAAGGTATGCCGGTGATCCAGTTGCCATCACGCACATTGTCTGTAAACAATCCCTGCGCATCGTTTTGCCGGCCACTGAAGTTCCAAAGGAAATAGCGCCAGTACATATAGTAGTTCTGGTAACGGAGAAAAAATGAAAGATTGTCTACAAAACCAGGACTGCTATCATAACTGCCGTCTTTCAGTTTACGTGCACCCATGAACTGGGCGTAATAATCTGCGTGCGACTGTTCGTTGCTCATGTCCCACATGCGTGGAAAGATCATCTGGTCTTCCTGTGCGAAGACAGGATATTCATTCTTGCCTACTTCTACATATTGCCCATGATTACCCTTGCCGTATTTTGTTGATCCTTCTTTGTAATCGATAGGACGGGCGGTGAATTTTTGTCCGTATAAAAGCGGAAAATCGCCGTATTGCTCTCTTCCCAGGTAACCATATAGGCTCATGGGGTTATCTACATTGAACATATCCACACCAGGATCTGCATTGCTGCGTATCATGGTGGTAACATAAGGGCTGTATCCAAACAATATAAACACCATGCACCAGAGTCCCAGGTTGAGCATGGACCATTTCTTTTTATTGGCATAACGCAAAGCGGCCCACACGCCCACTGCTACCAGTATAAAGAAAAAAGTAAATCCCGAAAAGAATGGCAACCCCAGTGAATTCACAAAGAACAGATCGAAACTGCCGGCAGCTTTGATGGAATACTGGATAACGCCTATCTGTACAAACAATTCCACTGCACAGCTTAGCAATAGGAAAACATATACGCTGCCAAAAAAGGCTTTTTGTTTTTTACCTATCCATTCTGCCAGGTACAGGCCTGCGATTACCAATAACGTACCGAGAAAAAACAAGCCGGCTACTGTTCCATCGAATGATTGTCCGTCTGGTGTTTCACGTTGTGCCATGAACAAAGCCCCCAGTGTGGCCGCTATGCCGCCTATGCATACGATCCACAGAAAATATTTTTTAACCAGGCGATATTCAAACCGGTCTTTCCTTCTGAAATAATATACCATTACAATGGCCGGTATGTCCAGTATACTCAACAGGTGTACACCGATGGACATACCGATGAGGAAGAAAATAAAAACGATCCACCTGTCGGCCTGCGGCTCATCGGCTCTCTCTTCCCATTTGCAAATGCACCAGAATACAATAGCTGTAAAAAAAGAGCTCATGGCATACACTTCCCCTTCCACGGCGCTGAACCAGAACGAATCGGAAAAAGTAAAAGCCAGGGCGCCCACTACCCCAGCGCCCATAATGGAAATGAGCTGCGTGTTGTTAAGCGTTGGGGAATTACGCAACAATAATCTTTTGGCCATATGCGTGATGGTCCAGAATAAGAAAAGGATGGTGAACCCGCTGGCCAGCGCGCTCATGCAGTTGACGGCTTTGGCAGCATTGAGCGGATGATCTCCGAATGCCACAATGAACAACCTGCCCAAGAGCACGAACAGCGGCGCGCCCGGCGGATGCGGTATCTGCACTTTGAAACAGCAGCTTACAAATTCGCCGCAATCCCAAAAACTACCTCCTGCTTCTATTGTAAGCAGGTACACCATACAGGCGATCAGGCACACGACCCACCCTGTGATATTATTCACTGTTTTAAAATTCATTCCGGATTTTGTTTGGATTAAAGAAACCCCTGTTTAATGCACCTTGCTTATGATTTTTTCTTGTTTGATGAGGGTTTGGTCTTTTGCTTTCTGATCGTATCCGTTTCCCTGCGCCAACCTTACCTGTTGCATACCGGCATTCGCAATATGAATGGCTATTTCAACAGCAAAACGTTGCGGCGAAAGCGTGGTATCGATCGTAAACCGGATGGCATTACCCGGCAAGTTGGCATATCCGTGTTGTTCCAATAATGTCTTGAGCCTGTCTTTTTCTTTGCTCATCAATCCCAGGCTCAACGCAGCGCCAGGTTTGAGCAGGCAATTCCGTTGATCTTCTTTGACGATGGTTTCCACACGCGCATCGTTGATACGATAAGTGAGTGATGATAAATTGTATTGTTCCCCATCTGCTTTTTTGATGCTGTGTTTACCTGATGTTTGCCCGAAAGCAACTGCCAGCATCACGATCAGGGGCAGTACCACAGCGAATTTCAGCAGGTGAATACCGGCCGTACGATCGCGGTTCATCATTTCTATCCTTTTTTTCAACGAAGGGAAGAGAAAGGGACTGGCCAGTTGAAATCCATGGTTCTCCCTCGCTACTTTTAAAAGCAGGTATTGGTACCCTTTACGGTTATGCCCCTCCTGCAACACCTGCTCATCTGCAATGAATTCCAGGTTTTGCTTGGCCGCCTGCCTGATGAGCCAGGCGAATGGATTGAACCAGTTGATGATGCATATCCATTCCATCAGCAGTACGTCTATCGTATGCTTTTGTTGTACATGCACCAGTTCGTGACGGATGATCTTTTCAAATTCTTCTTCATTGTACAAATGCCTGTTCAGGTAAACATGGTTGCCGAATGAAAAGGGCGACTGTTCGTTGGGTAACTGGTAAAATGCATATTGCCCTTCATGCAGTAACGGCGCAGAGCGACGCAATTTTTTCAATGAAATCAATTGTATCAGCATCCGCACCAGCATAACCAGTGATCCTACCAGGAATACCGGCAGTATTACCTCCCACAAAGCCATGTGCTCCGGCGCAGTTGATGCCGTTGCGATGGCGGCCTGGTCTTTCTCCAGCGAAAACTGCCTGATGAATGTAACTGCCGCCGAAGGCTGGTCAGACATCAGCGCATCTACCGGTAACAACGGAATGATAAAAGCCAGCGAAGTGGCCAGCAAAAGAAAATACCGGTTCCATTTATAGTACGTCAGCGGACGCAGCAACCAATAATAAAACAGGTACACCACTCCCAAACAGAGTGAGGCTTTGATCAGGTAATCAAACAACTGTGACATAATCGCTGTTTTGACTTTTGATTTTATTTCTTCTCAATCATTTCAATGAGCTCCTGCAATTCTTTTGGTTTGAGCTTTTTTTGTTTGATGAAAAAGCTGACCATGTCCTTATAGGAATTATTGAAATAACTTTTTGCAAAACCCTGCATGAGCTTTTGCTTATAAATTTCTTCTGATACCTGCGGGGTATAGAGATAGGTATTCCCCATCAGCCGGCTGCCTACATAACCTTTCTTCTCCAGGTTTTTGATGGTGGAAGCCAGGGTAGTATACGGCGGTTTGGGGTCTGGCATGTATTCTAGGAATGCCTTGGTGGTATTCTCGCCTGCGCTCCAGATAGCCTGCATCACTTCTTCTTCCTGTTTGGTTAATTTTTCCATACCCTGCAAATTACGATTGTTTCGTAAATCTACGAAATTTTCGTAAACATCAAAATCTTTTTAACTTTCTTTTCACCCGTCATCCTGAGCGAGCGAAGAACGTCATCCTGAGCGAGCGAAGCGAGTCGAAGGACCTGCTGAACAATCGGGCAGATCCCTCGGCTGCGCTCGGGATGACGAACGCAAGGCGCTCGGGATGACGTACGAGAGGCGCTCGGGATGACGATGTGTTTTAGTATTTTCGTGTAAGACAGACTGTAGACCTATGGACGTTAAAATTGAGCCCATTTGGAAGGAGGTATTGAAACAGGAATTCACCAAGCCTTATTTCCTGCAGGTGACCACCCACCTGAAAACAGAAAGAGCTACCGGCGCGGTGATCTATCCGCCCGGCTCCCTCATTTTCAATGCATTCGAACAAACACCTTTCGATCAGCTTAAAGTGGTAATACTTGGCCAGGACCCTTATCACGGGCCGGGACAGGCGCATGGACTCAGCTTTTCCGTTCCCGATGGCGTTCATCCCCCGCCTTCACTGGTTAACATTTATAAAGAGTTGAACCGCGACATCGGCATGCCCATCCCTTCCACCGGCAATCTTACCAAATGGGCAAAACAGGGTGTATTATTATTGAACGCGGTATTAACCGTGCGTGCCAATGAACCTGCCAGCCATTCCAAGATTGGGTGGATGGATTTTACCGATGCAGTCATCCGTAAGATATCGCAGGAGAAAAAAGGCGTTGTGTTTTTATTATGGGGCCGCTTTGCACAGGAAAAACAGGTATTGATCGATGAGACCAAACACGCGGTGCTCAAGGCAGCACACCCATCGCCATTCAGCGCCGACAAAGGTTTTTTTGGCTGCAAACATTTCAGCAGAACCAATGAAATATTGACCAAAGAAGGATTGGAACCTATTGACTGGAATCCCGCATGATGATCTTATCGTAATATTGTCATTCATGAGTACGCATTCAAAGAAAAACAGGTATCCGTTTTACATACAGGTATTCGCCCGCATCTGGGCCGCTTGGGCATTGGTATTGTTTATCATCACCATGTTCATGGCCATGGTCTTTTACCTTCCCTGCTTTTTCCTGCAAGAACCTCTCAAAGCCAGGTGGCACAGGCGTGTATCCAGGGGATGGATGCGTGTATTCCTGTTTTTGATCGGCTGTCCTTTGAAAGTAAAAGGGGAATCACAATTTCAAAAAGGGCAGAATTATATCGTGGTATGCAACCACAACAGCCTCATGGATGTACCGGTAAGCACACCGTTTATGCCACAGGCCAATAAAACCATTGCCAAAAAAAGCTTTACACGCGTTCCTGTATTCGGATGGATCTATTCTTTCGGCAGCGTGCTGGTAGATCGCAACAATGATGAGAGCCGCCGCAAAAGCTATGAAGCCATGAAGCAGGTGTTGCAAACCGGTCTCGATATGGTCATTTATCCTGAAGGAACGCGCAACAAAACCGGGAACCCGTTGAAAAGTTTTTATGATGGCGCTTTCAAATTATCCGTCGACACCGGCAAACCCATCATCCCTGCCATACTCTTGTATACCGGTAAAGTATTGCCGGCAGATCAATTTTTCTTCCTCCTGCCCCATCACCTCGAAATGCATTTCCTGCCCCCGGTGCAATCTGCAAACAATGATGCAAAAGCATTGAAAGAACAGGTATTTCAACAGATGTGGCAATACCTCGAATCGCAAGGAAATCAATAACTGGAGAAACTACGGCTGCGGTTGATGCGCAGATCGCGCAGGATGCCCGACTTGGGATTGAGGGTGATATTGAAGGAACGGTACAATCCGATGGGCGTTACGTTGATAGACATTTGCCAACAGTGCATTTCACGGCTGATGAACATGCTGAACGACTGCAACTTCGCAGTAGAAAAATCATAATAACCCGTGGCGCCCATTTTCCATTTCTCCGTAAGACTGAAATCGCCATTGAAATTGGCGCTGGAATAGGTCTTGGTCTCAAATCCCGAATAATCACTCTTCAACACATTGTTGAATGTGAGTGAATAAGACAATGAAAGCGACCAGGGAATATCAAAGTCGGTGAATTCTGCCGGATTGGCCCTGGCAAACTGTAACTGCCGCTGCTGTTCATCGGGTGTCATGAAAGGATCCACCGGAATATTTTTATCTTTTTCTTTGGGATCTTTTCCATCTCTTGTTTTACTCTGGAACTGTGTAGCGATGGCCAGGTTACCCGATGTAAGCCTGCCGAATTTAAATTTCGTAGGATCCAGTATCAGCCGGTTAACACGATAGCCTCTGTTGTCGATGGCATAAGGATCGAGGATGGCGCCTGCGGTTACGTTGATCTTTTCAAACAAAGTGCTTCTCGCATAAATATTGATGTTGCTCAGCGCAAAGCTATCTGCCATCAGATTATAGGAAGAGTTGAAACCGAAACCATCAATGAGTTTTACTTTACGCGTTGCCTTACCCGTACTGTCTTTTTTATCCTTCACTTTCATCTCCAACAGGTTATCCACCCCAAAAGAGATACCTCCGAATGTTCCTTCCCCAAAAGGTCCTATGACACCTCCATCGAATTGCGAAACGCGTATCTGCCTGCCCGTTGAATCGATCCGCAGGTTATAAAAATATTTCGAAGCCATATCAGGCTTATAATTCAGCGAAATGGTGGGCCTGATCTCGTGCCTAATACCTATTATATTGCTATGAGGTCCGAACTTATACGTACCGAATATGCGGGTGCTGGCACTCAGTCCAAAACTCATTTGCCTTGCCGTATACAATCCTTTTTGTATCGCGGTATCTACCTTCTGCCTGGAAGTATTCCAATGGCGCAGGATGCGCTGGCCATACCATCTTTCCTCATACGACACACTGGGACTGATCGTTACAGGTCCCAATGAGGGCAATGATAAACTGATGGGCAGGCTATGCTGCGCGCCCCATTGCAGGGTATCGAGCATGCGCCTGAAATTGAAATTGGTATCGTAAAAAGATAATTGGTTGATGAAGTTACCACTGTAACCAATACCTATTTTCTCATACCATTTTCCCGTGCCTACCTGGTCTTTTTTCTGGAAGGGATAAAAAGTAACCACGTTCACGTTGGCCGTAGGCAGGTTGAGGTTCACCAATCGCGTTACACTGTTCTGGTTGTGATTGGCATTGAGTGAAATGTTCACTTTACCATTCCAGTCTTTCGAGTAACTGATAGAAGAGTTCAACTGGTTCTGGAAATTCTGGAAAGGATTGTTCAGCAATGTCTGGTTGAAGCGCGTACTACCGAAGTTCACATTGGCACTGAACGAGGTTCCCGGCCGCGCCCGGCTGTCGCGCGAATGGCTCCAGTTGATCATGAATGAATGTGAAGAACTGAATTCTTCTGCGCTGCTACCAGACCGGTTCAGGCTCTTCGTATTCTGAAAAGTGAGGTTCACACTCCCCGTAAAATGGTATCGTTGGATGTATTTAGAATTCAGGTTCAGGTTCCATCCCCCATACGAATACAGGTTGGCCCTGGTAGTGAGGTCAACATAATCGTTGATCACTTTATAATAACCCAGTCCCTCCAATCCCAATCCAAAATCTTCACTGGCCGTAAACGCCGGCGCCAATATACCCGAATGGCGCCCCCTGTATAAAGGGAAGAGGCCAAAGGGAATACCAATGGGTACCGGCACGCCTTCGAATTCTGCAAATGCGGGTCCGGATACACCGAGTTTGTTGTTGATGATCTTCATCTTCCTTGTACGGAACGCAAAATGCGGTGTATCGAGGTTACAGGTGGTGAGGCGGGCCCAGCCGGCAAATGCCTCGTCGGGGCTTACCTTTTTCAGCACCCTCGCATTCACAAACAATTCCCCTTCCTGCAAAAAAGTATTCTTAACCTGCCCCTTTCCTGTTTTGAGGTTGAAAAAAATAGAATCACTCACCGTTTTCATATCACTCTGCAGGAAAAGCGGTTTACTCAACGGGTTACCACTGCTATCGCGCGAGCCGAATGCTTTCACTGTCTGCGTTTGCTGGTCAAACCCAATGGTAGCCGCTTCCAACTGCATGTCTTTATAATCGGTCTTGGCCTTTCCATACAAATAGAAAGCTTTGGTATCTACTACCAGCACGCCTGAATCTTCTGCACTGTATTTGACGGGCGCATCCAGCGAATCTTTGGATATCTTCAATGAATCTATATGCCGGGAGGTGCTGTCTGTTTTTTTCTTAATCGTTGTATCGGCAACACCCTTTGTGGTATCAGGCCGGGGCGCAGTAGTATCGGCATTCCAAAAAAGTTGGTGAACGGCGGCAGGGCCTCCCGATACGGGCTGAATAAATATTAATATGAGCAAATATCCGGCTACAACAATAGACAGCCAGGTTTTTACGTTAATTTTACAGCGTTTGCACATATTCACGTGGGCAAAAATAGTGTCAAATTGGTGGAAATAGAATTCTAAAAAAAATCCTTTAACGTATTGATATGATGCGTAGTAGATATGCTGCTTTGGTTTTGTTAAGTTTCGGTGCACTGGTGTTATCGTCTTTTTCTCTCTCCAATGGTAGTAAACCCTACCAGAAACAGGTTTTAAGAAGAATTGTGATTGATCCGGGTCATGGGGGGCATGATAATGGGGCCCGCGGCCGCTATTCCAATGAAAAAGACATTGCCCTGGCCGTTGCCCTCAAGCTCGAGCAGGTATTGCATGATGAATTGCCCGATGTGGATGTAGTGCTCACACGCAGGTCCGATGTTTATCATTCCGTGGTAACCAAAGCCAGTATTGCCAACCAGGCCAAAGGCGATCTCTTCGTATGTATCCATGCCAATTCCGCAGACCCCATCACACACAAGGAATTGGAAGGTCATAAAACCGAAACCTACTACAAAGGCAAGGGAAAGAAAAGAAAAAAATACACCCGCAGAGTGCCCGTATATCATTACTGGCATACCCCCAGTCCGGTAAAAGGCACGGAGACCTTTATTTACGGAGTAGGTAAAACCGAGCAACGAAAAGAAGCTGCCAGTGAAGGGCTGGATGAATCACTGGATAGCATTTCACTCAAAGAGATCAAAGCCCTGGAAGAGCAGGATGCCAATGATCCCACCAAACGCATGCTGGCTTCCGTGATGACCCAGCAGTATTTCCAGCGCAGCGCCAAGCTGGCCCTCACCATCGAAAATCAATTCCAGCAAGTCGGTCGCATCAGCCGCGAAGCGAAGCAAAGACAAAAAGGTATCTGGGTATTACAAGCAGTTTCTATGCCCGCCGTACTGGTAGAAACAGGGTTTATTTCCAATCCGGAAGAAGAAGATTACCTGAACAGCGCTGCGGGACAACAGGAGATCGCAGACGTTATCACCCGGTCTATCAAAATCTATAAATCCTCACTGGAAAAGCAGTTGCGATCAACGGGCAGCAACAGTACACAGCAGAAATAGGGCACTTACGGAAGAACCCTTAGTTTTGCATGATATGAAGATATCGAATGAAACCAAGGTGGGTGCCCTGACCGCTATAGCCATCACCTTATTGATCCTTGGCTTTAACTTCCTCAAAGGCAAGACCCTGTTCAAGACCGGCAATCTCATCTATGCCAAATACGCAGATACCAAGGGCATTATGGTATCCAACCCCGTTTTCGTCAACGGCTACCAGGTAGGATCGGTTTATGATATTGAAAATGCCGATGAAAGCCTTTCCTCCATCATTGTTGCCATCAAGCTGAAAAGCAGTTATAATATTCCCACCAACTCTGTTGCTTCTATCAAAGACAACCCGCTGGGCCCCGCCAGTATCAACATCAAGCTGGGAGATGGCCACGAATACCTGCATTCGGGAGATACGGTACTGACCGCTTCTTCAGCTGGATTATTGGGTGATGTGATGACCAAACTGGGCCCCGTGAGCGAACAGATCAAGAGCACTGTTCATTCACTCGATAGCGTACTTAAGAACATCAATGCCATTTTCGATCCCAATACCAAGCATAACCTGCAGGACGTGATCGCCAACATTAACAAAACCACAGCGAGCCTGGTGGTATCTTCGGCGTCTATTCAATCCATGCTTAACCAGCAGTCAGGCTCTATTGCGGCATCTATGAACAATATAAACAGCTTCACCAAAAACCTGGCCGATAACAACGACAAAGTCACCCACCTGCTGGGCAATATGGAGAAGACCACCGATAACCTGGCCAAAGCAGATATCAGCGGTACGGTAGATAAGCTCAAGACTTCTGTTGAGAACCTCAACAGTATCCTCACCAAGATCAATTCGGCAGACGGTTCTTTTGGTAAGTTGATGAACGATAAAGCGCTGTACAATAACCTCACCAATACGGTGCGGAGCGCCAATATTTTGCTGGATGATCTGCGCTCGCATCCCAAACGCTATGTAAATATTTCTGTTTTCGGAAAGAAAGATAAATCCAGACCACTGACTGCTCCCCTGCCCATTGATTCTTCAAGGCAACAACCATGAGCAGTGCACGATATATCATCATTGGCTTTCTACTATCATGCTCCCTGGTAGCGGGCGCGCAGCGTACTACAACCACTGATACTGCTGCCGTAGGCACCACGCTGGTGATCTTAAAGGCCGACCGGTATAATTATATCAAGAAAGATACTGCCAATGCTTTTGCCTCTCTCGGCGGACATGTGGAAGTAAAGCAGGATAAAACACTATTCTATGCAGACAGCGCCGTGATCAACCTGCTCAATAATACCATGGAAGCTTTCGGCAATGTGCACATCAATGATGCCGATAGCGTGCATACTTATGCCCAGTACATGCGTTACCAGGGCAAGGAACGCAAAGCCTTCCTGCAGAAAAAAGTAAAGCTCACCGATAGTAAAAGCACATTAACTACCGATGAGCTGGAATACGATGCCGCTGTTAAGATCGGCACCTATCTCAAAAGCGGTAAACTGGTGAATAAAAAAACAGTACTCACCAGTACGGAAGGATATTATTATGGCGATACCAAAGATGTCATCTTCAAAAGGAATGTGGTGCTCATTGATCCGGAATACAAGGTCTATACCGATACGCTGCAATACAATACCAATACCGAGATCTCAACGTTTACGAGTCCCACTACCATTTACAATGAAAAGCGGATCATCAAAACCCGGAATGGTATTTTCGACAAGAAGAATAAAAAGAGCACCCTCTATGAGCGTTCTTTCATAGACGACAGCACCTATACCGCCACCGCCGACGATATGGCTTTCGATGATTCTACCGGCATGGGCGAATTGAGGGGGAATGCAGTGTTGCGTGGCAAGGATTCAACCGAAGGAGCCGATATCATTGCCAACAATATCAAGATCAACAAGAAAAACAATTCGGCGCTGGCCACGGAGAAACCTTTGTTGCTGCTCAAACAAAAACGCGATACCATTTTTGTAACCGCCACCCTTTTGTATACCGCACGCCTCTCCGACCTCGTCAAGACCCGCGCTGTGCCATCGGTGCGTGATAGCACGGCGCCTTTAACGGTTGCCGGCAAGCCCGATAGCAGCAGCGATAAATTCTTTGAAGCGTACAACAACGTGAAGATCTTTTCCGATTCGTTGCAGGCCGTAGGCGACAGTCTTTTTTATTCGTTACAGGATTCTGTGTTCCGGCTATTCAAAGAACCCATTGTGTGGGCAAAAGAGAACCAGATCACCGGTGATACGATCTATCTCTACCTCAAAAATAAAAAGCCGGAGCGTTTGTATGTGTTCAACAACGGCATGGCCCTGAGCCGGGTAGACAGTACCGAGTATTATCAGCAGATCAAAGGATACACCATCAATGCGCTGTTCGAAGATGGAAAAATTAATTTTTTGCAAGCCAAAGGCTATGCAGAGAATGTCTATTACGCGCAGGACGATCAGCATCGCCTGGCTGGTGTGAACAAAAGCAGTTCAGATATGATCAAAGCGTATTTCTCAGATGGTAAACTGAAGCAGGTGAAACTGCTGAATAAGGTGGAAGGCACCATGTACCCGATGTTGCAGGTGAATCACGATCAACTCAAGCTGCGCAATTTCCATTGGTACGATGCCAGGAGACCCAAGAGCAAATTCGATATCTTAGCGAATTAATCCTACGTATACGTGCTGGCCAAACTCATTCATCCTTTCCGGAAATTCGTGAACGATAGCCGCGCTATCGGTATTACATTATTGGCTTGTACAGCCATATCACTCATAGTTGCCAACTGTGGTTTCTGGAGTGATGGGTATGTTGATGGTTGGTCCGCCGGCTTCAACGGCTCTGCTGAGCATCACCTGCACATAGGCTTTTTATCCCTGCCCAATTCTCCCCTGCTCGTGATCAATGATGCGCTCATGGCTTTGTTCTTTTTCCTGGCGGGGATGGAGATCAAACGCGAACTGGTATGCGGAGAACTGGCATCCATCAAAAAATCACTGTTGCCTGTATTTGGTGCTGTGGGTGGTATGTTAGTACCTGCGCTATTTTTTGCACTCTTTAACAAGGGAACTACACTCATCAATGGCTGGGCCATTCCTACTGCAACAGATATTGCATTTACCTTGGGTATCGCTTCTTTGTTAGGCAAGCGGGTGCCGGTAGCGTTGAAAATATTCCTGACCGCGCTGGCCATCATCGATGACCTGGGCGCCATTATTGTCATTGCCTTTTTTTACGGAGGCCAGCTGCAGGCCGGATACCTGTTGATCTGCCTGCTGGCAGTGGGGCTTTTATGGTTGCTCAATTACCGGAAAGTGCCTTTCGGTTGGATGCATTGGATACTGGGCATCCTGCTCTGGTATGCGATGTTCAATTCGGGCATTCATGCTACGGTAGCCGGTGTTGTTTTTGCATTGATGGTTCCCGTTCAACAATTAGAACGGTTGGAATTGAAGTTTCACCTGCCCGTTTATTTTATTGTTATGCCACTATTTGCGCTGGCTAATACAGCAATAAGGCTTCCCGAAAATAGCTTGCATACTTTATCGGGAAGCCTTAGCTGGGGTATCATTACCGGCCTTTGCATTGGCAAACCATTGGGCATCTGTGCTGCCTGTTATCTGCTGGTGCGAAAAAAATGGGCAGTACTGCCTTCTGCAACCAATTGGTATCAACTGATGGGTGGCTGTATGCTGGCAGGCATCGGTTTTACCATGAGCATTTTCATCGCTACACTGGCATTTGATGACAATAACGTTCAGGATATTGCTAAAATATCCGTTCTCATCGCATCACTGCTGGCTATGGTTGCAGGATATGTTTGGCTTTTTAATTCTCCTCCTTCTCCTGCATCAGGTAAGCCTTGATGAATCCATCCAGTTCTCCGTCCATCACCGGCCCAACATTACCCACTTCATAATCGGTACGATGGTCTTTGATCATTTTATAAGGATGAAATACATAGCTGCGTATCTGGCTGCCCCACTCGATCTTCTTTTTGCCTGCATTGGCTGCATCTACTGCTTCCTGTCGTTTACGCAATTCTTCTTCGTACAAACGACTTTTTAACATCTTCAATGCCAATTCACGGTTCTCTCCTTGTGTACGTGCCTGCTGGCATTCTACAATGATGCCGCTGGGTATGTGCTTCAGCCGGACAGCCGTTTCAACTTTGTTAACGTTTTGTCCGCCGCTGCCACCGCTGCGATAAAAAGCCCATTCCAGGTCTCCGGGGTTCACGTTGATTTCGATGCTGTCATCTATCAACGGGTAAACAAATACAGAAGCGAAAGAAGTATGTCTTCGGGCATTGCTGTCGAACGGGGAAATACGCACCAGCCGGTGCACGCCACTTTCTGCTTTTAAGAAGCCATAAGCAAAATCGCCGTCGAATTGTAAAGTGGCGCTTTTGATACCAGCGCCATCACCTTCCTGTAAATCCAGTTCAGTAACTTTCCAGCCTTGTTTTTCGCCATACATCAGGTACATGCGCATGAGCATCTGCGCCCAATCCTGGCTTTCAGTACCACCTGCGCCGGGGTTAATCTGCAGGATAGCAGGCAACTCATCTTCCGGCCTGTTGAGTGTACTTTTAAATTCGGCCTCTTCTATTCTTTCCAGTGCGGATTCATAAGCCAGTTTGGTTTCTTCTTCACTGGCGTCTCCTCCCTTCCAGAAATCGAACAATACGGCAAAATCTTCCACAGCAGTTTCTACCTGCTTATAGAGTTTCAACCAGTATTCATTTACTTTGATCTCTTTCATGATGGCCGTGGCCCTTGCGTTATCATCCCAAAAGCCCGGCGAAAGGGAAAGTTGTCGATCTGTTTCTACTTTGTATGTGCGGTTCTCGACGTCAAAGAAACCTCCTCAGGACAAGCACGCGGTCCCTCATAAGTTTAATCTGTTCTTGTGTCATGCGGCGAAAATAGAGGAAATTTTTGATTTATTATGATCGTCATCCTGAGCGAGCGAAGCGAGTCGAAGGACCTGCTGAACACTCGGGCAGATCCCTCGGCTACGCTCGGGATGACGATCATAATAATAAAACCACTTGCCTCGTAAGCCGGATTCTGTTTCTAAACCATCATTTATCTGGCCGCAACATTACTGTTGCGATCTTGCTGCCTACCCTGGAACTCAGACGGGCCGTCTTCAAACGTTCCTATACATGGCATTACAGCACCCAAGGTTTACCCTCTCATACTGTTACCAGCATGGGATGTGAGCTCTTACCTCACATTTTCACCTTTACTCCGTTTGAATGGAGCAGTTATTTTCTGTGGCACTATCTCTTCCCGTTCTGCAACGGGAGCCGGCTGTTCACCGGTGGGTTGCCCTTCGCTGTCCGGACTTTCCTTTCCGCTGTACGGAACGATGGTTCGGGCAAGTGGAAGTACAAAGGTACAGAATCTAATGCTGAATGCTGAACGCCTAAGGCTTAACGCTATAGATTGGGATGGCTGGAAAAAGGTGCCTGATTTAATATTGAAAGAATATTTCGGTGGCGCCGTAGCCAAAACGCGGGTCGTACTGGTTGATGAAATGTTTCACTTCCCGCCTGCTTTTCAGCAGGTCGTGTATCTCATCGCGCAGCTTGCCGGTACCTACGCCGTGTATAATAATCAGTGAAGGTTGCCGGTGCGCTATCGCCAGTTCATACCATTTTTCAAATTCTTTTAACTGAATGGTGATGATCTCAAAATTACTGAGCTGTTTCCAGTCGTTCGTGAGTTTTTCTATGTGCAGGTCTACCACCGAACGGGCGGGCGGCAGGTACTGGCGCGCTTTGGATGCATCGTATACTTTATATCCTTTGGCAGCCAGGCTGCTCCATTCGGGTTTATCGTCTTCCACCTGGTCGGGATAAGTATCGAATAAAGGATAAGAAATCACCGGCTCATTTTTTTCTTTCAGCTCTTCTATTTTCCGGAATAGTTGTTTGGTCTTGAGTTTGAGCTGTTTTTCAAAATGCGATGCTTTTCTTTTCTCCGGTTTTGCCAGGGAAAAATCTATGCTGAAAGAAGGACTGTCGTTCACCGCTTCGAAAGGAATATCGTGCAGGTAAAAGTCGTGGAAAGCCAGTACTTCATTTTCCAGTTCAAAATTCGTTTCGTTAAAGAACTGTTGTTTGTAAACAAACCGATAGGCTTTGTCCGTTCTGTTCACCAGGTATATTTTCAGCAGTTCCACTACTTCGTCGTTGAAATCGTCTAGCGCGAATTTGGGAACCAGTGTGAGCCATACGCCGTTGGCCACTTGTATGTGGTTGGGTTGCGGCTTTTCTTTGGGCACCTGGTCGATATAAGTTTTGGGCGCCTGCTTTTTTTCCGGTACCAGTTTTTTTTCAGTAAACCGTTTAAAATAAGGGAAATCGATCTGGTCCATATAAGCAGGGAATTTCACGCCCCTTACTTCAATGAGCACCATTTTATCATTCATGACCTCTATCACTTTTCCTTCCTCGTTGGAGTGAAGCACAATGATCTCGTCGCCTACCTGGTATTTCATGCGACAAAATTAATGAATCTACCCCTGCTGCGCAGCAAGCACGCTGTTGCGCCGTCCGTAAAAGAAATAAATGAGCAGTCCCAGCCCCATCCAGGCAAAAAAACATTCCCAGCTTACAATAGGTATCTCTATCATCAGGTACAGGCAGGATAACACACCCATGATAGGAATGAATGAATAATTCCTGATGAAAGTAAGCACGGCGAGTATTACCGCAATCAATAGAAATACCAGGAATAGTATTTCCTGGTATCCCTCATCTCCAAAGTGTTGAACAGAACTGAAAAACCGGTCGCGGAAAAGATAGATGAAAAGCGCCATCAATAAAGGGATCAGGAATTTGCCATTGATATAGGGCAGTTTGAATTTACCTGTTCTTTCCGTTTGCGGAGGTAATAACAGTACACCACCGGAAACGAGTACAAATGCGAACAAAGTGCCGATGCTGGTGAGGTTGGTCATCAGCTCCGATTCAGCGAACAGGGCTCCGGTACCCACGATCAACCCGGTAATGATGGTTGCGAATGAAGGGGTTTGGTATTTTGGGTGTATCTTCTGAAAACGTTTGGGCAACAATCCATCGCGGCTCATGGTCATCCATATCCTGGGCTGTCCCAGTTGAAAAACCAGCAACACAGAGGTAGTGGCCACTACAGCGCTTACCGATACAATCTTTTCGATCCATGGTGCACGGTGTTTGAATACAAAAGCCAGCGGGTCGCTCACGCCCATGAAATGATCGTAATGTTCCATACCTGTTAACACCATAGCGATGAGGATATACAATACGGTACAAATGATGAGCGAATAGATCATACCCCTGGGTATATCACGTTGCGGGTTCTTACATTCTTCCGCTGTTGTAGAGATGGCATCGAAACCGATATACGCATAAAACACAGCTGATACGCCTTTTAACACACCGGTGAAACCATTGGGCATAAAGGGCTTCCAGTTATTGGTATCTACAAAGAAAGCGCCCGCAATGATCACAAAAATGATCACCGCTACTTTAAAGATCACCATGTAGTTGGCAGACTCCTTGCTTTCTTTGATGCCTATATAGGTAAGCCAGGTAATGAAACCCACTACAAAGAAAGCAGGCAGGTTGAAAAATATATGCCAGCCGCCCAATACCGGTGCATTGTTATATGCCTGTACAACAAATTGATAATTCTTCAGTTGGTCCGGCGTAAGTGTTGCGCCAGATGCCAGTGCTTGCGAAGCCGTATGAAAAGCAGTACTGGCCGTTTTAGGATCCACCAATAACCAGTCGGGCAAATGGACATGAAAAACATTCACCAGCAGGTTATTGAAATAACCGCTCCAGGAAATGGCCACCACCACATTACCAATGGCATATTCCAGTATCAGTGCCCAGCCAATGATCCATGCCACCTGTTCACCGAAAGTCACATAAGAATATGTATAGGCACTTCCGGCAACAGGTACACGGCTCGCAAATTCGGCATAACACAAAGCAGAGAAGCCGCAAG
>Ga0114932_10002133_pt1 | contig 21317 bp, 22 predicted proteins | sample 2SBtaG_2_FD_87286 | JGI IMG/M metagenome (GOLD analysis project Ga0114932, IMG submission 87286) | Deep subsurface microbial communities from Kolumbo volcano to uncover new lineages of life (NeLLi) - 2SBTROV12_ACTIVE470 metaG | ecosystem: Environmental > Aquatic > Marine > Volcanic ... | reverse complement strand
GGGCCCGTCCTGGTGAACCTCTCCGGCCGGGGCGACAAGGACATGGAGACCGTTGCCCGCGAGCTGGCCCTCGGAGGCACGGCATGAACGGTATCGATCGCGTCTTCGCGGACGGCCGGAAGGTCCTCGTGCCCTACCTGACCGCAGGGGACCCCGGGCTCGAGGCGTCCCTGGACATCCTGAACGCCATCGCGGACGGTGGCGCGGACATCATCGAGCTGGGGGTGCCGTTCTCGGATCCAGGCGCGGATGGCCCGGTGCTGCAGCGAGCAGCCGAGCGAGCGCTGGCCGCGGGTGGCGGTCTGGAGAGCGCCCTGGAGCTCGCAGCGCGCTTCGATCGCGACATCCCGCTCGTGCTGTTTGGCTACCTGAACCCCTTCCTCGCCTTCGGCTACGAACGGTTGGCGAAGCGCGCCTCGGAGGTCGGCGTCGCGGGCCTGCTCTGCGTCGACTGCCCGCCCGAGGAAGAGCCCGAGCTGTGGACGGCCCTGGAGCGCCACGACGTGCATGCCATCCGGCTCATCGCGCCCACGACGCCCGTACCGCGCATCGAGGCCATCTGCGCTTCGGCGCGCGGCTTCGTGTACTACGTCAGCCGAACGGGCGTGACCGGTGCGGCGCTCACCGAGCGGGACGCAGCGGAAGACCGGGTGCGACGGGTGCGAGAGCTGTCGCCCGTCCCGGTCGTGGTCGGCTTCGGCGTGCGCACGCCAGACGACGTCGCCGCCCTCGGCGAAGCCGCCGACGGTGCCGTGGTCGGGTCCGCGTTGATGGCCCTGGTCGAGGAACACGGTGCCGGCGCCCCCGCCGTGGTGCGCGACTACGTGGCTCGGCTCAAGGCGCCTCTGCGGTAGGCCCCGGGCCACGACCTCGGCGTCGTAGCGCCAACAACGCGAGCGGCCAGAGCGTCCACGCGCCAGCCCCCGACGCACAGCCACACGCGTCCTTCGGGCCCTCGGCACCGCCCGTGTCCGCAGGGGCTTCGGTGTCGCCGACCTCCTCCTGCTCCGGCGCCCCGCTGTCGGTCTGGAGCTCGTTGCAGTCCTCGTCCCAGCCCTCGGCACCCGGGTAGATCTCCGGGTCGCCGTCGTCGCAGTCGCCCGCCACCTCGCTCCCGTCGTCCGGCTCCACGCAGCTGACCTCGTAGTGCGAGGCGTCTCCCCACCCGTCGCCGTCGCGGTCGTCGTACCAGGTCGTCGGGTCGACCGCGTCCTCGTCGACCGCGTCGTCGCAGTCCTCGTCGAGCGCGTCGCAGTGCTCGTCGGCTCCTGGGTGCACCGCCTCCAGCGTGTCGTCGCAATCGGTCGCATCCGCCACGAAGCCGCTGGGGCCCTCACAGGCGGTCAGCGTCGACTCGGCCGTGCCGTAGCCGTCCCCGTCCACGTCCGCGTACCACTGGGTGTCGCCCCCGACGCCCTCGTCGACCGCCTCGTCGCAGTCCTGGTCCCGCTCGTCGCAGAGCTCGGAGGCCTCCGGGTGCACGGCCGCGTCGGCGTCGTCGCAGTCGGACGCGTTGTCGACGAACCCGGTGAGCGGTTCACAGGCCGACAGGGCCAGCGCGGGATCGCCGAACCCGTCATCGTCCACGTCGACGTACCAGGTGGCGGGGTCCACGGCGTCCTCGTCCACCAGCTCGTCGCAGTCGTCGTCCGCGCCGTCGCAGGTCTCGGGAGCGCCTGGGTAGGTGCTCGCGAGCGTGTCGTCGCAGTCGCTGGAGTCCGCCACGTAGCCGCTCGGCTGCAGACAGCTCGCGGCGCTGTAGCTCGGGCTGCCGTGCCCGTCCGCGTCCGCGTCCGCGTACCAGGTCGTGTCGGGGCTCACGGCGGCGTCGCCGTCGTCGCAGTCGTCGGCGTTGTCCACGAAGCCGCTCGGCATCTCGCAGGCCGACAGCGTGCTGCTGGCATCCCCCGCGCCGTCGCCATCGGTGTCGGCGTACCAGGTGCTGGGGTCCACGGCGTGCTCGTCGACCGCATCGTCGCAGTCCTGGTCCACACCGTCGCAGAGCTCGCTGGCGCCTGGATGGCTCGCCGCTGCGCCATCGTCGCAATCGTCCGAGTCGGCGACGTAGCCACTCGGTTGGGCGCAGGACGCCGTGGTGTAGGCGCTGTTGCCGAAGCCGTCGCCGTCCGCGTCCACGAACCACAGGGTGTCGGGATTCGCGGAGGCGTCCCCGTCGTCGCAGTCGGTGGCGTCGGCGACGTAGCCCGAGGGGCCATCGCAAGCGTCCACGCTGGAGGTGCCATCGCCATAGCCGTCCCCATCGGCGTCGGCGTACCAGGTGCCGGGGTCCACCGCGCTCTCGTCCACCACGCCGTCGCAGTCCTGATCGACGGCGTCGCAGGTCTCGAGGCCAGCCGGACTCACCGCCGCGTCCAGATCGGAGCAGTCCTCGGCGTTGGCGACGTAGCCGCTCGGCGCGGAGCACGCCGTGGAGGACCAGGCCGCGTCGCCGTAGCCGTCGCCGTCGTGGTCGAGGTACCAGGTGGTGGCGTCCGCCGCGTCGTCCTCGTCGGTGTCCCCGTCGCAGTCGTTGTCCACCCCGTCGCAGATCTCGTCGGCCGCCGGCGAGAGGGCACCGTCCAGATCGTCGCAGTCCTCCGAGAGGCCGTACCCGTCGCCATCTTGATCGTCGTCGGACCCGTCGCAGTCGTCGTCGATGCCGTCGTACCAGACCTCGGTGGCGCCCGGATTCACCGACGCGTCGCCGTCGTCGCAGTCGTCCAAGAAGACGTAGCCATCCCCGTCCGCGTCGTCGTCGTCGTCGTCGGCACAGTCCTGGTCGATGCCGTCGTACCAGATCTCGCTCGCGCCCGGGTTCACCGCGCCGTCCCCGTCGTCGCAGTCCTCGTCCACGCCCCAGCCGTCCTCGTCGGCGTCGGAGTCGTCGGCGTCGTCGCAGTCCTGATCGATCCCGTCGTACCAGATCTCCATCGCACCTGGCGACACCTCGGGATCCGAGTCGTCGCAGTCACCGTCCCAGGGCGAGTAGCCGTCGGCGTCGACGTCGAGGGAGGCCCCGTCGTCGCCCCCGTAGCCACCCAGGTCACCCGCGCTGCCGTCGGCGTCGGTGCTCGTGGCCGCGTCGACCATCACCGAGCCGGCTGCCGGCGTGAGCTTCTCGGTGGTCCAGACGCCGTCACAGCTCAGCGCCGAGAAGCCGGGATCGGTCTCCTGGTTACCGTTGGAGCCCGTGTAGCTGGTGGGCGACCAGGCGTAGGCGCCGTTGTCGTGCAGGATGTTGTAGCTGGGGGCGGCCGCCACGCTCGGTGCGTAGACGCCGCCCCCCGAGGAGCCCTGCACCACGTTCGCGGTGAGCGTGGTCGAGCTCGACGTGTAGACGCCGCCTCCGGAGCTGCCCGCATCGTTGCAGGCGAAGCTCACGTGCTCCACCAGCAGCGTCGACGTGTTGCTGAACAGCCCGCCGCCGTACGTACCGGCCGTGTTCTCCACGAACGCGCTGCCCGTCACGAAGGTCTCGGTCGTGAAGTCACCGGCACCGGAGTAGAAGCCGCCGCCGGACCCGGCGGCCGTGTTCTCCAGGAAGGCGCTCGAGGTGACGTACGTGTCGCCCGTGTACTGCACGTAGAAGCCGCCACCGTGGCCGCTGGCCTCGTTGTCCACGAACCAACAGCCGTCGACGTAGCTCGGCCCGTAGCTCCCATAGTTCCCGTGCACGTAGAGGGCGCCGCCGTCGACGCCGCTGTTGCCCTCGAACCAGGCGCCCGCGATGGACGTGGGCTCCATGTCGTTGAGGTAGAACGCGCCGCCGTTGTCCGCCGACGTGTTCTGCGTGAACGAGCCGCCCACGATGTCCAGCTCGGCAGTGTGACCGCCGAGGTTGTAGATGGCGCCTCCCCGGTGCCCCGCCGTGTTGCCGTGCATGTCCACGTCGGTGAACGTCATCGGGACCGTGCTGGCGTAGATCGCGCCGCCTCGATCGCTGGCCACGTGCCCCTCGAACGAGACCGTGTCGGCGTCGAGAGCGTCGTTGTACTGGTAGATCGCGCCGCCCTGGTAGGCGGAGCCCCCCGAGAGCACGCCGTCGGTCAAGGCCAGCGACGTGGTGGGCGCGTAGAGGTGCCCGCCGTAGGTGGACACGGCGTTGTCGCTGAGCACGAAGTCGTGCAGCACCAGGTCGGTCCAGGTGGCGATGGCGCCGCCGTACGCCGCGCTTCCCCCGTCGATCGTCACCCCGGTCATCGAAGCCGACGAAGCGGAGGAGAGGTAGATGGCGCCACCCTGGGATCCCGCCGCGCAACCGGAGAAGTCCACGTCGTCGAGGGTCACCGCGCCGGTGCCGGTGAGGTAAAGGCAGCCCCCGTCCGACGCCGTGCCCCCGGAGAAGCTGCTCGAGGCGATGGAGACGGACACGCTGCCGCCCGTGCGGATCTCGCCGCCGGTCGACGAGGCCGTGCCCCCCGAGAAGTCCGAGCCCTCGATCGAGACGGTGACCGTGCCGTCCGCGTAGATCGCGCCGCCGTTGGTGGCCACGTTGTCCGAGAACACCGAGCCCGCGATGGCCACCGTGGCGCTGTTCGTGGCGTACACGGCTGCGCCCACGCTCGCCGAACCGTTGGCATCGAAGGTGACGCTGTCGAGGGTGAGCGAACCCGAGCTGCCGATCTGCACCGCGCGGCTGCACCCGGAGAAGGTCAGCCCCTCGAGGGTGACGGCCTCCCCGCTGTACGCGTCGTAGCAGGGGTTGCCCGTGCTGCCGCTGATCGTCGCGCCGTCACCCGAGTACGTGAGGTCCTTGCCCAGAGGGCGGAGGTCCTCGGCCCAGGTGCCCGCGTCCAACAGCAGCGTGTCGCCGTCAGTCGCTGCGGTCTCCGCCTCCCCGATGGTGCCGTAGCCGCCGCTCCCGACGGTCAAGGTGGCGGCCAGGAGCGGACTGGAGAGCAAGACCATGCATCGAGCCTACTCCACCCGAGCCGCTGTTCGGAGCTTCCAGCCACGCCAGGGGAGCTGGAGTGCGACGCCCAGCCACAGGAGCGGCCCCAGCGGGTGCACCTCGAACGCTGGAGCGAGGCGCCCGTGCGCCGTGAGCACGAAGCTCCGCGTGAGGCCACAGCCGAAGCAGTCCATGTCGAAGAGGCGCCGCGACCAGCAGACCTCGGGCAACACCTGGCCGAAGAGCCGGACCGCTTGCGTGTCGGCCGAGAACACCACGCTCGCGAGGACGACCAGGGTCGAGAGCAGCAGCACCTGCGCGTGGTACCTCACGGCGTCGGATCGACCTCATCGGTTGCAACGGGCTCCAGCCAGCCACGGGCGGTCGCGACCCCAGCCTCGAGACGGTCGGCAGGGGCCGGATTGAGCACACCGGGCGTGCCCTCGAGCCCATAGAGCCGGTTCCAGTCTGCCGCGACGATGCGCTCGGCCCACTGCGTGGCCAGGGCGTCCTCCCCCTGGGACTGCAACACGAGCACGCGCTGCAGGTGGAGGTCGAGGTCCGCCGGGTAGGCCACGAGCAGCCGCGCGAGCAGCTCGCGGGCCTTGTCGCTGTCGCCATCGAGCTGCGCGTCGAGGGCCCGCCGCCGGGTGTTCTGATCCGAGTCGACGGCCTCGTGCTTCAGCTCGGTGAGCCAGTCCGTGGCGTATTCGTTGGCCGCCACGTGGTGGCTCGCGGCCCGCTGGAGGTAGGGCGCCGGCTCCGCAGAGCAGAGCGCTGCCAGCACGAATCCGGAGATCGCGTCCCCTGCCTCGAACCGCAGCCTGGACTCGACGCACCCGTCGAGGGGGGAGCTGGTGACGCCTCCGTCGGCGGTGGCCTGCTCGAAGACCGCCTCGCGCTCGTCGGCGTCGATCCGCCCCCACAGCCGCGCAGCGTCGACGCGCGCGCCGTCGCCGGCCTTGTCCAGCCAGGGCGTGGCTGCCGCGGTGTCGCCGGCCTCCAAGGCCACCCAGGCCCGCGCGAGCGCGACCTCGGCTTCCGCCGGGAACAGCACCGCGCACCGCTCGAGCGCTTCCGCGGCTTCGTCGAGGCGGCGCTGCCCGAGCAGGGCCTGGCCGACACCGAGTCGGCAGCGCCCGCAGTAGGGATCCTCCGCCAGCGCTTCGGTGAACGCGTCTTCGGCGCGCTTCCAGTCGAGGGTGGAGAGGCCGCGCTCACCGTCGAAGACGAGATCCTCCACCTCCTCAGAGGGCAGAAAGACCGACTTCTTCTGGAGCTTCTCGAGGCTCGGCTCCTTGGCCCAGGACAACGCGAGGAGCGCGATCACCGCTTTCGATCCCTGGCGATCCGGTCCAAGACACCGTTGACGAAGGAGCCGGACTCCTTGCTGCCGAAGAGCTTGGCCATCTCGACCGCCTCGTTGATGGTCACGTTGTGCGGGATGTCGTCGCGGTAGAGGATCTCGAAGGTCCCCAGGCGGAGAACATTCCGGTCGACCACGGCCATCCGTCGGATGCGCCAGTTCGTGGAGCTGGCCTCGATGGCCGCGTCGATGGCGTCGAGGTGGCCCTCGACACCCGCCGCCAGCTCGGACGCGAAGTCGACCTCCTCCTCGTCGGCTGCGCGGCCCCCCAGGGCATCGTCGTCCACGTCGAGCTGCCCGTCCCAGAGGCCTGCGAGCGCGGAGACCGCCGAGCACGCCGACACGTCAGCCTGGAAGAGCGCCTGCAGCGCATACTGGCGCGCGCGCCGTCGGCTGGCCAAGGCTCAGCCCTCCAGCTTGGAGAACAGCGACACCATCTCGAGCGCGGCCAGGGCGGCTTCCCCGCCCTTGTTGCCCATCTTGGTCCCCGCCCGCTCGAGCGCCTGCTCGATGGTGTTGGTGGTGAGCACACCGAAGGCCACGGGCACGCCGGTCTGCATCTGCGCGACCCCGAGGCCCTTGGCGGCCTCGCCAGCCACGTAGTCGAAGTGCGGGGTGCCGCCCCGGATCACGCAGCCCAGCGCGATCACGCAGTCGTAGCGACCCGAGGCCGCGAGGCGCTGAACGACGAGCGGGAGCTCGAAGGCCCCTGGGCACCAGGCCACATCGACCGTGGCGGTGTCCAGCCCGTGACGGCGCAGCGTGTCGAGGGCGCCCTCGAGCAGCTTCTCGGTGATCAGCGCGTTGAAGCGCGCCACGACGATGGCGTAGCGGCCAGCACCGTCAAAGTGTCCTTCGTAGACGTTCACGTCAGCCCTCGAGCTTGATGAGGTGGCCCAGAGCCTCGCGCTTGCCGACCAGCAGCTCGCGGTTGGACTCGGTGGTCTGGACCTGGATGGGGAGGCGCTCCACGACCTCGAGGCCGAAGCCTTCGAGCGCCACGATCTTCTTGGGGTTGTTCGTCAGAAGCCGCAGGCGCCGTACACCGAGGTGCAGCAGGATCTGGGCGCCGGTGCCGAACTCGCGGAGCTCGGTCTTCCGGGCGCGGACGCCAGGGCTCTCCGCGCGCTCCTTGCCCTCGGCCGGCAACAGGTGCGATTGGATGAGGCCCACCAGCGAGGACTCGGCACGCCCGCCATCGACGTGGAGGTAGAGCAACAGCCCGCCTTCGGCGCCGATCTGCCGCAGCGCCACGTCGAGCTGCGCGGGAGCGTCGCTGGACTCGGCACGGAAAACGTCGCCCACCGGGTCGCTGGCCTGGACGCGCACCAGCACGTCGTCGGTCAGCTCACCGCGCCACAACGCGAGGTGCAGCCCACCATCGGTGGCCGAGCGGTAGACCCTGGCGTTGAAGGTCCCCAGACCGGGCATGGGCAGGCGACCGTCGACCAGGCAGTCCACGAGGCGCTCGTTGCGCAAGCGCCACTTGATGAGGTCGGCCACGCTCACGATGTGGAGCTCGTGCTCGGTGGCGAAGGCTTCGAGGTCGGGCAGACGCGCCATGGTGCCGTCGTCGTTCATCACCTCGCAGATGACACCAGCCGGCTTCAGGCCGGCCATCCGGGCCAGGTCCACCGAGCCTTCGGTCTGTCCGGCGCGCACGAGCACACCGCCGTTGCGCGCCTTGAGCGGGAAGACGTGTCCGGGCGTCACCAGATCCTGCGGGCCCTTGTCGTCGTCGATCGCCACCTGGATGGTGTGGCTGCGGTCGGCGGCGGAGATGCCCGTGCTCACACCCTCGCGCGCCTCGATCGACACGGTGAAGGCCGTGTGGTACGGGCTCTGGTTGTTGCTGGCCATCACCGGCAGCGCCAGCTTGTCCACGCGGTCCTCGGTCATCGAGAGGCAGATGAGGCCGCGGCCCCACTTGGCCATGAAGTTGATCGCCTCGGGCGTGACCATCTCAGCCGCCATGGTGAGGTCACCCTCGTTCTCGCGATCCTCGTCGTCGACCAGGATCACGATGCGGCCCGCCTTCATGTCCTCGATCGCGGCTTCGACCCGCTTGATGGGGTCGTCGTGCATCACGGTGAAGCTCATCGCTGTCCTCTCGGTGAGAAGCCGAGACGGGCGAGTCGCTCCAGCGAGAGCGCGCCTTCGTCGGCCTGTAGAAGTCGCTCCACATAGCGAGCCAGCACGTCGACTTCCACGTTGACGGCCGTGCCGGCACGCCAGCGCCCCAGGGTCGTCACCTCGGAGGTGTGTGGGATCAGGTTCACGCGGAAGCGATCCCCGTCCACCTCGTTCACGGTGAGGCTCACGCCATCGAGGGTGACCGAGCCCTTCGTGGCCACATAGCGAGCGAGCGACGACGGCACCGACAGCCACACCACGAGCGACTCACCCTGCGGGTCGACCGCCTCCACGCGTGCCAGTCCATCGACGTGACCGCTGACCAGGTGACCACCGAGCCGATCGCCCACGGCGAGGGCGCGCTCCAGGTTCACGAGCTGTCCCGAGGCCCAGCCGCCCAGCGTGGTCAGCTTCAGGGTCTCGCGCCCCGCGGTGACGGTGAAGGAGCTGGCGCTGAAGGACTCCGCCGTGAGGCACACGCCGTCCACGGCCACGGAGTCGCCGACCTCCAGCTCGCCGGCGAACGACGCGGCGAGCTCCATCACCAGGCCCGCGTGAAGCGGGCGGAGAGCGAGCACGGTGCCCGTGGCTTCGACCAGTCCGGTGAACATCAGGCCTCCAGTGAGAGGTGCAGCAAGAGATCGCCGCCGACCTGACGGCTGTCGAGCAGCGTCCACGGCCGCGTGTCGCCGAGCCGAAGGCCCGGCCCGCCGACGAAGCCCGGACCTCCCGCGAGCACCCGAAGCGACACGAAGAGCAGCAGCTCGTCCGCCAGCCCCGCGTCGAGGAAGGAGCGGTGGATCTGCCCACCGCCCTCCACCAGCAGGCGCTCGACGCCGGCGGCATGAAGATCCGCGAGCACCGCGTGCAGGTCGAGTCCGCGCTCGGACCGCGGCACCCTCACCACCGTGGCCTCCAGGTCACGCTCGGGGGCGTCGGGCGCGCAGTAGATGCGGGCCGGCCCAGCCAGGACCCGGGCCCTGTCCGGGCACCTCAGCCCGCTGTCCAGCACGACCGGGATCGGGTCCGGTCCGTCGACCAGCCGGGTGGTCAGCGACGGGTCGTCGGCCTCGAGCGTGCCGGACCCCACCAGGACAGCGTCGCAGCGGGCCCGCCACCGATGCCCCTCGGTCCGCGCCTCCACCCCGGTGATCCACCGGGAGCGGCCGTGGGCGTCGGCGATGCGCCCATCCAGGCTCGCCGCGGCCTTCAACCAGACCCGCGGACGCGCGCTCACGAGCGTTCGGAGAGCAGCGGCTTCAGGAGCTCGTAGAACTCCTCGGGGGTGCGGAGCTCCTGGTACACCGAGGCGAACCGCAGGTAGGCGACGCGGTCGAGCGAGAGCAGCTCGTCGAGCACCAGCTGACCGACGTCGCGGCTGTCGATCTCGCGCTCGGGCCAGGTGGCGAGCCGTTGCTCGATCCGCTCGGCCGCCGCCTCCAACAGGACCCCGGGCACCGGCCGCTTCCGGCAGGCGAGCACCAGCCCGCTGAAGACCTTGTCGCGCTCGAAGAGCTCCTTGCCGCCGCTCTTCTTGACGACCGTGGGGAGGCGTCGCTCCACGCGCTCGTGGGTGGTGAAGCGCTTGCTGCACGCCACGCACTCGCGACGCCGACGGATCGAGTCGCCCGCGTCGCGGGAGTCCACGACCTTGGAGTCCTCGTGTCCGCAGAAGGGGCAGATCACCGACTCAGCGCCCCACGTACACAGGGTGATCGGCACAGTAGGCCGCCACCTCGGCATGCACGCGCTCCACCACCGCGTCGTCTGTGGGGGCGCGCATCACGTCGCACATCCAGTCCGCCACCCGCGCCGCGGCTTCGACGTCCATGCCCCGCGTGGTCATGGCGGGCGTTCCGATGCGCACCCCCGAGGTGACCATCGGGCTGCGCTTCTCGCCAGGCACCGTGTTCTTGTTCACGGTGATGCTGACCCGCGCCAGAGCCTCTTCCGCGTCCCGGCCCGTGAGGTCGGTCTCAGAGAGGTCGATGAGCAGCAGGTGGTTGTCGGTGCCCCCGCTCACCAGGTCGAAGCCCCGCGCGAGGAAGCGGGCGGCCATGGCCTGCGCGTTGTCGAGGACCTGCTGGCTGTAGACCTTGAACGCGGGCTTCTGAGCCTCACCGAAGGCCACGGCCTTGGCGGCGATGACATGCATCAGCGGGCCGCCCTGCACCCCTGGAAACACAGCGGAGTTCAAGCCACGCATGGTCTGCCGGTTGCCCAGGACCAGCCCGCCACGGGGGCCGCGAAGGGTCTTGTGGGTGGTGGTGGTGACGTAGTGGCAGTGCGGCACGGGGTTGTCGTGCAGCCCGCTGACCACCAGGCCGGCCACGTGGGCGATGTCCGCCATGAGCACCGCACCGACCTCGTCGGCGATCTCTCGGAAGGCGGCGAAGTCCCACGCTCGCGGGTAGGCGCTGGCACCCGTCACGATCATCTTCGGGCGCTCTCGGCGAGCGGTGTCGCGCACCCGGTCCAGATCGATCCGACCGGTGGCCTCGTCCAGGGTGTAGTGGACCGAACGGTACAGCTTCCCGCTGAAGTTCACCTTCGATCCGTGGGTCAAGTGACCGCCATGGGTCAGGTCCAGGCCCATCACCGTGTCGCCACCATCGAGGGCAGCCAGGTACACCGCAGCGTTCGCCGTGGCACCGGAGTGGGGTTGCACGTTGGCGCCGATGCTGCCGAAGAGCTGCTTGGCGCGCTGCCGGGCGATGACCTCGACCTCGTCCACGAACTCGCAACCGCCGTAGTAGCGCTTGCCCGGGAGGCCTTCGGCGTACTTGTTGGTCAGCGCTGTGCCCAGGGCCTCGAGCACCGGCCGGGACACGTAGTTCTCCGACGCGATGAGCTCGAGATGGCGCTCCTGCCGCCCCAGCTCGCGCTGCACGCTGGCGAAGACGTCCGGATCGGCCTGTTGCAGGTGGTCCATCACGAAGCCGCTTCGATCTTGCCGACCCGACGAGCGTGTCGCCCGCCCTCGAACTCGGCGCCGAGGAACGCGGCCAGGATGTCGCGCGCGAGCCCGCCGCCGACGACCCGCTGGCCGAGGCACAGCACGTTGGCGTTGTTGTGTTCGCGGGTGGCGTGGGCCGAGAAGGTGTCGGCGCAGACCGCCGCGCGCACGCCCGCGACCTTGTTGGCCGTCATGGCCATGCCCTGCCCCGTGCCGCAGCACAGCAGCCCGCGGTCGGCTTCGCCGGATGCGACCGCGAGCGCCACCGGGCGTGCGAAGTCCGGGTAGTCCACGCTCTGGGGCTCGTGCACACCCAGGTCGGAGACAGTGTGGCCCTGCTCGGCGAGCCAGCCGAGCAGCTCCTGCTTGAGCTCGAAGCCCGCGTGGTCGGATCCGACGACGATGCGCATCACGCCTCCTGGAAGCGGCGAAAGACGAGGGTGGCGTTGGTACCGCCGAACCCGAAGGAGTTGGAGAGGGCCACGTCCGGCGAAAGCTCTCGAGCCGTGCCCGGCACGTAGTCGAGGTCGCAGGCGGGATCGGGGTTCTGAAGGGTGGCCGTGGGCGGCACCACGCCGGTGTGGAGCGCCATCGCGCTGGCGAGCGCCTCCACGCCGCCCGCGGCGCCCAGCAGGTGCCCCGTGACCGACTTGGTCGAGCTCACCACGAGGTCGTCGGCCGCACCGCCGAAGACCTCTCGGATGCAGGTGGTCTCGTTCACGTCGTTGGCCGGTGTGCTCGTTCCGTGGGCGTTGATGTAGTCCACCTGCTCGGGAGCGACCCGCGCGTCGCGGAGGGCGCGGTCCATGCAGCGGCTGGCGCCGCGGTTTCCGGGAGCGGTCATGTGGAAGGCGTCGTTGTTCAGCGCGTAGCCGGCCAGCTCGCAGTAGATGCGAGCGCCTCGCGCCCTGGCGTGCTCGAGCTCCTCGAGCACCACGATGCCCGCGCCTTCCCCGATCACGAAGCCGTCGCGCTCGGCGTCGAAGGGGCGGCTCGCCGTGGTGGGGTCGTCGTTTCGCTTCGAGAGGGCCTTCATCACCATGAACCCGCCGACGCCGACCGGCACGATCGGGGCCTCCGAGCCACCGGCGATGATCACCTCGGCGTCGCCCCATGCGATCGCCCTCATGGCTTCGCCCAGCATGTGGTTCGCGGTGGCGCAGGCTGTGGTGACGCAGAGGCTCGGGCCCTGGGCGCCGTAGCGGATCGCCATGAGCCCGGTGGCGAGGTTGGTGAGCACCTTCGGGATGAAGAAGGGCGAATGGGCTCTCCAGCCACGCTCCAGGCGGCCTTCGGCGTTCTGGACCAGCTCCTCGAGCCCCCCGATGCCGCTGCCGACGTACACGCCGAGCCGCGTGGGGTCCACGAGCGGGACCTCGATCCCAGCGTCGGCCACCGCCTCGTCTGCCGCGACCATCGCGAACTGGGTGAAGCGGTCCATGCGCTTGCAATCGCGCCTTCCGAGCAGAGCGGGGCCGTCGAAGCCGTCGACTTCCGCGGCGATCCGAACCGGCCAGTCCGACGCATCGAAGCGGGAGATCGGAGCCACCCCGGAGCGGCCCTCGACCATCGCTTCCCAGGTGGCGGGCGCGGTGGGGCCACAGGGCGAGACGGCCCCGAGTCCGGTCAGGACCACGCGCCTGCGCGACATTGCGCTACCCCGAGTGGTCCGCGATGTAGTCGATGGCGTCCTGAACGGTCGCGATCTTCTCCGCGTCCTCGTCCGGGATCTCGATGTTGAACTCCTTCTCGATGGCCATCACCAGCTCGACGATGTCGAGGCTGTCCGCCCCGAGATCGTCGATGAAGGAGGCCGAGGCCTCGACCTCGTCGAGTCCGACACCCAGGGTCTCGGCGATCAGCGCGTTCGCCTTGCCCGCGATCTGGTCCTTGGACACGATCCACTCCGTTCGTCAGGGGGCGGCCCTACTATCGCGACGGCTCCTGTTCGCAAGCGCCAGCGAGGGCCCGCCGCACGTGACCGACGAGGTCACGCTCGACGCACTGCGCCGCCACCTCCACCGCGCTGTGCACCGCCACCGGATCGCTGCGGCCGTGCCCGACCACCACCACCCCGTCGATGCCCACCAGGAGCGCCCCCCCGTAGTTGCGCGCCTGGGTGCGGCGGCGGAAGCGCTTGAAGGCTCGGCCCAGCATCACGGCCCCCATCGACTCGAGCGGGTGGCGCTGAAGCTCGCGCTTCAACACGCCGCCGACCAGCTCCGCGGTCGCCTCGACGGTCTTGAGCATCACGTTGCCGGCGAAGCCATCGCACACGAGCACGTCGACGTCGCCCCGGAGCACGGCGGCGGGCTCTACGGGGCCGACGAACCGCACCCCCTCGAGCGCATCCAACAGCGGCAGAGCGGCTCGGATCTGCGCGTTGCCCTTGGACCGCTCTTCGCCGTTGGACAAGAGCCCGACCCGGGGTGCAGGGACGCCCGGCAGCATGGCGGAGGCGTAGGCGGAGCCGAGTCGCGCGAAGCAGGCGAGCGTCGACGGCTTGCAGTCGATGTTCGCGCCGAGGTCGAGGATCACCGCCTCCCCGCCGTCCGCGCGCGGGACCTGCGTCACCAGAGCCGGACGCTCGACGCCTGGAAGCTTGCGCAGCACGTGCATCGCGCTCGCCATCGCGGCGCCGCTGTGACCGCAGGTGACCACGGCCGCGGCCTGGCCGTCGCGCGCGGCCTCCATCGCCCGCCGCACCGAGCTGTCGGGCTTCGTGCGCAGCGGCGCCGTGGCGCGGTCGTCCATGGTGACGACCTGTGACGCGTGCACCAGCGGCAGACCGCCGCTCCGGTGTCGGAGCCGTGCCTCGTCACCGACGAGCAGCACAGGCAGGCCCGCCGCGTGGGCGCGGGCTGCACCCTCGAGCTGGGCGCCGGGCGCGTGATCGCCACCCATCACGTCGAGCGCGACGGGGAGCACTCGTCTACTCGGTGGGCGCGGTGACCTGAACGCCCTTGTACACGCCGCAGTGCCGGCACACGTGGTGGCGCAGCTTCGACTCTCCGCAGGCGGGGCAATCCTCGACCGCGGCGCTGTAGCTCAGGTGATCGTGCGCGCGACGCATGTCACGGCGGGACTTGGAGGTCTTCTTCTTGGGGACGGCCATGGGGTCTCCGAAGCTCCGCGGGGGAGCGCGACCACGCCGTCTAACGGCTCGGTCGGATGGTGTCGCGTGAGGGGAAGGTCAGCCGGGCTCGTCGAGCTTCAGCGACTGCAGGATGGCGAAGCGCGGATCGACGGTCTCGGCGGGCAACGCTGCCGCGGCGGGCGAGATGCAGTCACCCTCCTCCAGTGCGATCACGCCCTCGTCGTCACAGGTGAGCCGCGCCGACAGTTGCAGGGCGAGGTGTTCCTGCACCACGATGGCCAGGTCGACCACGCCGTCCTCGTAGATGCCGTGATCGAGCTCGGAGCTCGCCAGCTCCTGCGCCTCGTCGCCGTCCTGGAGCGCCGGGACGTAGATCAGCTCGAGCGGCCCGTCGACCGCGAACTCCACGTCCCGCCCACAGCGGTCGCACGCGCGGGCGCAGCGGGCCGCGACGCTGCCGGTGACCATGACGTCGCCTCCGTCGCGCACATCGATGTGGAGGCCTCCACGCGCTTCGATCAGCCGGCCCTCGAGCGCGGTCTCGCCCGCCGCGCGCACCCAGTCCTGCGCCAGGTCGAGCTCGACGTCCTTGCCGTCGTTGGGGATGTCGTCCAGGGACAAGCGCATCGGTTCTCTCGGGCGGCCGCGTGTAACCGCTCCGCCGGCCTGCGTCTCAGCGCCTCGAGAGCAGCAGCTCCGGCACGAGCTCGACTTCGTTCCACGGACGCTCGAGATCGCGCACGGACCCGATCCGGTCGTTCGCCTCTTCCCAGACCTCCTTCGGATCCGCCCGGCGCACGTTGCCGACCACCGGTCCGGTGGCGGCGGCCAAGAGGCTGCCGTCGTGGAGGACCTCGGCGCGAGGGCCTCCGGGGAGGGAACGGGGCTGACCGGCGATCACAGCACCGAAGGCCTTGTGGCTGCGGTCCTGGGCACCGAGTGCAGCGATCGCCTCGACGATCCCAGCGGGAGCTGGGGTGGCCAGCGGCAGCATGGGCACCACGCCATCGGCGCCCGCCTGCCGCGCCCAGTCCGCCACGGTCGACAGATCGCCGAGGTTGTTGGCGGTGAGCGGCACCGCCACCAGGACGGCGACAGGCCGCTGCCGATCCAGCCGGGCCTCGCGGAAGGCCTCCACCGCCGACGTCGCCGCGTCCAGGGACTGGCCCATGATGGCCTGATGCCGCGCCGAGTCCAGCGACGCCACCTGGACGGAGACCGCCGCGAGCCCACGATCGACCAGCGCATCGACGGTGGGGCGATCGAGCCCCGCGCCGCAGCTCACCAGGTGGGTCGGACACTCCAGGCGGTTGCAGAAGCGCACCAGGGACTCGAGGCGTTCGGAGAGCCCAGGTTCTCCGCGGAAGGTGACGCGGAGTGGGCCCAGCCAGTGCAGGAAGCCCACGACGATCGTCTGCCAGTCGTGCAAGGTGAGCTCGCCCTCGGCAGCCACGGGCAGGCCCGGCGGCACGCCGACGTCGTTCAGCCGCAGCACCAGCCGCGCCGGCCGCAAGGCCTGGGCCGGGAGCCTGGCTCGCACACGACGGGACGCGCTTCGGCCCTGGGCGAGGAGCTGTTCGAGGACCTTCACCGTGTCTCCTGACGAGCGCGTATTAAGGTAGCGCGCATGAACGCGCTCCTCCTGGCAGCCCTGCTCGCGTGCGGCGAGGACGAGTCCGCCGCGGTGGTCACGCAGTACTACCAGTCGATGGGCTCCGCGGTGCAGCAGAACCGTGACCTGACGCAGCTCTACCTGGAGCTCACCACCGAACTCAAGGACGAGAAGCTCGACGAAGAACGCCTGGTCCGAACGTGGGAGGAGCAGATCCTGCCGCTGGCCGACGGGCTGAAGGCGGAGGTGACGGCCATCGAGCCACAGCACGTCGAGCTCTCGGCCGTGCACGCCCAGGTCGTGAACGCCTGGACCCAGCGCGCCGAGGCCTACCACGGCATGGTCGACGCATGGAAGGCTTCCGACTCCGAAGCCTTCGACGCGTCCTTCAAGAAGCTCACGAGCGCGAAACAGGCCGAGAGCGACTACTTCACCGACGCCAACTCCATGCTCAGGAACTACGGCCTGCGCCTGGAGCAGTTCCCCTGATCGGCCCCCGGAATCGCCGGATGGTCGGCTGCATGAGCGTGGCGTTGTACGCCTTCTGCGGCGCGGCGATCGGGCCTGACCACCCGTGGGTCGGGGGCTTCTTCGCCCTGGTCGCGGCCTACCGTGCCTGGCGGCTCTACCGGGACTGGTGAGCCCCGTTCGCGGGCGCCACGTCCCGCATGCCCTGCAGGGCCAGGGTTATCGTCGCGGTCTCATGCCCTCCCTGAGCCGCCTCGCCTCACCGCTCGTGGTGCTGATCCTCACCGGGTGCACCGGCGCGGCCACGGAGAAGGGCGAGGACAGCGGGCCCTCGTGGGTCGACGCCGACGCCGACGGCATGGAGGCGTCGGTGGACTGCGACGACCAGGACCCGGACATCCATCCAGGGGCGGCCGAGTCCTGCGACGGAGTCGACGACGACTGCGACGGCCACGTCGACGAGGGCGTGACCACCACCTGGTACGCAGACGCCGACCATGATGGCTTCGGCGACCCGACCAAGACCTCGCTCGCGTGCGACGAGCCCGTGGGCTTCAGCGCACTCGGAGCCGACTGCGACGACGCGAATGCCGAGGTGCACCCCGACGCCACGGAGGTCTGCAACGAGCTCGACGACGACTGCGACGGCACCGTCGACGACAGCGGCGGGCTCTGGTACGCCGACATCGACGGCGACGGCCACGGGGATACGAAGGTCTCGGCGCGGAGCTGCGAGGGGGCGAGCGGCTTCGTGGCGTCCGGCGACGACTGCGACGATCGTGACGAGGCCCGGCACCCTGGCGCCGACGAGGTCTGCGACGGGGCCGACAACGACTGCGACGAGCGGATCGACGACGACGACGACGACTGCATCGACCCCATCACCTGGTATGGCGACGTGGACGGTGACGGACACGGCGATGCCCTGGCGGCCCTCGCCGCGTGCGAAGCCCCGGACGGCACGGTGGCCGAACCCGGCGACTGCGACGACGCCGATTCCGCCGTCCATCCGGCTGCGCTCGAGGTCTGCGACACCATCGACAACGACTGTGACGGTCGGGTCGACGACGACGACGACACCCTCGATCCCGAGAGCCTGTCCACCTGGTGCTTCGACTGGGACGGCGACGGGTTCGGGGATCCCGGCGTCACCCACGCGGCGTGCGAAGCGCCGGCCAGCTACGTCGAAGATGCTCGAGACTGCGACGACACCGACAGCTCGGTGCACCCGGAAGGGATCGAGGTCTGCAACGGCGTGGACGACGACTGCGATGGAGCCTTGGACGACGGCGACGGCGACGTGGACCTGGCCACCGGGAGCCTCTGGTACGCCGACACCGACGGCGATGGCTACGGTGCACCCGCGTCGAGTCGACTCGCGTGCGACGAGCCCGCGGGTCACGTGGCCACCGGGGACGACTGCAACGACACCGACGCCCAGGTCAACCCCGACGGGATCGAGATCTGCAACGGCGTGGACGACGACTGCGACGGAGCCTCCGACGACGCGGACGCCGATCTGGACACGGCCACGCTGCTGGACTGGTTCGCCGACGCCGACGGCGACGGCTTCGGCGACCCGACCGACGGGCAACGCGCTTGCGAGGCGCCGCTCGGCACCACGGCGGACGATCGGGACTGCAACGACTCGGACGCAGCCGTCTCGCCGGCGGCCGAGGAGCTCTGCGACGGCCTCGACAACGACTGCGACGGCGCCATCGACGATGGAGACGACGACGTCGACTACTGCGCCGTCCCCGCGGACGACATCCTGGAAGGCGAGCTGGTCGTCAGCGAGGTGCTGCGCACCCCGCTCGCGGTGGACGACAGCGTCGGTGAGTGGTTCGAGGTCTACAACGCGAGCTCGGTCTCCCTGGACCTCGACGGCCTCAACGTCAGCGACGCTGCGGGCAACGGCTTCACCGTCGACGGCACGCTGGTGGTGGGTCCAGAGGACTTCGCGCTCTTCGGGGTGGAGGCCGACCCGGCGCGCAACGGGGGCGTGACCCTCGACCACGTGTGGGACCCCGCCGACTTCGAGCTGGCCGACGACGGCGAGATCCTGCTGTCCAGCGGGGTCAGCCTGATCGACGCGCTCTACTGGGACGACGGTGTCACCTTCCCCAGCACGGAGGGCAGCGCGATGGCCGCCAAGCCGCCGCTCATGGACGCGACCTCGAACGACGCCGGCGACGCGTGGTGCGAGACCGACGAGGCCTTCGGCGACGGCGACCTCGGCACCCCCGGCGCCGCCAACTCCTGCGAGACGAGCACCCTCGGAAACGACGAGGCGGGCGACGAGGTCGGCACCTTCAACGTGGGCTACCTGCTGGGCCAGGCGCTCGTCCTGGAGGAGGCCGCCGTGATCGCGGGCTTCGGGCTCTTCGTGGACACCACGGTCGACCACGAGGTGCTGCTCGGCGTGTACGACGACAACGGCGGCGCGCCGGGATCGCTCCGGGTGGGCACGGACAGCTGGACGCTGAGCGAGGGCGAGAACCTCGTCCCGGCGCAGGCGGAGACCGCGCTCGAGGCCGGCACGTACTACCTGATGGGCGTCTACGACGGCACCGGGTACCCGAGCATCCACATGGAGTCCGGCCCGATGCTCCAGACCTTCTACTCGGCCACGGGCTACACCCTGCCGGAGCGGATCAGCTCGGTCTACGACTACAGCGACAGCCCGATCTCGTACTTCGTCACGGTGTACTGACCGGTCGCTCCGGGACCTCGACGGCCCACTGGCCGCGGAGGCCGTTCACCCGCAGGAACAACAGACCCGCGGGAGGCTCGGCCACCGTGACCGCCACGCCTTCGGGCACGGCCGTTCCAAGCTGTCCTGGCAAGCGAAGATCGAAGCCCGGGTCGAGCGCCATGCGCACCTCCGCCTGTGTGGGTACGGTCAGGGGCAGCACGATGCGGAGGCCCCCGTCGGTCCAACGCAGCCGCGCCGTGCCCGATGCTGCGGCCTTCTCACCCTCGACGCCCGACTCCGAGGCCTCGACCCACACGACCTTGGACACCGTCCGTTCCTCACCGCCGTAGGTGTAGGTGCCGCCATCGGAGACCTGCAAGGTGACCGCGCGGCCCTCCGCGACCGCGGCGGTGCCCACGATGGAGCCGCCTTCCTGGAGCTCGAGGCCGGCTGGCAGCGTGCCCTCGACCAGCTGCCAGCTGTAGGTGCCCGACCCGCCCATGGCAACCAGCGGCACGGACGCCTCCTCACCCACGGTGACGTAGACCTCCTCGGTCGCCGCTGTCAGGCCGCGAAGCGGATCCAGGCGCGCCGACAGCTCGTCGACGACCTCGGTCTTGTCCGCGTGATCGTGCAGGCTGGAGGACTCCGTTGGATCGGCGACGAGGTCGTAGAGCTCCACGTCGCCGTTGGCGTACTCCACGTACTTCCAGTCCGAGGTCACCAGGCCGGACCAGTCGGCGCAGGTGTCCATGTCCCACACCTCGAGGAGCAGCGCGTCCCGCCAGGAGTCCGGTGACTCGCCGGCCAGCAGAGGCGCCAGGCTCGACCCCGTGCTGCCCGTGGACACCCCCGCCAACTCGGCGATGGTGGCTGGCAGGTCCGTCGTCACCGAGACCAGCTCGTCGACCGTGCGAGCCGCCTGGCCGGGCGCAAGCACCACGAGCGGCACGTGCACGGACTCCTGGTAGGCCAGCCCCTTGTTGTAGGCGCGGTGCTCACCCCAGAGGAAGCCGTTGTCGGAGGTGAAGATCACCACGGTGTCGTCCAGGCGCCCCGAGCTCTCGAGCTGGTCGAGCAACCCCGCGACGGACGCATCCACGGAGGACAGGCTCTCCATCGCGGCCTGGTAGAGCCGGTCCCAGGTTGCGATGTCCGCTTCGTTGTAGGCGTCGAGGTCCTGCACGCACTGCGGCTTGTCGGAGATGTCGTCCTCGCCGAAGGCGCCCCCCCGCCACACCTCGCCTTCCAGGGTGCCCTCGAACTCCTCGGACGGCGTACCCGGGTGGTGAGGGGCGATGTGGTTGACCCAGAGCAGGAAGGGCTGGTCCTCGTCCAGCCCCTGCAGGAACGCCAGGGACTGGTTGTGGATGTAGTCGGTGAGGTAGGTGGACTCGGTGCGCGTCGCCCCGGTGGTGGCGACCTCGGCCGAGCTTCCCTCCACCACGGGGAACGAGAACCAGTCCAGATCCTGCAGCGTGACCCGGAAGGTGTTCCAGCCGGGTGGAACCGCCGGAGCAACGTCCTCGTACTCGTTCAAGTACTTGCCCACGAGCCCGGTCGCGTAGCCCGCTTGCTGGAACTGGACCGCCATCGACCCCTCGGCGACGAAACGGTGCACGGATCCGTTCGGCGACCGGTTCGAGAGCACCCCCGTCTCCTGCGCGAGGAACCCCCCCGACAGCAGGCTCGCGCGCGCCGGGCAACACATCGGCGAGTTCACGTACGCCTGGGTGAAGGTGACCCCCGGTCCCTGGAGCCGTTCCTGGACGTTCACCATCCAGGACAGCGCGTCGGCCCGCATGTCGTCGGTCAGGATGACGACGAAGCTCAAGGGCGCGCCGGGAGACGGCTCGGTGTCGACCGCCGTCTCCGTGGACGACGGTCCAGAGTCCTGCACCACCGGCTCAGCCGACTCGCCACGCGGCTCGGAGTCGCCCGATGGTTGATCCTTCGACGGGTCACACCCCGCCACGAGCAGCCACGACACCGACAGCCAAGCCAACATCCCGTCTCCAGGGCCCCATACTTACACCCCGACGCCCACCGGGTATACACGGCACGTGGAGACCCCGATGATCGCCTTGTGGCTGGCCGCC
>Ga0114932_10002132_pt1 | contig 21324 bp, 13 predicted proteins | sample 2SBtaG_2_FD_87286 | JGI IMG/M metagenome (GOLD analysis project Ga0114932, IMG submission 87286) | Deep subsurface microbial communities from Kolumbo volcano to uncover new lineages of life (NeLLi) - 2SBTROV12_ACTIVE470 metaG | ecosystem: Environmental > Aquatic > Marine > Volcanic ... | reverse complement strand
TCCATCAACACTAAATCGAACTTATCATTTTCAAGTACACTTAAAGCTTCTTTACCATCGTTTACAATGGTGACTTGGTAATCTCTCTTTTCAAGAATAGCTTTGATTACAAATTGATTAGCAACATTGTCCTCAGCAACTAGAACTTTCAATGACGTCTTAGGTAAGTTTTTAAACTCAGAAGATTCTCCTTTATCTTCGGCACACTGAATAGAGGTGTAAGGGATTCTGATAATAAACTCTGTTCCTTCTTCAACCGTTGAGTAACAAGTTATACTTCCCCCCATTAGATTCAATAATCTTCGCGTTATGCTCAAACCCAATCCAACGCCCTGCTGCCTTCCTTTTTGTCTTGAGTGAAATTGCGTAAATGGTTCGAACAATTTTGAAATATCTTCTTCACTTATTCCAATACCTGTATCAACAACTCGAAATATAATTTGATTATCGCTCTTATTAAGATACAGTTTTACACTTCCTTGGTGAGTAAATTTAAATGCATTACTAAGCAGATTTAGTAGTATTTGCGATAATCTGACGCCATCGCAGTTAATTCTCTCTGGCACGCTATGATCGATTGCGCACTCAAATTCAATACCATTTTTGATGGCTTGAGTTTCAAATTGCTTGACCAAATTCTTAGTTAAATTAATCAAGTTAGTGTCTGATAGCTCGAGTTTTAACGTACCTGATTCTATTTTGGCGAAGTCTAATGTATCTGAGATCACACCCTGCAATAATCTTGTACTACTGCGCATGTAATCAATTAACTCATTTTGCTTTGAGCTCGGCTCCGTGTCTTCAAAAAGTTCTAGCATCCCTAATATGGCATTCATAGGTGTTCTAATTTCATGAGACATGACAGCTAAAAAATCTGACTTTGCGGCATTGGCTTTTTCAGCTCGCTCTTTTTCTTTTTGTAAATCGATTTCACGTTGTTTGGCATAACTGATATCTCTACCAATGCCCATATAACCGAGGTACCTACCCTCTTTATCATATTGTGCTTTGCCACTGATACTTATCCAAAAAGTCTTGCCATCAACCGCTTTTGCTTCATATTCAAAGTTATGTATTTCTTGATGGTTATTGATAAAATTAAGAAACATGCCCCATTTTTTTTTCTGCTTTTGTTCATCATAAGAACGGATTTCAATGGGGGTTTTTCCAATGAAGTGCTGGTATGTTTGTGCCTGAAATTCATCTTCGGCAATTGATATATATTCGTACCTTAACTGGTTATCTGTTTCCCAAAACCAGTCAGATGCGAGTTCCGCGAATGCTTGGAATCGGGCCTGACTTACAGTTAAAGCAGCTGTTTTTTCATTGAGTAACCGTGTTGTATGCTCTATGTATTCCAACTTTAAAAATGTATGGCGAAATATTGGTAAAAGCGAGTGGATAACTGTTAGTTCTTTCGGTGATAATATTGCTCTGCTTTTGTAATAACAAATAATAAAGCCATTTGCATCATTAACTTTTGTGTAAACTAGAAATGCCTTTAAATCATGTTGACTTGATTTTGAGAAAGAGGCATTGGAAAGCGAAAGAGGAAGACAATCGACCTTTTTATCAATCAATATATTCACCTGTAAGTCATGCCAAATTACATCAAGATCTTTAAAAATATGTGTTCTTAATTCACTTGTCGAAGCCAACTCGTAAAACCCCATTACTTCTTTTACAAAAGCTGAAATATGGTAAACATTAAGATAGTCGCTCAAACCAATTTTTAATCTCAGAAGAGCCTCACTGTGATTTTTTGAGTTATTTATACTATCTATAAACTCAAGCGCTTTTGATGATAAGACACTCTCCATGTAGTTTCCTTCATACCTTAATTCGATACTTTTAATTTAGACCAATTACTACGATAACTCAGCTTTTTCATTTCTGAAAATTTCGATAGTTTCTAATACTAAATAAGTAATCTTCTTAATTAATAACTTATTTGCAATGCAAAATGCGAAAGTTACAAAAATTAAACTATAGTTTAACCTGATTCACACAATTATGTTGGCCTAGTTATTGATTGGTATAATTAGTGTTATAAGGAGGCAGTTATGAGAATAGTGTGTATTGGTGGTGGTCATGGTCTTTCAACCGTATTAGAAGCCTTAAATTCAGGAAATCATCATTTAAGTGCAGTTATTGCAACCACAGACAATGGTGGTAGCACAGGAAGGTTAAGAGCTGATAAAAGGCTGGTTGCATTAGGCGATATTAGACGATGTATCGATACTCTTGCCAGTAAAAACCATCTCATGTCTGCACTATCGCAACATCGCTTTGCTTTCGAACATGATGTTAAGGGACATAGTGTAGGCAACCTGATACTAAGTGCCTTGTGCGAACTCAATCAGAGCCCGAGTAAAGCAATACATGAGTACGCTAGATTGTTAAACGTAGACCATGCTATTTACCCTATGAGCGAGTCACCAGTAGATTTAGTCGCAATCTCACAAAACGGCACGCTTATCGAAGGCGAATGTGAAGTTGATGCATTGAGTGAGTTACCTCAAGCACTATCACTAAGTGATGGAACTATTTCTGCGGTGCCTGAAGCAGTTCGAGATATTTACAACGCTGATATAGTATTGATTGGCCCAGGCAGTGCGTTAACAAGTGTCACCCCTCCTTTATTAGTCAATGATATAAAGAATGCTCTATTAAATACCTCTGCATGTCGTGTTTTTATAGAAAATGTTTGTAAAGAAAATAGTGTAATGTCGAGCATCCCTCCTTCTGAACATGCAGCTTGGATTGCTAACTTAATCGGCTATAAGTTTTTTGATTTATGTTTGAGCGTGGATGCCCTGGGTGCAATGGACACAAGGGTGGAGTTTAACTGTTTAAATCACAAGTCAATCAGTACGCATAATAAACAACAACTCAAGTTTGTTATAGAGAGTATGATTGATCATACTAAAAAAGAGAAGCTAACCTCTCTTATACATTAGCCATTGTCCCTTAAACGTACTAAGAAAGTTTAGGTAATGAATTTAATGTTTTCATATGAACCTCAATAAGTAGAGATATTTTAGACTCTAAACTTACTAATTCTGGATTACTTTTTGCTAAGTTTTCTATATCAGCAGCAATGTCTGCAAGTTGGTCAGCACCATAGGACCGAGCACAGCTTTTTAAGCTATGTGCTAGTCGCTCAATTTCGTCTTGTTGCACTGATTTTGCACTTAGCTGCTCAATCAGTTTAGTACTTTCAGTAAGAAAGACTTGCATCAACTGAGCTAAAACGTCTACACCTACATCATCTTTTAGTTGTTGTATGGTATTTGAGTTAAACATATATTCGCTCCAAATGAGGTGACTATGAAATTAGTAAAGACCATTCTTTTCTTAGATTCAAGCCTTTATGGAGGGATTGAAACGCATATCGTGCAGTTGGTGAAGCTTTTAAAGAGTCGTAATCTATTAGTTGAAGTCTTGTTTTATCAAGATCATAGAAATACACAACTCTATCGCAATTTAGAAGATGCACATTGTACTTTCACTTTTCTTGAGGGTAAGGTTACCTCACTATATAAATACTTAAAAAAACAAGAAACGCCTTTCAATCTGCATACTCACGGTTACAAAGCTGGGATAATTGGTCGTTTAACTTGCAAATTATTAAATTCGCGATGTATCTCAACCTATCATGCTGGTGAAGCTGGAACTGGATTGGTCTTTTACTATAATTATATTGATAAATTAACCAGTTTCTTATCTAAAAACTTTGTAGTGTCTGATAGATTATTGGCTCAAGTTCACAACGCTGAAGTGCTAGATAATTTTGTTGATATAACAAACCCAATAAAGTTCGGTAATACTGAAAAATTAAGAGTGGGGTATGTTGGTAGACTGTCACATGAAAAAGGTCCTGATATCTTCGTAGAGCTTGCTAGAAGGTTAATTAAAAATCAGAGTATCATTTTCAATGTGTTTGGTGACGGACCAATGGCATTAGAATTACAATCCTCAAAGCCTAATAATATTGAATTTCATGGACACCAAGTTAACTCAGATTTTTGGGATCAAATTGATGTACTAGTCATTAGCTCGCGAGCTGAAGGTTTACCCATGGCATTATTAGAGGCGATGGCTAGAGCTAAATGTGTGATTAGTTTCAATGTTGGCGCTGTTAGCAAAGTCATTTCTCACAATACCAATGGCTTTATATGCGGTGGCAATTGTATTAATGAATTAGGCGATATCATTGTTAGTTGGTCAAATACTGACATAGATAAGAAGAAACTAATAACACAAAATGCCTTCAACACTATAAAGAAAAATTTTAGTGGTTCTAAACAGCTAGAGCAGTTACTCCGCGTATATTCAAGACAAACATAAGCAGCTCAGATATTAAACAATCTAATTTAAAAGAATGTTTTCGATTTTCTGTGCTTTTTCTGAATAATAATCGGCTTTCTCGGGTTCTCCGATTAAGACATAGTAGCCTGATAAAATCTTATAACACTGTGCCGTTTTAGCAGGGTTTTCCTGTTCAGAAAAAAAATGAAGCATTTCAGATGATACTTTTTTAAGTTTAGGGTGTTGTTTGTAAGCAAGTATTTTAAGATATTGTATGCCTACATAAGTTAATATCTCTATATTTTTTAGTTTGTTCTCTATGTACTGATTGTAAAGAAAATTAAAATCTTTATCTGCACTGTTAAACATTTGGCTACTAAAATTTTGTGGGTCAAGCTCAGACTCAAGTTCCTGATACAACCATTTCGAATATATCTTTTGTTCTTCTGTTTTGAAAAATGCCTTATTTAGGTTATGTAGTTCTAGGGCTTGTTCATGTTGCCCAAGATATTTTAAGATTGGTATTTGTAAAATGTTAAATTCTTCAGTAGCCTCTGAAATTTCATATTCTAAAAGTTTTTTTGCAGCGTTAAGTTTAACTAAAGACTGAGTGTTTTTACCCTGTTGACTTAAGACTAAAGCCTGTCTTGTAAGAATAAACAGTTGTAATCTTATATTATTTTTTCTCAATGCAAATTCATACGACATCTCATAGTATTTTAACGCTTTTGATAATTGATGTTTTAGTCTGTTTTTTTCTGCAAGTTGATACCAAGTTAACGCGAGTTTATTAACTTCATTATTTACTTTTTTTCCGTCAGTTACATGGGAGCATGCAACTAACAAAACAAATATTATACAAAATACTATTTTATTTCTCATTGCACTTCTACCGTAAGTGCATTATCTACTTCCTTAATTCCACTTTTTAATAATGGATTGTTATTTAATGCTTGTAATGTTTTTTCAAGCTCAGATAACACTTGCTGGCTTTGATAAATAGTCACCATTAATTGCGAGCGTTCTGTGTGTACCTCAGAAAGCATTCCTTTTACCAACTCCAAGTTTTGATTAATGTTGCCTAATACCAAAGGTAGTTGATTATTAGTGACTCTACCGACTAGTTCATCTGGAGATCTATAGTTGTTAATGACAGACTCAGAGGTGATCAGCAATTTATCGACTCTGACTAATGATTCATTCAATTTCTCAGCAATAGAAGGAAGTGTTTTTAACCAAGTTTCTGTTTCCTCGATAGTTTTATCAGCTTTACTTACAATGTCGCTTTTCTCTATTGTGTTTGTGATCCGTAATAGTTGTTCACTTATTTTTGCTACACGGTCAAGTGCCCTAAATAAAGATCCTGCGTTTGGGTTATCTTCTTTTTGAAGATTAGTCAGAAGCGAATTTATGTTTTCAAGAATAGAATCTAGATCGTTTTTGGGTAATATCGCACCATATGAAGCCTCAAGGGCTTTTGCTCCTTCACTACTCGAATGGAGAATTAACGCCCCTTCTCTTATTTCAGGCACATATTCCTCACTGTAAGACAACTCAGGCGTGTAAAGTGTGAACGAATAAACTTCTTCAAATATAGGGTGATGGTCGCTTTTTAAAATAGAATGCTTCGTTAATAGTGGAGCGTATTCTGAAAGGATCCAAAAGTCAGCTCTGATTTTCTTTGTTTCAAAATTAAACTCATATGATTCAACTCGGCCTATTTCAATTCCTTTGAAATAAATGAGCGGCATAGATTTTAAACCAAGCGCATCATCAAGCTCAGTATAAAATTGTTTTTTACCTGCAAAAGTATAATTTGAACTCAATACGGAAATTACTGTAATTGCTAGAAACAAAACGCCTACAGCTACAAATATAATCACAGATTTATGTTCTTTCGATAAATTATGCTGCATAACATAAACCTGATTTAAGTTGATATATCGAATCTGCGAGTGTTGATATGACTCGTCTATTAGAAAATAGAATTTGAGTTACTCCTGACTCCTTTAAATATTTAATTAGATTTACTTCATAGTCTGCCCAATGACTGTCAACTTCACAGAGTGGCGAGTCCCAAATAACAACTCTTGGCTCAAGTATGGTAGCCCTTATTACACAAACTAACGACGCCATACCAATAGATAAATGGTCGGTTCTAAGCTCTAACTGATGTTGAAGCCCAATTTCTTCACATTTAGATTTAATGATATTAAGTTTTTCTTGATAAGTTAAATCGTTACGGTACTGATTAAATGGTAAAAGTAAGTTCTCTTTCAGAGTCAGATTTGAGATCAGCGCCGGCAATTGAAAAATTGTGCCTGTTTGTTTTTTGTAATTGTAATACTGCGCTTTATCCATATCAGCTAAACAAATATTGTTAAAAACAACACAGCCTTTCTGCGGTCTTACAAGGTCGCAGAGTATACTGAATAGCAGCGACTTACCAGAGCCCGAAACACCTTTAATTACGCAACATTCACCAGACTGGGCATCTAAATTTAACTCTCTGAAAACATTTTGTCCATGCAGATTATGATGTATATTTCTCAATGAAAGATTCATAACACACCTTAGTAAAATAATAAGGTTGAACTCAAAACTAAGTGGACTATACAAATTATAGTTAAACTTTGACCAACTGCCTTTATATTCCTTTGAGGTACTTCTGTCGTTGCCTTATTAACTTTCAAACCGTGGAAGCACGAAATTAGTGCAATACAAAGACCACATAAAGTAACCTTAGTGAACATAATAACTAAATCGATTATGGAGAGTTGATTTAAGAATTCACTGATAAAACGCACCAAAGGCATATGATTAAACAATGAGACAGTTAGAAAACTACTTATGGTGCCTCCTAGCACAAAATAACTCATCAAAAGAATGACTGAAAAGAACATACCCAAGACTCTCGGGACAACAAGATATGAGATGGGTGAAATTCCCATTGCATTTAGTGCATCTATTTCTTGTGCCACAACCATGTTGCCAAGCTCCGTGGTGATAGCGGTTCCTGAGCGTGCCAAGATAACAAAGCAAACAATAAATGGTCCACCATCGCGTATAATACTGACTATTAATATGTCGTAAATCAATGCTTGCTGACCAATGGACATGAGGAACGGATAGCCCTGAGCTATTATTAAAACACTCAAGACAAAAGAAATTATAAAAATAAGAGACAAGGCTTCGAGGCCAGTAAACCTGATCTGTTTAAATAATACTTCTGCGCTGATAGATTTATGGCTGTGAAAATTAAAGCAATCAGCGATGACATAATAGGAAAAAGGAATAAACCCTAATCTGAGCATACCCCCTCCTATTAATATTTAAATTAATTTGTTATGAGTTTACTTAAATCAACATGGTCGATTTGCTCTGGTTTTAAATACTGCTTTGCATAATTAAGGTAGACACCAGACTTTAAAAATATCTCGAACAAATCTGGATCTAAGTGTTGATGCTTCGTCATTTGAGACATAATCATTAAACACTCACTTAAAGGTTTTGCATCTTTATAAGGCCTATCAGCAGCAGTTAGCGCTTCAAAAATATCTGCAATCGCCATCATTCTTGCGGGTACCGACATTTGCTCTCTCGTTAAACCCTTTGGATAACCTGTACCATCCATTTTTTCATGATGCCCACCAGCAAATTCAGGGACTCGTTTTAGGTGTTTTGGAAATGGCATAGCTTCAAGCATAGATATCGTAATATCCATATGCTTATTGATGATTTCTCTTTCTTCGTTTGTTAACGTACCTTTAGTGATATTTAAATTTTGGACTTCATTGTCTGACAAAATTGTCTGAACTTCGCCATCAATTTCTATTTTATATTTATCAGCAAGGTCTATTACACGTTGTTTGAATGAATCAGACATAAACTCGCCACCTAAATTTATTTGCTTTAAAAATGACAATTCAGATTCTAGATAGTCAACTTCTTTCTTATAAGCATTTTCCGACTGTTTAAATACTTCTATACAACCGTCTTCTGAACTAAGTTTATTTTTTAAATATGTAATCTCTAAATCTCTTTTAGCTATCTCAATTTTACATTTGATCAACTCAATTCTATCGAAAATACATTCAAGTTTTGTTGATTTGTCCATTACAGAGTCAGGAATAGCAATTTTTCCACAATCATGTAACCAGCCTGCAACAGATAATTCATGTTTATCTGCGTCTGTCATTTTAAAATCTTTAAGAGGGCCAGTGGGATATTGATGAACAGCTTCAGCAATCATCATTGTCAATACAGGTACTCTTCTACAGTGACCTCCAGTGTATGGAGACTTTTCATCAATGGCTTTAGCAATTAACCGAGTAAAAGATTGAAACAGCTCTTCCATATTATCAATAAGCTGTCTGTTAGTAAGCGCTACAGCCGCCAAAGCACCAATAGAACTTATTAAATTAACTTGTTCATTTGTAAAAGGTATGACTTGTCCATTTATTCTAGGATTAATAAGCTGCAAAACCCCATTTAGTTCTTCTTCATGGTTTTCAAGTGGGATAGTTAATACTGATTGAGTATGATAGCCAGTTTTTTCATCCATTTGTCTAGCTGCCGATAAGTCATATTCAGCACATGAGTAGACATCTTCAATACAAATAGGCTTTCTTGTGGCAGCAGATATTGCAACGAGTGCTTTTTCATTCGACTTTTTATTGATAAATATAGGAATAGGTTTATAGGGAATATCTTTCCCTGAAGTCCCACCCAAATGAAGTTCGAGAGGCTTATTAATTAATGTCGCAAATCCTAAGTATTCTTGTTCTATTACTGAATAAATTGTTCCACCATCACACTCTGTAAGAGCCATGGCACTTAACAATATGTTTTCTAGTAAACGTTCAGTACAACGCTCTGAAGCGAGTTCGGTTGCTAATTTTAATAAGTGCTGTAATGCAAGTTGACTATCTCTTGCATCAGCAGTAATTGGATTTTCAGCAATCATTTGGTTCATTTTTAAACCTTATTTAGTAACATGTTTATAGCTACCATCCCAATCCTTATGTAACTCAATCGTACTGAGATTTTTTATTCGTTCACAAAAAATCGAATACAATTTTTCTTTCGGATGATTATTCATAAGTGTAGTAAATACCTGTAATGATTCATCCCAATTTTGATTTAAATATGAAGACCAAGCTTTTTTATGTAAATTAATTTTATTAATTTCTTCAGAAGTTAAACAAGCCGTCAATCCAATGGGCTCATAAATAGAAACAGATGTTTCTTTTCCTTTTACCTTAACCCTGTCTACAGGTCTAAAAGTGATGCCTTTGCAGTTTACGTATACTGATTCACTTACGAGTATTTTTACGCCGTAATACTTAGTGATCCCTTCTAACCTTGAGCCTAAATTAACCGCATCACCTATCACTGTATAGGCTCTACGATAAACTGATCCCATGTCACCTACATTCATGTCACCAGAATTAATTCCAATTCCAATTTCAACTTTTGGCATACTCTGTTTTGCAAGCTCACTCTCTAATGCTTTAACTTTACTCTGCATGTTAAGAGCGCATAACACTGCGAGCTGTTCATGATCATCAACTTTAAGAGGTGCATTCCAAAATGCCATGACCATATCACCGACATACTTATCAATCGTACCTTCATGCTCAAATATAATTTTTGTTATGGGTGTAAAATAAAGATTCAGCAGCGCTTTGAGTTCAGATGCGTTTAACTGCTCTGAAATAACAGTAAAATTCCGGATATCTGCAAAAAGCACTGTCATATGTCTTTTTTCTCCAGACATAGACAATGATTTGGGACTATCTAACATTGATTGAATATGTGCAGGAGGAACATATTGATCGAATATGCTTTTGATTTGAATCTTTTGTTTATGCTCGTTTAAAAAACTCAAACTACCCAATACAACGACTTGAAGTATCAACATTGCTAATATCGAGACTTGAGGAAAATCTAAATAGTGCTGACTCCAAGCAAAAATACTTAAAGCTAAAAATAAAAATATTGAAACACAGAAATATAGAACGATACCTGTCAACTCAAGTGTCGGTAAAACAAAGGCGCCAATAAGGCCAGCTATGAGAAGTACTAAAACCACAGAGCCATCTATCCAATCTGGCCTACTAGGTAATAACTCAGGAAAAATTAACCCTTCTAAAAGATTTGCATGAATCTCAACACCTGGATATTGAACCCCAACAGGTGTTGTTCTTAGATCGGCATGACCGACTGCGGATGTACCAATAAAAACTATAGATTGTTCGAATAAAGTTGCATCAAATTTATTATCTAATACATCAGTCGCAGAAACATATGGAAAGCTAAATGCAGGACCTCTAAATGGGATTGCCACTCGACCATAGTCATCAGTTGGAATTGTTTCTATACCGAGTTTTAGTCCTGTAATCGTAAAGTCATCACCAAACTCTGTTGACTCGACTGTTATATTATCTGAAAGGGTATAAAGCCTGGCGACTTCAAGTGACAAAGAAGGATAAAGCTGACCATTGTGCTTAGCCATTAACATAGCATATCTAACGAACCCATCTTCATCAGGCGCACTATTGATAAATCCATTTCCCAGTGCACTTTGTTGTAAAATTTCTATCCCAGCTACATAACCAGAAAACTCTGGAGCTGGTAGGTCTTCTAATGAAGTATCACCGAGAAAAATAGGCTCTGGCAACGAACCAACTTGTAAAGTGTTATTATGCTCAAATAACAGACCAATTACTGAATCACTACCAGACAAAGCAGTTGAGAACGTTTTATCTGCATCATAGTTGTCTCTAATCATGCTGAGGGAATTATTAAGTGCTTTGTTTTTACTCTTTTCAACTACCCTGTCAACCGGATTTATTTCAGCTTCTGAAAACAAGATATCATAAGCTATTACTGATACACCTGCATCTAACAGTTTATTATGTAATTGCGAAACTACAGTTCGACTCCATGGAAATCTGCCAAGCTTTTTAATACTTTTTTCATCAATATCAACGATAATAATAGGTAGGAAAGCACGTTTTGGGTGCATTGTTAAAGTTGCCTGAAGTCTTAAGTCATAAGCTAAGCCCTCCAAGCGCTTAAAAAAATCGCCCTGTTTACTGCCAGGTACTAAAAAAGAAAGATGTATAAAGATGCAAAGTATGATTATGAGAAAGCCGCTTAGCCATTGATACTTAAAATGTGACCAATTTGCTTTAACACTCATATAAGCGTCAATCCTTCATAGGCAAAAATAATATTAAACGGGAATTCACCTTTGTTTAAGTCAGATTGTAACTTGTCAATTTGCTCATCTGTTCTATCTGGATCATGACTTACAAGGACTAAATTTTTCACATGAGCTTGCAGAGCAAGATCTAAAGCATGCTGAATTTGGCTATGCCCCCACCCTCTTTTAAATGGATAGTCTTCAGGTAGATATTGACCATCATGAATTAGATAGTCTGCTTTGTTGCAAAACTGAACCCATTGTTCAAAAGTGGTAGCAACCGGGTAAGGAGGAAACAACTCATTGTCGGTTGCATAAACTATCGTTCTTTCATCTGTAATAACTTTATACGCGCTTCCCCCACCTGGGTGATTCATTCTAGTACGAGATATTTGAAACGTTTTATATTTCCAAGAATGGCTTTTTATGGGAGTGATTAAAATGTTCGCTGAAAGGTCTTTCGAGTTTATTGGAAAAAAACTGCCTTTCATTTGCTTAAGAATTGCTTTTGGCTCATATTCTTCCGTTAAGCCCGGTATTATGTTTATTTTTTTTTCTGGTATGTAAGCAGGTATAAAGTATGGAAAGCCTTGAATATGATCCCAATGATTATGACTTAACAGAATATAGATATCATTTGCATACCTTTGAATGTCCTTACCTAAATTTCTAATGCCAGTTCCCGCATCTAAAATCAAAAAATCAGATGCTTTATTCTCAAGTAGTATGCTTGTTGTATTACCACCATACCTAACTGTGTCTTGTCCAGGAGTCGGCACAGAGCCCCTTACACCATAAAAGGTTAATTTCATCAAAAACTCCAGTTACTGTTCTGTTATCTCAATAGCAGCCACACTTATTCTTTTTCTAAGAGTATCTTGTAATATAAGTAAGAAGCTGTCGTTATTATTGTGATGTTGAACATCAATAAGTTCGTATGCAATACCAATATCTAATAGTTGGAAACCTGATTCATTTAACTGCTGGTCTATTAGATCTTCCGGATCATCTAGCAATAATCTTGATATATAAATTGCCTGGCTTATTTGAGACTGGGAGAAAAGCACCATCCTATTTTGCGAGTCAAAAGCAATATTTTTAATTGTAACCGGATCGCCGTTATAATTGCTGAGATTAAAGATGCCACTTGTAGCATAAGCAGTTTCGAGCTCTCCTAAACTATTTACCTTAACAATAAAGTTACTTGATGCTATTTCACCGAAGATATAAAAGCTGCCCATCGGATCTAGTAAATATCCATTTAATGATAAGCTTTGATTAAGTGATGCACCTACATCAATAACAGCAATACCCGCTTCTCCAAATTCAGAAACTAAATTACCCCCACTATCTACCTTAACTATTACAACACGTGGCGTAGAATAAGATTGACTATCTATGCCCATACCAAATATTTCTGTGTCAGTGACTTTTATTTCTTCTAATTTAAAAGCTGTATTCTCACATTCATACCCTGATGGTGGCTCAAACGTAAAGTCAGATAATTTATCTCCTATAGGTGATAAATAAACCCCTATTGACTTATTAATGCACCCATCGTAGATATCATTCAATACAAATTGCTCTTGGCTTGGAAGTGTGTGTATGTAAAAAGGTTTAATTGAATCAGCTGCAAAGTCATAAGCCGATAAGTAACTAACATCATAACCGTGGGCATAAAAACCGTCAGGTATTCCAGATGAAGTTAATTTCGAAATGAATGCCAAACTGTCACCTTCATTACCGACTAGAAACAGTGAATCATCATCGTTAACAGATAAAGACGTCGGATTGGCATCTGAGTAGAAATTAAGCCGACTTAAACCTTGTTCGCCAAATGATTGATTGACGTTTCCGGAAAAGTCTAAACTGTAAATATAAGGTACTCGTTCATTTCGCCAATTAAGTGCATATGCGGCAAGAAGTAAGTCCCCGTTGCTTTGTTTTGCACTTACAATGACGACTTCATCAGAAGATGAAGAGCTTAACGTTGATTGACCCTGAAAGCCGAACTCATCGCTGAACTCGCCATTTAAGTTCACTTTTGCAAGCCATTGACTAGCGTAGTAATCATACCCAGCGAACCTCAACTTATAGCCATATAAAACAAGCGATGAATTGGTCAATAATGTTCCATGACTGCGAACACCATCTATGTCATAAGTTGTAACACCTTTATTAGGAGAAGACCACCCTGAATCAATTACGCCATCAAAGCCAATCTTCATTAACTGTACTGCTTTATTGTTACTATAAATTTCTCGATTAATGGTGACATATAGAGAGTTAGATACAACTTGTAAGTCAATTCCTTGGGCACTTAAATTCAATAAGTCTTCTCCCCCAGCATGAGTTGGTAATTCTTCTTCAATATAAATGCGATAACCAACGTCATTAAAGGTTGTATCAAGATTTCCATTTTGATCCATTTTTAACAAAAAGAGGCTATATTTATTAGGTGTTGGGTAGTTACCGACAACGGTTAAATGGTCACCAGTCAACATCAGTTGATCATCAGGTAAAACTATAAGGGCTTTGACACGGTCATCAACATTTTGGCTGCCTATGTCTAACTGAAGATAACCTGTGTTCTTAAAACTACTGTCTAATGTAAGGTCTGTTATATTATATTTTGCTAAATAAATATCTGAACTGTTACTCGAATTTTTAGTATTGCCAAAAACCATTAATTTATTTTCAGATAACAGGGCCATTCCGCTCGCTTCACTGCCCATATCCGCAACGAGTACTTCACTATGAGATACTGAAAAGCTAACTAAATCAAAGCGAATGAGCCTCGCTTCAATAAGCTCTACATTATTGGTCATGGTGTCATTAATTAAAGCTATGAGTACATTCGAATCAAGCTTTAAGCTGACTGAAGAAGCTTTTTTCCCCGTATCAGAGGGTATAACAAAATAACCAGTGTTCGCAAAACTTGTGTCGAGTTCCCCTTGTTCAGTCAATCTCATTATGAAAAAATCTTGAGTACTAACTTGGTCAATGTAACCAGAAACATACAAAAGCTTATTTGCATCATCAAACACTAAATTTTGTGCAACAACATTTTGAGGTAAGCCTCCAACTTGAATGCCTAAATCAGTTTCAAATACCCCTTCATGAGCAAAGCTATTATCAATGCCACCCAATGGAGTCACTTTTGTAACAACGGCTCTGTGAATATGACGACCTTGAGACTCGTCGTAGTGGCCAATGCCTGAAGCTATAAATATACTACCGTCAGAAATTGTGATGGCTTTTCCCACTTCATGGTGCTCAAGTGATGCACGTAAATTAATTGAAGCAATTCCTGAATCTGCAAATTCGCTATTCAGAACAGCTATTTCAATGGGTAAGATTTCATCAACATTAACCGTTAATGTTGATTCAGCACACAGAGGAGGATTTATCACATCACAAACCTTAGACACTACAATATATTGTGCATCCCCATTGGCAATAATTGTCTGAATATCACTAATAACAACCTGCCCCATATTATTTACAGTAAAAAGCGATGCGAAACCTCCTGAAAGCTCATAAGTAATGTCATCATTGTCGGGATCAGATGCCGCAATCGTTGCAATAATATCTCCATTATTAAATTCAGTTGTGATATTGGCTTCTACAGGTTCAATTGTTGGGGTGTAGTTTTTATCCTTAACCAAAATAGAAACAGATGTTGGTAGCGAGCTTTCACCTTTACTATTTATTGCCTTGTATGTCAGTGAATCGTTGCCGACAAAGTTGAAATTAGGTGTGTAGCTTATTTCGCCAGTTTGATTCACGATTGAAACCTCACCATGACTTGGCTTAGTTTCAATGACTACAGGAGATTCTGAGATGGCTATACCTTTGAAATCGTCGTTATTTAAAATATTTAAGCTTGTCGGTTGATTTTTGAATATTTCAATATTATCACTCTGTGTAATTGGAGAAGTGTCTAATTTGACAATGTTTATCCTCACTGTAGCACTATTAGAAAAAGTGTCTTCATTATCTTTAAAACGATATGTAAAACTGTCTAATGGTGTGCTTCTGTCAGTATTTGTGTATAAAACATTACCATTAGATAAAATTTCAACATCCCCAGATTGTGCAGGGTTTATTATTTCTAGTGTTGAACTATTGATAGCGCCATCTGTATCTGAATCATTTTGCAGTATATTCAACTCGCGTGATGTCCCCTCATCAACATCAAAGTTATCGTCAGTGGCCACAGGTGCAGTGTTAACTCTTATGACTTTAATTTCTACTGTAGCTGTATTTGAAGAAGCGCCTTCATTATCTTTAAAACTGTAAGTTAAAAAATCTGTGCCATAAAAGCCCGCATTAGGTGTATAAAAGATTTTACTCGATTCAACGGAGAAAACAGCACCTCCATTTTGTGGCACAGACACAAGCTTGACGGTATTCAAATCGATAGTGCCATCAACATCAGTATCATTACCTAGAATACTAATTTCTATAGAAGTGTCTTGTTGAGTCTCTGCAATGTCGTTCATTGCTATGGGTGGTTTGTTTGGACCAGTTACTTCAATATAAACTGACGATGGATTTGACTCTACCCCTTCTGTATCAGAAACAATATAACTAAAACTGTCTTGACCTCTGAAATCTGTGGCACTTGTATATTCAATCGTGCCTGTGTCTAAGTTCAATTTCAAATCGCCATGCAACGTATTCTTTATAACTTGCAAGCTTGATCTGTCTATTTCACTGTCTACGTCATAGTCGTTTTCTAAAACCCCTATAAAGATAGACTGATTTTCACTGGTTGATACATTATCATCTTGTGTAATTGGAGCGTCGTTGACAGCAGTGATGTTAAGTAATACGAATGCAGATGTTTTTAATCCTTCAGAACTCTCAACATTATATATAAAATAATCAGACCCATAAAAATTCTCATCAGGAAAATACCTAAATGAACCGGAAGCTGATAACTCTAAAATTCCGTTCATAGTAGTTTGATGTATTGTTATGTCATACGATTCAGAGCTTTCAACGCGATCATTTTTTAATATACCAGGCGCGTCAACAATCAGTACCTCGTCTTCATTTAGCAAATAATCATCATTAACACTCACGTGGGCGGGCGTATTTACATCTTCCAGAACAGTCAGCTTTACCTCAGCAGTGTCTTCCCCACCTTGACCATCTTGAAGTTTATATACAAAAGAATCTTCACCAACGAACCCTTGCTCGGGTGTGTAGCTAAATGACCCTGAACTCTCTAAAGTGAGAGTGCCATGTTCAACATTTCTAACTGGTAAAGTATTGATAGATAATTGATCACCATCAAAGTCAATATCATTGAGAATAAGTACGCTTGTATTGTCACGAAATTCACTATTTGCTGAAACAAGAAACTCATTGAACAATGCAACCGGAGCGTTGTTTATTTGCTTTATTGATATCGTTACTATGGCTTCTGATGTTAGACCTTGTGGGTTTATAACCCTATATTTAAAACTATCCATGCCAGAAAAGTTATTTTTAGGCAAATAGATAAAATCGCCATTTTTAAATAAGGTCAATTCACCATGTTCAGGAGCAACTAAAGGCTCAAGCTCTAGTACAATTGGGGCTAGGCCATTATCTTTATCGTTTACCAGTAAGTTACCACTTAAAGACTCAAATTGTTCAATTTCAAATTCATCATTTACAGCCACTGGAAAAATAACTTCTTTTGCTGGGATCAATAAGCTCTCACTGAAGGCGCTTTCACCACTACCATCAATACCTGTCACTCGTGCATAATAGTTTTTTTTCGTTGAGAGTTTTTCAAAGACATGAGAGTTGTTGGTAATGGAAATCGCACGCTGATTTGTTTCAGATAATGTGAAATTAGTCAGTACATCTAAGGGGGACTCAGCTAAGTAAACGTTGTATCTAAGGAAACTCGATGATTCTAACCAATTTAATGTAACTGACTCACCCTCTCTTATACTTTCACGCATTATAATTTTTTGCGGTAACCAGTTGAACTGTTGGATTTGTGCTAAAGATACGTTCTCTTGTGAATCTTCAACCCAAATTTGTAGCTGTATTGAACCTGGTGATTGATTAAAATTATATGGATTAATGCCAGTTTCAAAAAGTTGGTAAGGCGAAGTACAATTTTCGTTGCATACAAGAAATGCTTTATCACTTTGTGCAAAACCCAACCAAATTCTTTTGATCCCTTCTTCATCTTCAATTCGATCAGCTGCAACAGTGATATTTCCTCTTATAGTGTTACCACTTTGTGGAGTATTAATTATTGCTTTAGAATTCATAAAATCTTCAGGCACGAGCCGTGACTTTCTAAAGGGATTTCCTTTCACTATTCTTTTATAAGCAAAAGGTTGTGTCTGTTCGCCGGATGAAATGGTCTGAACTACAATAGAATTACTCGAATTAGGAGCGGGTTGTTCTGAAGCCTTTTCATTACCACAACCGAAAAGTAAATTTATAAATAACATACAAAAAAAGTGAGTTATTTTATTCATCTTAAACCTACTTCTCTTTAATTACGAATAACCCACCGGCATTGGTGGTTATATTCTCAATTTCAAATAAGGTAAAACTCCCTCTTATTTTACTTAGTTCGTCACTGAATTGTGCCTTGATATCTCCATAAGCCAAGTTTTGCCCATGACTCGCGTAATTAATACCCAGTTGCATACCACTCGTGTTGATTAAACCATTAAAAGTTGCAAACCATTCGCCTTCACTGTCTAAGAATGACAATGCTCCAAGAGGAACAGTACCGTTGTCAAAATCAACATCTATGCGCATCGAAAAGGCGCTGACTTCACCGACACTTGATATTACTGAAAATTCTTCAACATCCGAATATTCAATAACACCACTGCGCTGAGCCAACAAAGCTCCAATATCGTCTGTTTGAAAAGTATCTAGGATTTCTTCAGTTAAAAAACTACTATCTTCAATGGCATTTTTTAAAGCTTCGATGTCCAATGATTCAACGATATTTTGTGTTGTAACCAGTAAATTCGGGTTTTCTGATGTAATCGAGGTAACTATTTCTGTTAATTGCTCTTCAGAATATTGCTCATCGTTAAGTAATTTACCAAATAATGACGATAGCTCTTTTGGTGGTTTTAATAGGGCTTTTACTTCACCAAAACTTGAGATTTTGGCGAATGCATGCGTACCATCTGAACCCAAAACAAGGGGTTCTGTGAGAATATCGCTTGATATTTCAATTGAACCGTCCCAAACAGCCAGAAATAGTTCACCTTTTACTATTTCTACTTCGTAATGAGTGCCCCTGATACCAATACTCCCTACAGGTGTTTTTAACTTATAGTTATCTGAGTTTCCTTTTATTCTTCCTGTAATAGTTCTCAATCCTCCGGATACTAATTCAATAACGATCGAACTTTGCTCATCATTTTCACTTAATAAATACTCTTCTATGTTTAACGCTGTATTTTCTTTGAGTGCCAATAAAGCCCCATCAATCATCTTCAATTGAGCTTTACTGTGTTGATAGGTAGAAACTCTATCAACCTTGTAGATTGGTGTTCTTCTTTTTAGACTTCTTACCTCAGATGTTTGTAAAGAAATAGCCTCAACAGTCCCTTTAGCCAGCAAAGTTTTTCCTGCCTGTTGTTGTGCATCTGCATTTTTGACGAGAAACATTAAAGTAATTGCAAAAATAAAAATAAGTTTTTGTTGTTTAGAATTCATAACTAGCTCCTAAGTACAATTCATTCCTATCAAATTCATAAATAGCTAAATTGCTCGACTTATTGTAATGACTGAAGCGTGTATGCAAGTACCACTGTTTCGATAAACTGTAACGCCATTCGAAAGCAGCATTGCGTATATTTTCTTCTCGCAAGACCATAAAAAAAGGATGAATGTCATGATGCTCGACTGTTTTGTATTGACTACTAATTACAAATGCATGAAGAGTAGATATGTTATAAGACAAGTAAAAAGACGCTGCTTTGTAATCACGGCCATAATGCCTCGCAGACTGTAAATCTGCATTTTGCTTACCATCTAAAAAAGCGATTTTTGCTAAAAATCTATTTTGGAAGTATAAGAAGCCTAAATCTAATTCGAAGATATCACTGTCAAGGTCTTCATTTTGAACATTATTAACTGATGATGCTTTAGCATTTAACTCCAGCACCCAGTTTTTCAAAAGCTGATATTGTATATTGGTTAACACACCAACTTGTTGTTGATAAGTCGCCTCATCGAGTGACATAACAGATGCAACTCCTTTAAGGTTTAAACGTGATGATGAATTAGCATACTCATATCCAAACCCAATATTTCCTTGGTTTCTATTAAACTGAGTGAGATTGTTATGTATTAGTTGAGAAAGATTTAAATTTAGTCGCCAAGCCTCATACTGGGTACTTTGCCACTTACCATTAAACTGGTAGTCAAATCGAGCAAATCTGTCTGCAGATTTTTGACTTGCTTCATCTAATAAAATCTCTACACCAGAAACTACTACTCTATCGTCCAATGAACCACTATTTACATTTGAATCATGCCCAAAGTTAAGCGAAAGTCGTTGTATAGTATTTGAATCTAAATTCTCTCTTTTCGTTTTTACAAATTGTAAATTCTCTTTAATATTTATTCTTAGATCATTCGGTATCGGAAGTAGAAGTAGGGTATTAAGTGTTTGCTCTGATTGATTGAGGTTATTTTGTTTGGCATAACTTAAAGCTAATAAGTAAAAAGATATATAGTCATTGGGATTCTCAGATATGGCTCTTTCGAAGGCAAAGACTGCCTCATCTATTTTATTTAGCTTAAGACAAATTTGACCGTACAAGGCATCAAACTCAGCAGTGCCAGCTAAGTCATCAAAATACATTTCAGCAAGTTTAAATGCTTCTTGTGTTTTTTGATTATTATACGCTTCCGAGATCTTCAAAAGAGGTTGCTCAGATGAAACAGCTGAAAAGTTACACCCAATAAATAAGTAAAAACAAAAATAAAAACTGTAACGCCACATAATTGATCCTAACTATTTAAAAGTTTATGAATCAAAGTAAGCTGGTTTGAAACGGCAACTATACAAACAAGTTCACTTTCAGAATATTTTCACTCCTTAAAACATTTCAGAGTAAAAATAGTCAATTAAGAAAATGATGTGCACCAAATATGAAAATTTATACAAAATTCAATTAAGTTCTTTTAGCTTCATGCTGCTATGGAAGAAACAAGACAAATGGTGCCGTCTACATTTTGAGTATAATCAAGATTGTGTGTTCGTCAGTAAAGATAGTAGGTACAAGCCCATCTTTTTAAAAGACGGGCTTTACTTGTTGGAATTATGAAAGGGCTAAATTTTACGTGCAACTTGAAGCGCTTCAAAAATTGCTCGTTTAGCATCAATTGCGGCAGCTAGTTTTGCACCACCAATTACATGATGATTATCTGGTAACGCGTCTTTATTAAAAATTTCGTCGTTAGAAACCTGGCCAATACAAGCAATCACGGTATCAACATCTAGGTATTGCTCTTCGCCTTTATGTTTAATCTTCAAACCTTGTGAATCAAAACCCAGATATTCACACTCTGATAATTGTTTGACATTATGCTGCTTCGCAACCTGTCTATGGATCCAGCCTGTAGTTTTGCCCAGTTCTGAACCGAAACGCCCTTCACTTCGCTTTAACATATAAAGCTGCCTTTGAGGGCCGGTATGCTGCTGCTCAGTTTCTATGCCCCATTGTGCTTTAAATTCTTCTATCGATTGTTCAGGCTTTTCTTGCAAAAATGCAACCATATCAAAACCAATACCACCAGCACCTAAGATG
>Ga0114932_10002131_pt1 | contig 21332 bp, 30 predicted proteins | sample 2SBtaG_2_FD_87286 | JGI IMG/M metagenome (GOLD analysis project Ga0114932, IMG submission 87286) | Deep subsurface microbial communities from Kolumbo volcano to uncover new lineages of life (NeLLi) - 2SBTROV12_ACTIVE470 metaG | ecosystem: Environmental > Aquatic > Marine > Volcanic ... | reverse complement strand
ATCACGGTGATCAAGTAAATACTGAGGACGACCCCCGGTATCTAGAATAGTAGTATCTCTAGGGTCAATTCCCAAGTTGTAATAGATCGTGCTAGTAATCTCTTGGAAATGGACAGGACGTTCGACAGCATACTCACCCAGTCTATTAGTTTCACCAATAGTCTGACCAAGCTTCATACCACCACCAGCCAATAGAGCGCAACTAACTTGCGGCCAGTGGTCACGTCCAGCACTTTTGTTAATTTTGGGCGTGCGTCCAAACTCTCCCCACACCACAACAGTAACGTCGTCAAGCATTCCTTTTTCTTCCAAGTCTTCTACCAATGCGCTAACACATTGATCAAGCTTAGCACCATGGTCTCTAACTAAATCAAAGTTAGCACCATGACTATCCCACCTACCATACGAAAGACTGACAGATCGTACACCCACTTCAACCAAACGACGCGCCATGAGAACATGTTCGTTGACTGTAGGAGCACCATCGTACTGATATTTGAACGGTTTACCATCTCCATATCGTTCACGAATTTTAGGATCTTCTTTACTTAAGTCTAAAGCATCAACTAACTTACTAGAAGTTAGCACATCAAACGCCTCTTCAATAAAAATATCTCCTTCTGGTTTAATTTTACCGAGACCAGTAAGTAAATCTTTCCTTGCCTGCAGCCTATTCTGACTAATGCCGTTAAGAGTTAAGTCGGACATCATTTCGCCATTAGGTTTGAATGGCCTGTGAGAGATACCTAGATAGCCTTCACTCCCTGACTCTGACCACGGCGAGTGCTGAGTCTTAGCTGCCAACCCAATGGTAGCTGGAACTGAAACATCAACAGCTCCTTGAAGCTTTGAAGCCACAGACCCAATACTAGGGTAGCCTACTCCCACAATCTTTTGATTGCGACCCCAGCCACTCATACATTGATAGCCATCATGACCACCAACAGAACCAATAACTGACCGAATAGCAACAAACTTATCCATCATAGCAGCAATCTTAGGAAAACTTTCTCCAATTTGAATACCGGGAACAGCTGTATCAATAGGTTTAAATTCTCCTCTAATTTCTGAGGGAGCATCAGTTTTAATATCCCACATGTCTTGATGAGGAGGACCTCCACCTAGAAAAATATTAATAACGGCTTTATGGGACTTACCGTTTTGTCTTTGAGCTTGTAAAATGTGGGGCATCGAAAGCGCTCCGAAGCCACCCACTGACAGAAAACCTCTACGTGATAAGTTAATCATAACTCCCTCCAAATATTAAGTTGTGGATCATCTACTTAAACTAGGGCGCCCCAAGGTCTTTGATGTTAATATTTTCTCTAAATGGTTTACCTCGATTACTTCCCCTTTGTCATTTAATACAAAACGAAAGGCTGTCTTCTCATCTGTATCTACAAGAAGCTCAACCTCTCTAACCGCAGCAATTTTAAATGGAGTTAGTTTTTCCAACCTAATAGATACGGGAGTTGGAACTCCATCTGCGCTACGCTTTGTATACATGTGTACGTTTACAACATACTCGCCAGCCATGGTTCCACGCAACGTGACTAGCTCTCTATTTTCTTTGAACTCTACTACTCCAAAATCTGTTTGGATACGATCTGACTGGAAGCCTGTATCGTCACGATCTAAATGCATCAATCCCTGTTCGCGCCTCATAAATGCTACCAAGTTACCAGCAGGATCTTCTACATAAGTATCTACATCATCATTCATATCGGCAGGCCACACGACAGTGATAATAAAATCTGCTTTAGCTTCTACATTTTTAGTTTGTTTGCTTGGATTTATTAAAACAAAAGAAAGAGAGAACAACGCTGCAAAGCATAACAGCGTGTTAAACAACAAGTCCAAGAAGGACGTTTCGGTATGATAGTTTCTTTTCATTTGCGCACTTTATCTATAGCTTGACTGAGATTAAAATATTGAATCTTCAATAGGGCACTACAAATAAGTCCTGTAAGGGTGGTGTAAAGTGCCGTTGACATTCCCACTCCTAAGCCTTTAATTAATCCTTGAACCGTTGCCATATCATTAATATCAATATTGGCGAAACCACCGAGCATCATAATAAAACCAATAACAGTTCCCATCATCCCTATACTTAAACAGAGGTCGCTGGTGAACCACCCCACTTCCATAAGGTGCTCAATCTTTTCAATTAAGTAGGGTTCTGTTTTATTAGAATCAATAAAAACGCTAAGTCTCCATGTCTTATAGCCACACCATCCCGACATGGCAGCAAATAAAGCCAGTAGTACAAAACTGAGTTTAGTTGCATCTTTTTCCCACAGTGTGCCAAGGAGACCGAGACCTGCTAGCAATACAGAAGATGCCATGACGGCGCTCATAAACAACCACCATTTTAAAAATAAAGTATGTTTGATAATTTTTGCCATCATCATTCCCTTTCGACTAAATTAGAACACATGTAAGCGGCGATGGCAAGTAGCATAATTTCTATCATAGGGCACCTTTCTAATTATAAACAAAAACCCCCTACTCAGCTAGTGCTAAATAAGGGGTGTTATGTTCTAGAGAAAACCTAGAACCTAAAAGGGGACTTCTTCAGGTGTGCTGCGAGCAGCTACTTTCTCCTTCGGTGCGCTATTTCTAGAGCCGCCTCCCGGAGTAAGATTGATTTTTTCAGCAACCATGGTAAGCTTACTACGCTTGTCTCCCTCTTCAGTTTCCCACTTATTTAACTTAAGCCTTCCTACCACCATAATATGGCGTCCCTTTACAAGATATTCGTTAAGAGATTCGGCTTGCTTGCCCCAAATAGTAACGTCAACAAAAGTTGTCTCCTCTTGTCTATCAGAATCTTTGGACCAGATTCTATTGGAAGCCACAATAACATCAGTAACAGCAGTGCCACCCGGAGTATATCGAAGTTCACTATCTCTAGTAAGACGACCACTGACAATAACTTCATTAAGATCACTCATTAGTTTTTATCCTTCCGACTTCATCAGGCCCCTATAACGGAGTGCCTTTCTGGTAAGTCTGCGTGCATAAGTAGTTCCATAACTTCTTACTAACTTCCTAAACTCTCCTGCTCTCTCAGTATTGGTAAAACAACTTGTAACATCTCGCGTAGTTTGTTCTCCTGTAGCAAACTTACTAAGGGTTTTAACGGCACATTTACTAGAGAGTAGTAGATCCCAATCTGTAGTGGTAGAGGTTTTCATGTTTTCTCCTTTATAATAGATCCAATAACCCTTTTGTGACCACGTCTTATTATACCCTCCGTTTTGGATTTTCACCTATGTATTCTCAAAAAATTACAAGCTTACCATTTCTATTTCTGCAGAATCTCCTACACTTCCCGTTCCAATTATCACAGACGTCTCTAGCTGTCCTTGGTCTACTCCGTAATTTACAGCTGGAAAATAGAGCGGATTAAAATTTCCGCTGGGACGTTGACCAAACAACATCCATTGATTTGTTGTGTTATTTCTTAGAGAAATAGAGGCTTGTCTACCAGACTCTGCTCCGGTTTCAAGTTGACGTCCCATAGCCATAATAAAAGATTGATCTTGATTACCGTCTATGGTTTGTGTTCCCCACGTACCGCTAGAGTTATGATCAGTCCAATTTAGCATTTGCCCTGTGTGCTCAACGGTTGGAGCATCGTCAAGATTTAATGTAAATATATAAGAATAGTTTGTGCTTATATTATTTGTATCTAAATTTCTTAACTCTATATTCTCTCCACCTGATATGTTATAAGCTCCTGCTAATATTACCTGTTTCATATCTGAAGCGTCTTGAGAATATCTTGATCCACTAGTAACTAGAGATCCGTCTATATAAAGCCCTACTAAAGCGTCGGTTGCTACATTTGCATCTATAATTTTGACGGAAGCAGCTACTAAGTTAGTACCAGCATGATTTACAGTATGCGTGGCAATATTGTTAGTGGGCCCTATAGTGCGAGAGTCTGTTCTTATATTACTACTAAAATCAGTACCGCTTGTGATAGCTCCGCTTAATCCAGAAAATGAAAGATCGATAATAAAAGTTTGTCCGTAGTCGGTTTCTTCTGTAAGAGAGCCGAATAGTCTTTTCCTATACACCCCTATACTTTCAGGAGGATCGGGACAAGTAAACTGTCCGAGATGTCCTACATACATTCCTGAACTGTTGGTATCGTGACGTTGATGCACCGACCCTACTAGGTCGCCAGCTCCTCCCTCGAAAGCAAGCTTGGTTGCTCCGTCGTTAGTGCCCGGACTTGTGCAATTGATCCAATTGAGTATAAAATACTCCTTGTTAGCACTTAGGTGACTACTACTCAAGACAGTGCCTTGGTTAGACCACGCAGCTGATGCAGTGCTGTCTTGAGTTGTTCTTTCCTGCGTAGCAAATTTAAGCTTATTAGTAATAGGCATTGTATCTTATATCCTTAATAAACAATAGTCAAGAGGTCTCCATTCCGTTGGAGACCTACCTGAACTGATCTTAATCTTTATTTAAAAGTTCACCAACAAAATTATCCCACCAGCCCAAGCTTACGCCTAGAAAATAAACAGCCGGGGCTAGAACGGCTAAAAAGAGACCGGGCTTTTCGTTCATCATCCTCATGGGGTGAAAAATATAGAAAATCAAATTTCTTAGAGGTCTGCCGGGCTGAGGTTCATACGGTACTTTTTCTTCATTAGTATGATCTGGCATAAAATTTACCTTTTTAAAAGAGGATTAAGCAGTTTCACGCAAACTATCACCCACAATCCAAGCTGCTACTAACATTGTAACGTGCTGAACTGTGTCTGGATCTACAACACCTTCGCCAAAAAAAGTATCTGCGCAGGTCACGGCTAGCGCTGCGATACCTACCCAAAAGCGACGAGATTTGAACATGGCTTGAAATTTTATCATTTTACTTCTCCGTTTAGAATAGTTTTAATAATTTCAAAAGGGGACCTATATACCAAATGATTAACAAAATGGCTGCCCACATAAGAACTTTGGCTAAAGAATCCAATAGATCTCTTAATGGTCGTGGCCTTTCCTTCTTCCATGCGCGTGTCTTTTCAATCCTCTCTTGCCTTTCCCTTCTCCTTTCTGCTGCTTTAGCTTTATTTCTCTCAGCTATTTCACGAAAACGATTCATAATACCATTTCTCTATACTATATTACTTCACTCCATATAATGCTTGAACCCTTGGAATATCGTCCACGAGTTGAGGAGTTTCTATACTAGTACGGTAATATGGAAACATCAAAGCACTTTCATGCTCGGAATGATGAAGGCCAAGGAGATGGCCAATCTCGTGAGCGCATACAGCTCTGAACAATATACCTCTTTCTTCGGGGTCAGTGACCCATTTTTCAGCCCTATCAAACATTGTCCATAACTGACCGTCAAATTCTTTTTTAGTAGGTAGAAATGCCCAAGCTAGAGTGTCTCCGCGACGACCGAAGCCATGTCTCCATCTTCCACTAACCCCCATTAATATATCAGCATTTTTACCATTATCAATACGTTCAAATGACAAGTTGGTTACTGCTTCCCAACTGTCGTAAGCTTTGGCAATTTCTGCATCCCAAATATCAGCAGAAAGATCACGATCTCTATTATCGATATAGTATTGTAAATGGGTGTGTCCGTCTACAGTATTGGCACCTCCCCATTTATCAGGACCTCCCATGCTGTATTTATTGCCGTTATGAGAACATTTAGTTCCACACTGAGGACGATATAGTAGGCCAGCTTGAGCGGTCCCTATACTAACTCCAAAAATTGTTGCCAGACTACTTTTTAATATGTTACGCCTATGTATCATGGTAAGACCTTTGCTATACTAAGTAACTCTAGAGTCCTTAATACTTGGTCCTTGCCTCTTCTTACTTCTTTCCCTTATATATTAAGACAGTACCGTCTTTTCTATAAATACCTTTTCTTGTGTAAGTAAAGATTTCTCCTGTCTTAGGATTTCTATATTTATAATCTCCAGCCGTATCTTCCTCCCCATCCTCTTCTTCCTCGGACAGATGCTCAAATAAGGCATCGAAATATTCTTTTTTCACTTGAAGACTCCATTGTTAGTCGCCGTAAACCCAACCTTCTCCGGGTCCGATGTCTTTGATAGTATGTGTATGGCCATCTGCTGGCATAATTTTACCATCAACGATCTCGTGGAAATGACCTGTAATAATCAAATCTCCAAATCGTGTACGTGCCTTGGAAGTTTGAGTAGCACCCTTAGTAAATGTGTGAAAATGGCCGTAGCCTTCTCTGTCACCAATATAAAGAGATGTTGTGCGATCTCCCTCGTAGGCTGCCTCGACACTCCCTGACTCTCTTTTAACATCTCTTTCGTCTTCTTTTTTATCTTTTTTAAGGTCTTTAATCTCTCTTTCAAGATTTTTAACCGCATCTTTATGATGCTTTAATCTCTCATGCAATGTTTCATGATCCATTTCATCTTTGTCTTGCTTGTACTCTTTTCGCTCTAAATGCTCTTGCTTATCGCGATCTGAAGCGCTTTTAGCGTCCCTCTTGTCATATTTTTCATCTTTTTTCAGATCTTTAACTTCTCTTTTTTTCTTATCGGACGGAGGGTCTTTTTCAAGTCTTTTAATTTTATCTTTATCGTCTTTTATAGCATCTTTTTCATGTTCTTTTTTTTCTTTTTTAGTATCATGCTTGAGTTCTTCTTTATCAATCTTATCCCACTCTTTTTTTGTTTTGCCTGATGACAGTGCAGCAACTGTTGCTACTATAGCAGTGTTAGAATATCCCTCATCATACATAAAGCTAGCTACAGCATCAATATCTTCAGCGCTTAAAGCAATGTCTTCTTCAACTGCTTTTTGAGAAAACTTTTTTGGACCTTCTATAGCCACGCCTTGCTTAATAGCTTTTTTCTTAGCGCCGGGGCCTGTATAACACTTACCGGCTTCTCCCCATTGATAACCCGCTTGACCGTCTACTGTACACTTTTTGAGAGGCATATTACTAGCTCCTATTTAGTTAAAATTAAGATTTCTCCTCACAATTATACACCAGAATTGGTTCTACACCAAAATCTATCAAGGCTATTGAGTTTTTACACCCAATTCAGCTAGTAGATCATCTCCGAATCTACGCCAAAACTTATGCTGTGATAGATATTTACTAGAATTTTCTATTAGTTTACTGGAGGAATATTTTTTTTCGTCCCCAAATCCATACTCTAACTCAATACCATTAGCTTTGCAAAATTTCACTTCAGGAATAACAGAGGAATCGGGTTTTCTATCCCCTCCATTACAGAAAAAAATTTTGTGACCAAAATTCTTAACGTCCACTTTTATAGCTTCTAAGCTTTTTACTACCGTTTTATCTTTATCAATAGATAGAAAAACTTCGTCTATATCTTTAATATTTTGCAAAATATAACATCGAGAGATTTCGTCTAAAAAGGGGATAGATCCTTTTAGCTTAACCTGAAAGTCACTATTGACAATAGCAATAAGATTACAGTTTGGATGGGTACTACGAACGTCTTTAATAAGACTTACATGTCCCGGATGGATGGGGTTAAAATAGCCGGATATTATGCAAATACACATCAACTTCTCCATTAAACAGTAACGCTTTTAGCTAAATTACGTGGTCGATCTGGATTAATTCCTCTTTCTACAGCAATATAGTATGACAGTAGCTGTAGAACGACATTTAAAATTAAAGATTGGGAATAACTCTCTCCGGTATCTTTACAAGAAAAAGTTATGTTTGCTAAAGAAGACAGATTGTCTTTAAGTGAATCGTGGGTTATTATAATGATTAACCCTTTACGAGACTTAATCTCCTGTATATTTGATACACTTTCTGGAATAAATCCTTCAGTCATGAGAAATAAGCTTGGAACCTTATAATCAACGAGGGCAATTGGTCCATGTTTCATTTCGGATGAGGGCATTCCTTCTGCATGTACGTATGATACTTCTTTAAATTTTAAGGCACCTTCAAGAGCTATTGGGTAATTTTGACGATCTCCTAGAAATAAAAAGTGGTCATAACCCATAATACGATAGGCTATTTCCTTAATTTCTTCACTTCTATCTAAAAGATCTTCAAGAGCAGGTTGTAGACTAGGGAGTCTCAAACCAGCGCTATGGCACAATCGTGTACACGATACCGTAAAGCTTTTTGTAGCTGCAACAGCTCTTTCTGGACCCACATCTAGTGTAATGTTCATAATCGACATATCAGCCAGAGTAGAATGAGAATTATTAGTCATGCATGTGAATTTATCTACACCTCTAACGGCATTAATTACATCTTTGGTTTCTCCACTTTGACTAATAGCTAATATATTATCTCCTAATATTTTATATTTTGCCTGACTTGCATGAATACATCGCACAGGTATTTTAATTTTTTCCTCTATGGCGTATGAACCAAACATAGCTGCGTGTAGACTACTTCCGGTTGCTATTATATCGAGATGATTATAGTACAAAGGGATATAGTCACCTCCGATATTTGATTTTTCAAAATATTTATTAATGTCTATATCTTTTTGTTGCTCTATCTCTAAAAGCATTCTATGTTGATTTTTAAGAACTAAGGAATTTTCTGATGTAGGTATCTTTATTCCATACTTATCTATCTTATCTCCAACAATACCAAATGTGTCAGTTAGGGCGCAGGCATATTTATCGAATCCGCTTAAAGCTTCTAAGTCACTACTCATATATCCATTGTCTGTAATAAATAATCTTTTAGTTCCTTTAGCTAAATAGCAAATTTTTTGAATTTTACGGTCTATAAAGATACAAACATTGTCTCCTTCGATAATATCGTATACTACCTTAAGACTTCCGTTGTTTTCTTCCAATAGTTCCAGTATCCATTTTGTATCAAGTTGGTCTTTAGGAGCATTTTCCACTACTCCATTATGGACTACGTAAAATCTATCTGTGTATTGAGGATGGGCATTTTCAATAGTCACCTCTCCATTCGTAGCCCATCTTACGTGCCCAATTACCGCTTCGTAATGCTTACTATCTATAAAATATCTTTGATCCAATTCTCCTAGCTCTCGACGAACCTCTACATCACCCCCTATTAAGGCAGCATATCCAAAACTATCATATCCGCGATATTCAAGCCTGTGCAGTCCTGTATATGTATCTGCTAAAGAGTTTGTTCCAAGGGAGCCAAATATACCACACATTACTCAACCTCTTCTTATAGACCTAGTAATACCATTTTCTGTCTGTTCTTATATATGCTACGAAGGAATAGCTGTCTTAAAACTCATAAAATATAATCTGTGCAGATACCATAGCAATCTAGCACTTTGTATCGCTTGACTTCTTCTTCTGTCGTACATACTATTACACTACTATTTGTTACATTTTTCTCTGGAAAAGTCCAAATAAAGTTCCTAGATGTTAATGTGAAGTCGTCTTCTTCGTGCCAAAAGAAATGTAAGTGCTCATAGTTATTTATTAGATGATGAAGTGCCTCTAGATTTTTAGCATGTATATAAAAATTATAAGACTCGATCATATCTTTGGAAACTTCATATTGGGGTTCGTCATGACCTAGTATTAGCTTCCCATTTTCATACCAAAGATCTATTTCAACCTCAAAGCCATTTGCCGTTGCCTCTAATATATATGAGGGATGATTTTCCCTCTCTGGGTTAGGGCCGGTTAGATTACCTCTATGTGATATAAATTTCATAGTAGATATTTATCTCCTTACATATGAACATTTGTTAACTCCCGATATCTATCGTCTTCTTCATTCGTGTCATATGTCTTCCTCCATCAAAAGAAGCGTTCTTCAAAGCCAGAATTATTTTTTCAAGCACCTCTGAATCTAAATATTTTTCTGGAATGCTAAAAAAGTTTGCGCAGTTGTGCCTTCTGGACATCTCAGCGGTATAGTCATCAAAAATTAGAGCAGATCTAATCCCCTTAATATGGTTAGCTGAGATATTTATTCCTTGACCTGTTCGGCAAAAACCAAAACCAAAATCACAGACCTTGGAATTTATTGCATCTGCCGCTTGCGTCACAAAGTCGTTGTAGTCAGAATCTTTACCTACTAAGGCACCAAAATCTATATAGTCTATGTTGTACTTCCTTAGAATTTTTTTGGCCTTTTCTTTTGTCCTAAACCCCGAATGATCTGAGCACAAGGCAATCGGCTTTTCCCCAAACTCATAAGTTACGTTGTCAATAAAGAATTCCAGCTCTGCTGGAGTTCCAAGCACATGCATCTTTTCAACCTGCTTTATATTTACCCGATATCCATCTCGAATAAGTAGGTTATACATTGGACAAATATAGAACTCGTCTTTTGTTCTAATGTTCTTATTAACTAGCTCTTCGGCGTATTGAACAAACATTCTACCAGTCTTGTAATAATAAACTCCAACCGCAGCATTTTGACTAATGACTTGTTTCTCTGCAGTCTTTAATGCATTGCCTTGTTCGTCCAAAGAAATATAGCTATGCGCAGGACTGTTAGCCTTAAATGTAAGTATAAAGCCGTCTGAGTCATCACTTATTGTAGAAGGATCAAAGGTAGGCTCGAAGTAAACATCTGGAGTATAGATCAAAAGAGGAGTTTTGTCATTTATGTACTCTTTTGCAAGTAGACATGTTGATACTGAACCGTCTGTATCCCCATCAATGATTACTAACTTTATTTTGTTACCAAATTTTTCTTGAAGTATTTCATCAATAGCAAAGTTATTTATGTGATCTAACCTTATAGCAAAAATAAGGTTCGCCTCTGTGGTATCAACAGAAGATATTGCCCAGTCAATTATTTGTTTGGTCTTTGCCATAATCAAGGGCTTGGGCATTGTATAGCCCGCATCAGCGAATCTCTGAGCCTTTCCCGCCATTGGAATTAATATGTTATATTTTTTCTTCATGTATTTTGCCTTTTAATAGCTTGGTAGTTTTTTTTGATGAATTTATAGTAGCCGATTCGAGCCCGTTTTCTAGATACTCTTTTATAAAAGTAGCGGCAAAAATATCTCCAGCTCCATTAACATGCATATCCTTTAATGGCTTTACTGAAGATTTAAAATGCACGCTACCTAATATTATACATTCGCACCCATTCTCGTCGTGCAATATTATCGGTGTTTCTGTTAAAATATCACTATATAATTTTTTCCTTTCTCTAGAATCAAAGACAAATTCACTCTGATTTATATAGTCAATATATTTGGACCTACTATCAGTTGTGCAAAAGTCCAGACTCATGGGCTCATCATTTTTTTCTATCTGAAAATCAATGTCATCTATATACATTACATGATACCAATCCTCATTTCCTTCTCCAAACAATCCTACTTTTGTTGTTCTAGAATGGTGAGAATTCCATTTGGAGTCTTCTACAATAGATGTTCTTGTTCGAGGTTCGCTTATTATTGTAGCGTATTTTTCCCCTATAGGATAATAGATAGGGTCTATTCCTTCGATATTGTAAATATTGTACATGCCTCCAAGCCTAGACCTCTTAGATAAAATATTGTTTGTCTCTCCTAATTCAAAACTTTTCGTATATAGAATTGTGTCTATATATTTTTTTCCTATTAGTCCTAAATTCATACCATTCCCAAAAAAGATTTTTCTATAGAGTTTATTTTGATAGCAAAATCATAGAACTCTGCAACAACAGAATCTCCTGATTTTGAAGATAATATATGTCTGCAATAGTTCTTGACATCATCAGGAGAATTTGACGGACATAGCGAGTATTGCACATTAGTCAGTACAGGAATATCATATATGTCATCTCCTATATAAGCACAATCGTCTGCGACTACGCCATACTTAGTTAAAATATCATTCAGGGTATTAACTTTGTCTCTGCTATAAAAAAAGTCAACACCTCTGGATTTTGCCATACCTTCGTTTATTCTCTTATCTCCAGAAAGAAAGCAAACATTAACTCCAGCTGCCTTAAGTCTCTTAATAGCTGTAAAGTCCCTATCGCAATAGTTTTTAGAAATTACATTATGATTTTCATCGTAGACCTTTGTTCCATCTGTCATAACTCCGTCTATATCTAAAATAACCAATTTGATTCTACCGCTAGATTTAGTCCAATGTTGGTAGAATCTCTGATTTATTTCCCTAACCAACTTGTCATTGAATCCTACAGGCATTATACTAATCCTCTCTCTCTATAGTCTATACTATTTTCTAGTAATATTGAATGAAGCTGGTTGTATCCCGAAGTATTCCACTTTCCTGAGACAACTGCAGTAGCTATATATGGATAGGCATCTGAATAATAATGATACATGCCTGCTTTGGGCTCTCCTTTATAATGAAACAAGCCCTTTATATCTATATCTTTGCAAATTGACTGAGCATTTGTTTCAAACTCTCTTATGTGATTAACGTGAGTCTTCTTATATAGCTCCAGCAGACGCTCAGTTTTACATATAGACGGCTGTACAGAAAATAAAAATGGTGAGTTTTTACTTATATTAAATAGAGAGTCTGAAAAGGGGTTTGACAAGTCATCAACACCTCTTAGTAGTCTAATGAAATCAATGTCTTCGTTTAGCACTATAGTTTCGTACTCTTGTATTAGGCTTTTATCTGGTTCTTTATACAAGAACATGTCTTCGTGATGAAAGAAGCACATTTCGGTTTCTATCTTTTCTAGACAATCCGAAACTCTCTCTGAGTATGAAGATGATTCAGGGTATGATATAAACTCCCAGTCGTCTGGAGTCTTTCCTAAATCATTATCTGAAAACAATACCTTTCTGTACTCAGGTAAATATTTTTTTGCTTGAGAAAAAAAGCATGGCCACACATCTGAATATGTGCTGTGGCTATACATGCATAATGTTATGTTGTTTTTCATTGTAATCTCTTGTTATATCTATAAATTTACATTTTTTATAAAGCCCGGTCTGTATCAGATGCCACTTATAAAGTTTGTGGTTATCTATACAGCCCCATCTAGGATGAGCTTTTAGAAACATGGATTTTTCATCTGAAAGCATTTCGTTACTAAATTCGTCGAGAGCATTACTGTCTATCCAGCCGTCTGTAACAGAATTTACATAATCGCTCCCTGCTTGATAGTACTCAAATGCTGAATCATACATCTCTGATAATATATCTATGTTTTTAGAGTTGGAGAAGAACCAGTGGTCTGCAAAACCATGATTTAATTGATCCCAAAATGCACTATATAGAAAGTCCATATTCAGAGTGTCTGAAAAATTAAAATTAGTGGCATAATATGTTTGAGGGGTTTCCTTTCCTCTTTGCCCTAAATCAAACCTAGCTATAATAACACAGTCGTAAGTAAATCCATTATTGTTCTCATAGTCTTTCTTTAGCTGAACCGATTTTTTACGAGATAGCATAAAGCTTAGACCCCTGTATATTGTATTGGTTAAATACATTCCCGGAGGACTACTCTCTCCTTGAAAGAACCAATCTTGGTCAAATTGTTTCAACTCGTCTTTAAAAGAGTATTGCTGTTGAAATTTTTCAGCAGTTGGATTATATAGTGATGTAATTTCATTCTTGTTTTCTAGATCCCAACTATGAATGAAAGTATCTATGTTGTAATTAGAAAGCTTGGACTGTATATATTCAAAGCCTTTCCGTGACGCATCCAGTCCTCCAGCATTCGTAAAGTAACCATGTAAGCAAAGTGCTATCTTCATATTTGATTCCTAAATAGATTGAATGTTGTAAGATCTCTATAGGGAGGATTTTCTATTTGATCATCTGCATGTTCTGGGTAGTTACTCAGTAATATTAAACCTCTTGCTGCCTGCTCTGGAGTCATATACATATTCCAGCCCTGTTCATCTATCAAATCTTCGTGATAACATACACCTTCACTACGACCCTCATATCTCATTCTTTTAATATGTTCAACAGCTTCTTTACTGTCCGTAAGAACCATTCCCCCTTTTCCTATTTTTAAAGGCTTCTTGAAATGAAATGAAAGGCACATAAGAGATCCGGGAATATACATATTAGATGTTAGTCTCTTAGCCGAATCGTATATTGGGAAAGGCTTTAGTTGATATATACCTTTCCAATCTACATCTTCAAACTGAAGCTTTCCTCCAGCCTGTATAATAGATTGCGGTACTGAAAGATATGTTCTCTTCGGTATTGTTACAGACTGTTCCTTTATGTTAAGATGTTTGCAAGCCAAAAAGATTGCGTTGGTACAGCTATTGGTCGCAACTGCGTATGGCGATCCCGCGTAGTGCGCTATCTCTTCTTCAAACCATTCAACTATTTTAAATGGATTTCTAAGCATTTTCTTTTTCCAAAATGTAGAATTTCCTTTTAAAACCACATGACTCAAACAGTTTTAGACTGGCTACATTCTCCATTTTTACTTTAGCATGAGCCTCTGGATGTATTTCCATTAAAGAATTAATTAGAAATTGCCCAATCCCTTTTTTTTGATAATCTGGATGGGTAGCAACTCTAATATCATTATCTATCTCTCCAACCCAACCAACAGGAGTGTCATCTTCTAGACCTATATAATAATTATCAGAATACTTTTCCATGTATTTGTAATGAGAATCTTTATCTATAATCTTTTGACATATAAAACCTTCACGTAAAACATTTCTAAGATCTCGTACAAAATCCCAGTATTTTCTTTCGCATTTAACAAGCTCTAGCCCCATGAGTCTTCCTGCATAATAATTGGATTTCGTTCGCCTTCCCAATAACAACGTAAATATACTCGTGTTCCTCTCCAACCTTTCAATCCAAGCAAAGGAGAAAGTGCTGATCCAATATCTATGTATTGATTGTCATCAAACTCTTTGTATAAGTTATATATCAATAGATTGCTTAAACTAGCAGCAGAAAATAGAAAAGTATGATCTTTTATATCATTAGCTTTAATATATTCCTTCATTTCCTCAATAAGACTATAATTATTAACAAGACAATTTGTGCCTATTCTAAAATCTTTAACAACATTTAATGGAAAATTATCAAGACTTGCATTTTCATTACATACTAATACAATGCGTTTTTGAGCTATTTCTGGCAACATAGACTTCATAAATAAATCATAGTTACCATTAATAAGCGCATTAGCAAAAGTTAAATGTTCATGATCATTAGATCCATATAGATCAATACAATAGTCAAATGATTCTCTTCCCCATTCATTAGTTCCCGGTATTCCTTTATAGTAGTTTAGCTTTTGATGTTTATAAGCTTCTACTAATTGACGGTGATAAAATGCGTGACGTATAGGATCAAAGTCTTTTCTCTCCTCCTCCATATATGGAATTGGAGCGCCAACAGCATTAGAACCATATACATCCTCTTGAATAAAATACCTTTCAGATAATACAAGTCTTTTATTCTTTAGTATTGTTACTTCCCCATCTGAAAATCTAGCAAATGCAAAGGGGGTTCCTTCTCTTAACAGCTTTAACAGTTTAAAAAATTCATCTTTAAAATTTTTCATCTAGAACCACCTATAAAGTCCGCTGGGGTGAGAAGGTAGCCAACCAATACTTCTTAACTTTGTAGCGTCTACTGCATATCTAACATCTTGACCCCACCTGTTTGGAACAAACTCAATAGAACTTTCATCTTTGCCGAGCCAGTCTATAACGGTTCGCACCACTTCTATATTAGTCATATAGTTTTCGCTGGCAATATTAAAACATTCATTCTTAATTTGTTGTTCTAGAATGGTGAGAATTCCATCTACATTATCCTTTACGTATGTCCAATCCCTAATATATGAACCGTCTCCATGAACAGGTATCTTTTTATTAGCTTCTAGACAGGTCAAGCATTTTGGAATAAGCTTTTCCTCGTATTGTCGAGGTCCATAATTATTACTACTTCTAGTTATAATATAATCTATTCCATACGTGCGAGAATAAGCCGTGACTAACATTTCTGCTGACGCCTTAGTAGCTGAATAAGGATTGCTTGGAGAAAGTATATCTTCCTCTTTAAATACTCCCTCGTTTCTATCTCCATAAACTTCATCTGTACTTATATGGAAAAACAAAGGTCTATTATATGTAGGCTTTCCCCTAATAAGTTCTAGTAAATTCCAAACCCCTAACACACTACTCTCTATAAATGGTTTAGAATCTTTAATAGAATTGTCAACATGACTTTCAGCTGCAAAATTTACTAGCACATCACAAGATGGAATATGTTTAATAGCGCTAATATCATCCACTATTAATTTATAGTTTTGATTATCATCGAAGGGAAGTTCTGAATGAGATGCGTATCCCATTTTATCTATATCGACAATAGAAAAACCTCTCGCCAGAGCTTCTTCTACAAAATGACTACCAATGAAACCTCTTCCACCAGTAACAACCAATCTCATAATAAATCCTCATTGAATATTTGTAGTATTTTATCAGCGGCTTTTCCATCTCCATAGGGGCACTCTCCATCTACTAAAAATTTGCCACTATCAATTATACTCTCAAAAATACCAGCTAGGTCGTTCGGTTGCTTACACATGTAGGCAAAAGTTCCAACCCCTTCACTTCTTTCACTAATTTTTCTACAAACTATACATTTCTTCTTAAAAAAGGCAGACTCCTCCTGAATGCCACCACTGTCTGTAATGATAGTTCTGCAAGTTCTAATAAGGTCTATACATTCATCGTAAGATAATGGATCAATTACTTTAACGTGAGTAAGAATATCTTTGTGATTGTAGACGTTGGGGTTTGGATGTATGGGTAGAACAAATTCAAGCTCATTATACTTTTTAGCTAATGAATTAATTTCACCAAACCATTCTTTAATCCAGTGATGATTTTCTCTTCTATGCATAGTTACAATAACTTGATTGCTAATTTCTGGAGACATCCCATAGAGATTGTCTAAAACAGTATTGCCCGTTACATAAACTTTACTATCACTACCAATCATTGCTTTAACATTCTGAGATGATGTTTCAGTAGGACACAGATGAATGGAAGCTAAGGCAGAGATAGCAGTTCTATTAAATTCTTCAGGGTAAGGATTTTCCCTATCAAAAGTTCTAAGTCCTGCTTCAAGATGTATAACCGGTATGTTTCTATGAAAGGCGGCGAGAGCTACCGCAAAAGCAGAAGTAGTATCTCCCTGAACCAATACATGTGTTATGTCTTGAAACAATGAATCTTTGTTTAATAAAGAACATACTATAGAATCTAATCGGTTCTCGCCATCTTCCACTTCGTTCATTACGAAAGTATTTTCCAGATACTCCTCCACAAGTGAGCCGTGCTGACCTGTAAATAAAATAGTATAAGGTAGAATACCATCAATTTTATTTATGACTGGCTTGATCTTAATCCACTCAGGACGAGTTCCAAAAGACACCAGTAATTTTTTATACATCGACTAATTTCCATCCTCTAGATACATAATGTTGAACACAACCATCTCGTAAGGAAAAGAAACTTCCCTGTTCCGTAACTGAAACTGTTTTATTATCTACTCCTAACTCATACCCAAGTAAAGAGCTATGCATTTCGCGATCTCCTATTGGATGGGGAGGTACTATTGTTTTGATATTGCCATAGATTTGTGCCAAAGCAGAAAAATGAATATCCTCACCAGTTTCCCATGTATATGGTTTCTCTGACCAGATATACTTTAAATGATCTGTGTTAATAAACCATGCGTGCCCTACTAAGTCAACTACTACAGGTTCTTCATTAGGATTGGGCCACCCGAATCTAGTATGATGCATATACACTGTGTCACTATGAAGATGTAATCCTACTCCTCCTAAGACAGCATTCTCATTATTGTAGGATGCGTAACAATTTTCAAGCCATTTTGAACCGGGGATAGTATCGTCATCAAAGATGGCTACAAAATTAGTCTGAGCTAGCATGGCCAGTGCTAGTCTGCCAAAGTATTTCCAGTTATGATCATTGTAACAAATTTTATCAACACCAAGAGCTTCTAACTTATATTGTTTTTCTTTATCAAAATCTTCATGATAATTCATCCACAGCCATATCTCATCAGGAGGATTGGTTTGGTTTCGGAGAGCCTCTACTTGAATGGGAAGGTTGTTGGGTCGTCTATACCCATTAACAATTGCTGTTACAGAGTTCATCTATATTCTTCCAAAAAGATTGAGTAGCATTATTACATCCACTAATAAACTCTTCTTTACCAACTTCATTATAGTGATGTAAAGATCCAATTAAATCATTACCATCAATTTCCATACCACACAACAAAGCTTCACCTACAGCTCTGCAAAATGGTTCAAAGAAAACCGGATGGTAATACATAGTTTTATACTTGTTATAAAGAGAGGGCATCTCTTCATAGCTAAGTTGACCAAGCCATTCTACATTTGAAAAAGACCTAGCGACTTGTTCAAAACCCACATCTCCCCAAGCAGCCATGACAAAATCGATAGATGGATTATTCATAACGTACTCAAAGAAATTATTAGTTCCCTTAAGATAATGCATGTATCCTATATATAAAACCTTCTCTTCTCTATCTTGATTAGTATCATAAAAAAAGTTAGTATCAATGGGATCAGGAACAATAACTATATTTTGAAAAATATCTCCATACATTTCAATGAATTGGTCGTAATGGAACTTAGTTAAAAAGAATGACTTGCTGCAATTACCAAACAGCAGCTCCCGATCTTGAGCTTGAAGATACCTATTAGAATCGTGTTCAATCCTAGCATGTCTCTCGCCATTACTAGCTATGTACTTTATGATCTCTGGTAATCGCCTTGATAAGACTTCTAAGTTAGAAGAAACAACTAAATCATAGGTGCCTCTTAAGATAGAGTCCTCACTATCATAGTTAAACTCTACAATATAATGCCCTTGGCGCTGACCTTCTTCTATTACGAGCTGATTGCTTCTCTGAGCGCCACCAATATTATGTGTGATTCCAAAATCACTAATCCAAAGAACCTTCATTCAAGTCCATCCTCATGCAATTTTCATATCTTTTAAATCCACACTTCTTGTAGAAGGATATGTTTTCCTCCGAGCAGTCTAAAATAACTTTATAACATCTATAATGTTTAGCTATCTTTACTAACTCTTCTATCAATAACTTTCCAGTTCCATGTCCTCTGTGTGTGTTGTCTACTACAACATCTTCTATATGAGCGCAAACATTTCCTCTAATCTTATACTCAATAAGGACAGCAGCTGTTCCTACAATTATACCATCATAAAGAGCAACTAAAATTGTATGGTTAGGATTCTTCTGATACAAACCAAAATTGTATAGAGCTTCATTATTGAAGACAAAATTTGAGCTATCTGTAGGATATGGACTAAGTTGATCTAAAAGCGCAAAATAACTTCGGGTTAAATCTTGCTTATTAAGATGCCTTATAGATATCATGCAGTTGCCACACCAACCACAGTAATCTCATAGCTGCATCCTGAGCCATCTAGATCAGTAAGAGTTAAAACTTTTTGATCTCCAACAACAGGAATACCTACATAGTCACTAAAAGCAAAGGTACTATAAGGTTTTAAGGCAAGATGGCCTGAGTTTGCATTAAAGAGACCTGAGTATCCAGAAACCCCTGTTGCTGATATAGTAATACGAGGCATATCGGTAGGAGAATATCCACTAGCTGGCCATCCAGATAGTCCCCCGGAATATGTATTAACGACAGTAATGGCTTTAACACCAGAGGAAAAGTCTACAGTTCCCGCAACTCCATAACTATTTTTTTCAAAACTAGTCATATTAAAATCAAGAGAACCTCCCGAAGGCAACGTTCCAGTTATTTCCGCTCCCATGTTGACAGCGCCCGTTCCTGTTCCATCAGAAAAGGTAATCTTAGATCCTCCAACAGTACTTTCAGACGAAGTAGCACTACCTACAGAATCAAACAGACTGCCAAATGTGCTGGGACTCGTTTCCGTTAACGTGTATGTCAACTGAAATTGTGGGACAGCGCTTACCGTTATAGCCATTTTTTTCTCCTCGTTTACCTTCTTCTATTATTAATTTTAACAATCCGATGGGCTTCTCTATGAATGCTAAGACTGTTGTCAAACTCATCCTTTCCCATATATACAAATTCATATCTGGAGTTACCCCCAGTCATTTTCCACGCTCCAATCCCTTGTGCAACAATATTATCCACTATATACTTTCCTCTACATCCTATAAAAAGCTTTTCACCTTCTTTACCCTCATGAGAATCACCTTTCAAAATATAGTATGGACCTGTTCCATTTATTACTCGAAAGGCATCTCCTTTTTCAAGAACTTTCCAATCTTTTATCTCGTGCTTAAGAGGGATATTCTTCATAATAAATTCTTGCCTACAATACACACACACTCGTTGTCGAGCAGCATTAACTGTTTGGCATTTATTACACCTCTTTTGACCTCTACCAAGCTTCATTTGTATTCCTCTGTAGTTGAGATATGAATGGTGGAGCTATCACCAATAGCATAAGTAGAAATTTTAGAATCAAAAATACAATGTAAAGAATGTTGATCTAACTTTTCATGAACAGTTTCCATATCTAGAGGATCATATTCCCCATTAAACCAAAACTTTGTATCACTCTGATCATGAGTCATACATTTACATGCGAATAAAACATGTACCCCTTCATCGCTAACTTGCGCAACCTGCGCAACTGACCATGGATATCAGTCGAAAGGTTCCTTTCCGGGAAGAGGATCACGAGTTCGCTGTACCCAATCATTAACTTTAACCATAACATTCCCTTTCTTTATATGATACCTTCTCTATATGGAGGATATCCTATACCAAACACCATTGCCATATTTATTTCGTAAGGCTTTTCTACAATACCTTCTTCTAATATTCTCTCTGCTTCCTTGGTCATAACTTCCATAAGCTGGGACTGCACTTCATCTGGATGAGGTCGCGTGCCACCTGTGTTTGTAGACTTACCCTTTTTGTTAGTTTTTTTCCATGAGTAAAATCCATTGCGTGTTTTTTGCCCTAAGTTTTTATCATCGTAAAGCTTTTTAACAAAACTATTTTCTGGTAATGTTATGTAGTCATATTCATTTGATATATTCTGTGCTCCATGATACACAACATCCATACCAACAAGATCACATAGCTCTGCTGGACCCATGGGCCATCCAAAACCTTTCATTACTTTATCTATATGTTCAAAGTCTATCCCATTAGATATCATACTATCAAATTCTACTAAATAGGGCATTAAAATTCTATTTACCACAAATCCTGCACAATCATTGCAAACTAGAGGAATCTTTTTTAACTCCAGTGCCACCTGACATAGCTGACTAATGGTTTCTTCACTACTATCAGGACCTCTAACTACCTCAACCAAGGGCATCTT
>Ga0114932_10002130_pt1 | contig 21336 bp, 13 predicted proteins | sample 2SBtaG_2_FD_87286 | JGI IMG/M metagenome (GOLD analysis project Ga0114932, IMG submission 87286) | Deep subsurface microbial communities from Kolumbo volcano to uncover new lineages of life (NeLLi) - 2SBTROV12_ACTIVE470 metaG | ecosystem: Environmental > Aquatic > Marine > Volcanic ... | reverse complement strand
TATAGGGGCATTCTGGAGTCGAGAAGCAGCTGTCGAAGTCGTCGCAGTCCACGTCGCCATCGAGGTCGTTGTCGATGCCGTCGTCACAAATCTCGGTGTGGAAGATGCCGAAGCTGATGTTGTAGTCACGGCTGGTTGGGGCAGCGGTCTGTGCCTCGACCACGAACAAGTAGGTGCCCTTTTCAGAGACCGTGCGCTCCATGATCTTGCCGTCGACAGCGGCCAAGCAGCTGTCGCCGACGTCGCAGCCGTCGACCAAATACATCGTGGTCGGGATGCCGCCGTTCTGTTCGGCGTGCAGGGTCTCGCCAGCTTCGAGGTCGATCTCGAAGACCGCATCGACTCCGCCCGAGGCGGCTCCGGTGATGCAGCCGGCGCCGGACTGCCAAGGCTCATTGGACGTGTAGTCGGCGATAAAGTCCTCGCCGATGACTTGGTGCGGAAGGGTGACCTTGTTTCCGGTCATGCAGTCTTCGAACCAGGGGCCGGTGTCGATCGGGTCGGTATCGGTATCCGTATCGGCATCGGTGTCCGTATCGGTGTCGGTGTCCGTATCGGTATCGGTGTCCGTGTCTGTGTCGGTTTCGCCCGTGGGTCCGATGGCCGGGGGGCAGGCGGTCAGAAGACCGAGAAACAAAAGCGACAGGGACAACAGTCGGATGTGCATAGAATCTCCAAAGGGAAGATGCGCACCTGATACCTTGCTGATGGCGCAATCGCCACACCAAGTTTGGGGTGCTTGAGCCTGCTAGAAGCCCTCGGGCATCAGCTCGTCGACGAGGTCGTCGGCTTCGAGTTCCTCGTCGGTGGCGTAGCGGAAGATGAACTTCACGCGCCCAATGGTCAGCCGGTCATCGATCTTGAGCACGCGTTCGTCGACGCGTTCGTCGTTGACCAGCGTGCCATTGACCGAGCCCGCATCGACCAAGCGGAAGGTGTGGCCGTCTTTGACCAGCTTGCAGTGGTAGCGCGAGACCTTGCCGTCGTCTGAGATCTGCAGCTCGTTGGAGCGACCGCGGCCGATTCGGTAGGGGTCGTCTTCGAGCGGCAACAAGGTGCCTTCCATGCTGCCCGATGCATAGACCAGCACCGGTGTATTGGCGTCGTCGTCGTCGAGGTCGATCTCGTCGAGGTCGATCATGTCGCCCGTGATGCTGGGCAGGTCGTCGATCTCTTCGACCTCGACATCGTCGTCGTCATCGTCGAGGTCGAGGGCTTCCGACGCAGCGGGAGCGGCTGCGTAGGGCGGGTCACCGCCCTTGACCCACACGGCGACGCGGTGGGGCTCACCGGCCAGGGACAGCACATCGCCGTCTTTGAGCTGGGCCTCGGTCATGGCCGTGCCGCGCACCGTGATCTCCTCGGCGACGCGCTTTGCATAGACCGAACTGCCGATGCGGTGCAGCGTGCACGCGATGGTGTCGCCCTTGGTTGACAGCAGTGCCAGCTTTCCGTCTTGGAAATCGAGCACGCTCTGTCCAGGGCTGCCTTCGTTGCGGACAATCGCGGCAACGAAGTCTTGCGGCGGCTTGGCGACGTAGCTGTGGGTCTCGGGGTGCATCGTGACCTGAGGGGGCTGGAACGCTCCCTTGGCCTTGGCCAGCAGCGCGTCGAAGCGGCCTTCATCATGCAGCGGCAGCTCTCGCTCGGCCTTGGGCAGGGGCGGGTTGCTCTTGAGGGGATTGGCGAGCCACAGGGCCCGGCGCTGGTGGCGCTGGTCGAAGTCGCTCTCGACACGAGCGACGCGGGCGATGCGCACCCAGCGGTAGCTCTCGCGGACCGGGAACTTGCTCTCGAAAGCGCCGCCACACCACAGCTCGCGCACACTGTCGATGGCTTCTTCCCATGCGGGGAAGGCGCCCTTGAGGGCGTCTAAGAACGATGGACTGACGACCTGACGCCGCTCCAACAAGTCGACAAAGGCGCCTGCCTGCTCCAACAGGGCGCGGCCGCCTACGGCCTCGGCGATCGCGGGTCCCAGCGGATCGGCAATCATGAAGCTGTGCAGATCATCGAGATCGAACAGCCCCAACATCAGGCGCGCCAAGCCCTCGTGGGGCGTGTACCGGGCTGGGGTGGCGATGGTGACCGTGTCGTCGTCCATGCCCATCTCGAGCAGCTTGGTCCGGGCCAGACCCCACCAAGCGCGAACATGGTTGGGATCGGCCGCAAGAGCCCTGTCGAAGTGGGCTCGTGCGGCATCTCGGTCTGCGGACATCCAGGCCAGATCGCCCAGCTTGGCGAGCACGTTCGGGGTCGACCGAATCTGGGCGAGCCTTCCGACGGCATCGGCTGCTGCGTCAAACTCTCCGAGCTCTTCGCGAATACGGGCCAGGGCGAGCAGTGCGCCCTGATGGCTGGGGGACGCTTTGAGGGCGCCGTCGAGGTGTGTGGCGGCCTCTTTGAGCCGCTCCTTTGACTGGTACAGGCCGGCCAGCTCGACGCGGTCGGCGGCAGCAATGGGTTTTGGGATCTTCTTGAGCTTGACCAGTGCCTCGTAGTGTTCGAATGCGCGGTCTGGGTGCCCGGTGCGGACACTGTGGCGCGCCAGGAAGCGGCGAGCGTCGGCTTGTGACGCATCGAGCTCGAGCTGTGCGAAGACGAGCTCGGCTGCTCGCTCTTGGTCGTCCAATGCGACCTGTGCAAGCCGCGCGCACTCGGCGTAGATGGCCGCCCCTTCGCTGCCACCAAGGGCATCGGCGCGCCGGGACATCATGGCAATCGCCTGTTCCCAGTCGCCGCGCTCCATGCGCAATCGCTCGATAATGAGCGGGGCCTCGTCGTTGTCGAGTCCCTCGCTGATAGCGTGTTCTGCCCACAGCAGTCCCTTTTCGCCGTCCCGCAGCTCGTTGAGGCAAAGCTGGCCCACGCGGAATGAGAGTGAGGCTCGTTCCTCGCCGTCGATATAGGGCAGCAGCGCGGCGACGTGGTCCGACCACTCGCTCCAGTCGCCGTTTGCCTCGGCAAAGCGCATCAGGGAGCGCAGAGCGGTCTGAGCTTGTTCGGCCGTGCGGTGAACTTGGTGGACCCGCTTCCAGACCGCGGCCGCAGCCTCGGTGTCGCCTTCTTGCTCTTCGCGCAGGCGAGCCAGCTCGGCGAGGGATTCCGGATCGGCGGAGGTCTCGTCGGTCAGGCGTGTCTCGAGCGAGTCGATCAGGGCTTTCCACTCGCCGGTCGATTCGGCGATGTGGCGCAGCCGACGCAGGGCCTCGCCCGCAGCAGCGCTGTTGAGGTCGGGCTGTGCCAGGACTTCAGCAAGCAGGGATGCCGATTGAGTGGAATCGCCGCTGGCGCCAGTCACTTCGGCCAAAGCCAACATCAGTCGAGAGTCGCCGGGCGCCAGGTCGAGCAGGCGCCTGTAGTGGCCAGCAGACACCTCGGGCCGCGTGTGGCGCGTGGTGGCGGCGAGCTTTTCGATGACGGCGGGATCGCGCATCAGTTCGCCCGCGAAGTACGCGGCGTCGGCGCACCGGGCTTCGAGTTCCCATTCGACGGTCAGGCGGATGGCGTCCTTGACGCTGTCGGGGGCTTCGAGTGCTGAGATGACGCGCTCTGGGTTGCGCAGCACCGTGGCGGGCAGGGCGGAGCCCCGAAGGGCGAACAGAGCGGTCATGCCCAGTGAATAGACGTCTGCGGCCGCATTGGGGGCGTAGTCGCCCTCTAGGCTCTCGGGCGGAGCGTATAGGGAGCCTAGCGCCCCAGGTCCGGCCAGATCCGGTGCGCCGATGCCGATGACGTAGCCCCCGCCGTCGTTGCCGACGACGATGGTGGACGGGGACAGGCTGCCGTGGAAGATGCCCTTTTCATGTGCGGCGGCCAGCACGCCAGATGCGTCGGCGATGATCTGCATCGCAGCATCACCGGTGATGAAGCGGTCGGTGATTGAGTCCTTGAGCGTCCGGTCGCCTGGGTAGGCGGTGACGCTGTACTGGAAGTCCCCGTGGGCTCCCTGAGTCACCAACACCGCGGGGGACCGAGGGTGCTCGATCTCGGCGCAGCGCCCCATGGCCTCGAAATAGGCGCTGACCACGCTGTCGCGGGTGTTGGGGTGGACCACGTTGACTGCGACCAGCTCGTCGTTGCTGCGGTCGAGTGCCATCCAGACGTCTTCGAGGGGGGTCTGTCTGACGGACTGGATGAGCCTGAAGCGGCCTTCCTCGACGATTTCACCCGGCACCAGTGGTCCAGATCGCAGCTCATCGATGACCGCGTCGAGCGCCTTTTTCGTGGCGCGGTGCTTGGGTGCCAGCTCGTGCAATGCCCAGAGCGCTTCGAGTTTTTCGCCGAGTCGGCGCTGTTCGCCGTCGGTGTAGCGAGGCGTGGGTGCCGATGAGACCAGGGTGCGCCGTCGCTTTCGCGAGCCCTTTGTTCGGTCGCGGCGCATGCTCTCGATCGTGGAACGCAGACCGTCCGCAACTTCAGTCCAGGCCGCGCCCGCGTCGGACCAGGTCGATACGGGCTCGCTGGCGTCGGGAAGCACAGGAACGGCGGCGATGGCGCTGCCCATCCAGCGCACGGGACTGACCAAGATCGGAACGACGCGCGCGTCGCCGGTTGTGGTACGCGCCAACGCGCCCAGGAGCTCTTCTGAGAAGCAGTAGTCCGAGGCCATCAACCAGGGGGAAAGCACCAAAATAACCAGAGTGGCGCTCTTGATTTTCGCGTTGGGCTTGCCCGCAAAGGTCTTGGCCGGGGCACCCGCGATCTTCCGCTGGAAGTCGATAGTGGCGAGGTCGTCTGCAACCAATGGCTCGAGCGCCACAAGCAGTGACTTGCACATCTCTTCGTCTTGGGCGCAGTACACGATTGCAATTGATTCGGGGCCGGTCGGAGCTGCCTTTACGGGCTTCTCCTTCTTTCTTCGGGCCATGGGTCCCCCTCCGAGACGGACGATGATGGCACAGCGATGACCGGATGTGGGCTACCCTTGGCCGATGGAATTGGGCGACCGCGTCGGTGAGTACACCATCGAGGAATACATCGACGAAGGCGCCATCGCCGAGATCTACCGCGCGACGAATTCTGAGGGTGACGAATTCGCGCTGAAGATCCTGTTGGCGCGCGGGGGGGACGTCGTCGATCGATTGTTCCGCGAGGGCAAGGCGCTGACCGAGCTGCAGCATCCAAATTTGGTCCGGGTCAAAGAGGTGATCGAACACGAGGGGGCTCCGGTGTTGGTCATGGACTTCGTCGATGGCTCCACCCTCGAGGAATGGATGGAGGACGAGACCCCCGACGAAGACACCAAGCTGGGCGTGTTCAAGCAGATCGCGCTGGGCATTGCCGAGGTGCACAACCAGGGCATGGTCCACCGCGACCTGCAGCCGGCAAACATCCTGGTGGTCGAAGATGGCGAGGCTTGGAAGGGAGTCGTGATCGACTTCGGCCTGGTCAAAGACGAGCAGCATGGACTGACCCGTCCGGGAGTGACCATGGGCACACCGGGATTCATGGCCCCCGAGCAGATCACAAGTGCGCTGGGCGCCGATTCGCGCTCGGACATCTTCTCGCTCGGGGCCATCCTGTACTACCTGGTCTGCGAGAAGGAACCGTTCGGCTCGGACGTCGAGTTCGAGGTCCTGAACAACACGCTCATGTGCAAGTACACCTCGCCCTTGTTCGTGGCGCCCATGGTGGCCATGCAGACGGTTCAGGCCATCGATGGGGCGCTAAAGCGCGCGCCGGGAGAGCGCTGGTCAACCGTCGACGAGCTGCTCACCGCACTCGGCTAGCGCTCGCAGATCCAAGCGGTCGCGGTGGTGTCTGGGCCACCCTCGAGCTCCAGGGTGACCGACGTCGTGCCGGCGGGAATGGTGGCAAACCAGTCGTTGGATGGGGCGACGCGTCGCCAGGATGACCAAGAAACGGGCTCGCTCTCTGCGCCGCCAAAGTGGACATGAATCGGTGCTCTGGGGGCGTCCGCGAAGTGCACATGCAGCGTCGCCGGGGCCCGAAGCGGCTTGGTCTGCAGCAGCTCGATCTCGGTGCCCATGATCGGCACCGCTTGGGCGGTTGGAGCAGTTGCCGGGCAGGGACCGTGTGCAGCTGCGTCGAGCACGCTCCAGGTGCCGGATGCATCGGCCTCGGGGCGCTCACCTTCGCCTCCCCATCGAAAGGCGGCCCAAGGGAATTCCCAGACGATGACCGTCGACGGCTTGGCCAGAAACTCCTGCGACTGCAGGTGGCTCATGAGGGGGGCCATCGCCCCGCCGTTGTTGACGGCTCGCGCGACGACCGGCGTGTGCAGGGCCATGGCGATGCGGCCGTCGAAGTCGAAGGTGGCGTTGGACATGCTCGTGCCCACCAAGGCCAGTTCTGCGGCTGGGGCCTCGTCGAGCAGGCCCACCCCTTTGGTGGTGAAGACCGTCTTCGGCATCGTTTCGACCAGACCGGTGATGCCGCATGTCTTCTGCACCGACTTGCCCAGTCCGCCGACTTGCTCGGTGTCGGGTCCGCTGCGCTTGTCGAAGTCGGCGCTTGGAAGCTCGGACTTGATCTGGGGTCCAAGCTCGCCGGCAATCGCGTCGAGGGCCGCACCGCGCAGGTGCAGGTCGTACTTGAAGAAGGCGGAATCGCCCAGCGGCTGCAGCGCTTTGGCCACATCGACGACCGTGGCGTGGGGTGCGAAGGCTGTGCGGAACTCGTCGTAGCCTTTGCGTGCGCGCTTCTGGCTCCAGCGTTCGGTCTCGGGCAGGGTCGGGTCGGCCCGCAGCAAGGTGCGCGCCGGCCAAGCCACGATGACGACTTCGATGCCTCGGGCGCGCAGGATGTCGAGGGTGCCGCCAAGCCGCTCGACCAGCTCTGGCGGAAGGTCCCATGTCTTGGGCGACAGGTCCGTGGGTCCGTACAGGAATCCTTCACTGCCTTGGGTGTACCAGGGCTGTGCCTTGTCGCAGACCTCCCACGCGCCAGCGGTGACCGGGGCGATCAGGCAGGCCACAAGCGGCATGGTGTGCAGGAGCGTTCGCATCAGCTTGTGAACACGCGGCACTAGGGGTCTTCTCCATAGGAGAGCGCGATTCCGTAGACGCCGAACTGCGCGACCCAGTGGCTGTGGGCCATGTAGTCCTCGGCCCAGTACTCCGGCATGTTGACGTGGGTCTCGAGGTTGTCGATGTACATGTCGCGAATGCCGGTGTCGTCGGTTGCCTGCCACAGCGCGTGCAGGCCCCAGGTGCGGCTGAAGTTCAGCCCCGCCGTGTGCGCACTGTCCGGCTCGATGGGGGTGATCTCGAAGTCATCGGGCAGGGCCGTCTGTACCCAAGCCTGGGACTCGTCTTGGGGCAGCACGGTCAGGATGAGGCGCGCCCGGTGCAGGCAGGGCGGAAAGAAGTCGTTGGTGCGGCCCTCGCTCGTGTCAAGGCCGCAGTCGGTCAGGGGCACGATGTCGTTGCGAACGAAGTCCTCGACATAGGTGGCGCGGTCGGTGTCTCCGGTCCAGTCGGCCCACAGCCACAAGTTGAGCAGCGCCCAGCTCAGGTTTGTGTAGTCGTCGCTGCGGTGTGTGCTGGCGATGCGTGCAGGGGTCAGCTCCGAGACGTGGTCGTCCAGCGCGTCTGCGATCGGCTCGGCCAGGGACTGCAGGTCGTTGCTGCCCATGCGCTCTCGCTCGCGTGCCAGGACCAGGAACCAGCTGTAGCCATAGGGAATCTCGCCTGGAGTGATGCCACCGTCCAGCAGGTCATCGAGCTCGGCGTCCAGGTCGGCGGGCACCAGCGTCTGTTCGGCGACGTCGGCGTAGTGGGAATCGCCGGTCATTCGACTGATGGCTAGAAGCGAGAAGGTCGCGTGCACATGGGAGTGCCAGTCGATGCAGCCGTGGAACGCGGGATGGGTCGTGTCGACTTTGCCCACACAGTCCTCGATGGGAACGGCCAGGTCCGTCAGCCAGTCTTCGCGGTCAGCCAGGAAGCCGTCGAGGATTGGATCGCCCACCTCAATGTCGGATGCAGGCGGTTTGCAGGCCACAATCAGGGGAAGCAGGACAATGAGCAGAGGTCGCATCTCGGTCAGGATATCCTGGGCTCGTGCTCATGCTCCTCCTCCTGTCGATGTTTGCCTGCAAATCGCCCGACGCAGACGATGTGGTGTGCCCGGCACCGCGACCGCTGACCGAGCAAGTTCGCGCAGGCACGCTGTCGTGCCCCGAAGAGCTTCCCACGGGGCCCGATGTGGCCGCTCGAGTGGGAGACATCGTGCTCGAGAACTCGGTGTCTCGATGGGTGATTCGGACTGGCGACGAGGGGCATGCCATCTATGGGCTGGTCGGCGGAGGCCTGGTCGATGCGGTGCGAGTCGGCGTCGAGGGGCAGCGGAGCGACGATGTGCTGCGCGAGATCGCCCCAACCTCCAGTTTCTGGCTGCACCAACCCGACAGCATCGAGATCGTATCGGACGGGTCCGATGGCGAGGCCAGGGTGGTCGTGCGCGGTCCGTGGAAGAGCATGACGACGGTGCGTGAGGTGCTGTCCACCCCTGAGCCCGTCGATGAGTACCAGCTTGAATATGTGTTGCGGCCAGGGCTGGCTCAGCTCGACATCGTCACGACCAACGTCGATGGGGGCGAGGTCGCGGGGCTGGCGGACATGTTGTTCGCGTCCGGCGATGCACGTCCATGGGTGCCCGGCGATGGCGTCGATGTGCCGCAGAGCGGTGGCGTCGACCTGTTTGCCCTGCAGCCACTCGCAGACGAGACCGCCGTGGCCATTGGCTCCGACGGCGCCATGCGCGTGCTGAACATCGGCCCGGTGTTGGCGGTCACCTACGAGACTGCCCCTGAGGAAATCCGGCGCACGGTGAGCCTGGGAGCCGATCTGCTCGAGGCGATCGCACCGTTCAGCAGCTCGACAGATGTGCCGTCGGGCTGGCTCGACGACGGGGCCGGGGACTGGGGCCAGCCCGTGCAAGAGGGCCAGCCGGCACAGGTGGTGGTCGACGGTGACGCGGGTGTCCCCCTGCGCATCACAGCCACACGCGAGAGCGACGGCATGAACTGGACCTACGCCGTCGATGGCTCGGCGACCCTCAAGCTGCCAGCGGGTCGCTGGGAGCTGTTTGCAAGTCGAGGACCGTTCTGGGGCACCGATGTCGTGACCCTCGATCTCGACGCGGACACTGTCGAAGCTTTCCGGCCGGCCATGAGTCAGCAGGTCTCGACCGAGGGCTGGGTGTCGGCGGACTTCCACGTGCACAGTGAGGGCTCGCCCGACTCGAGCGTTCGCATAGAGCGCCGGCTGCTGGATTCCGCAGCCGAGGGTCTCGACTTTGTGGTGCTGACCGAGCACGATTTTGTGTGGGAGGAGGGCTGCTGTGAGTCGGCCCCCGATGGGCTGGTGGTCGAGCGCGGGGTCGAGATCAGCACCATGGGCCTGGGGCACTTCAACGCCTGGCCGATCACCGCCGATCCACACATGTCGGGCAACGGTGCCGTGCGTTGGCATGGGACCGACCTTGCGGGAATGGTGGCCGCGGTGCCCGATGGCGCGCTGCTACAGTGCAATCACCCGCGCTTTGTCGACGGGGGCTTCGCGGCGCTGTTCGACTGGATTGCCCTGGGCCCCGACACCGACCCCGCGCTGATCCCGTGCGAGGCGGTCGAGCTGTTGAACGGAGGCACCTTCGGCGACACCGAGGCGGTGCTTGCCGACTGGATGATGCTGCTGAACCGGGACATCCGGTTGGTGGTGACCGGCGTCAGCGACAGCCACCTGTCCGAGGACCCCCTGGGGCATCCGCGCACCCTGCTGCGGCTGGACAGCCCATTCACCGCAGCCCAGGCCACCGAGGCCCTTCGAGCGGGACATGCCGTGGCCACCGCAGGCCCGCTGCTCGACCTGACGGTCTCTGGGGTCGGCATTGGCGACACCCTGACCGGAGCGGGTGGTTCCGAGACCGCTACGGTACGCATCGACGCGCCGGACTGGATGCCGCTCGAGTCGGTCGAGGTCTGGGTCGACGGCGTGCTCGTCCACACCGAGCCCGTCACCGGTCCGGCCGAGTTCACCACGACCTTCGACGTGGCGGACGAGGGCAGCTGGGTGATCGCGCTGCACCGGGGCGGCGAGCGCGTGTCTCCGGCGACCCAGCACAAGCCCTGGGCGGTCACCAATCCCGTGTGGCTGCAGCGCTAGTTGCTGCTGTCGACATGCCCAAAGACGACCGGGACTATGGCGATACCGGCAAGACGATGGTCAGCGTGGCGCCGTGATTCTTAGGTGGCTCGACGTGCAGCTTTCCTCCGAGGTTGCCCTCGACGATGGTCCTGCAGATCGACAGCTCCAGTCCGGTGCCGGCGTCATCGGGACTGCGCGTTCCGTTCGGCTCAAAGAGCTGGTCGGCGACGGACTTGGGAATGGGCGGTCCGGGATCGCTCACTTGGATGGTGAGACCCTGCTCGGCGATGCTCACGGCGATGTCGATGGTGTCGGCGTTGGGCATGCCGGCGGCGCGGCGAATGGCGAACTCCAGCAGTGTCGACATGACCTGGACCAGCTTGCCCGGGTCGCCCTTGACCTGAAGGCCGTGGTTTCCCTCGACCTGGACCACGAGGCCGGCCTCTGCAGCCTTCCACTTCAGCAGGGTGACGGCATTCATGACCTCGAAGACCACGTCGAACTTTCGGTCGTTGGACCAGCCGAGGTTGCGCTTTTGCTGCGACAGCGCCTCGAGGTATTCGAGGGCTTGGCCAAGCTGCAGGCTCGCGATGACGAAGCCCGAGTCCGATGCGTGCCCTGAATCGAGCTCGGCCAGGTGCTCTCGGACCGACCGCAGCGGTGCCTCAAGCTCGCTGCTGACTCCGCCGGCCAGCACGCCAAGCAGGGCCGTGCGATCGGCGCTCACCAAGTGCTGCTGTGCCTCGGCCAGGGCGGCCTTGGTTTCGTCCAGCTCAGCGGTGAGTCGCTGTCGAACGCGATCGGTCTCGCACTGCCTCAGGAAGTACTCGCGGTGTGTGCGGCAAGCCAGGGCTCCGAGCAGGACGACCGGCAGCGCGTACAGCTCATAGATGCAGGCGTCACGTAGCGTCATGGGCGCCACCCCTAGAGCCAGCATCAGAGCGGGAAGAATAGCGACCGCCAGGCCCAGGCCCCCGAAGGCCCGCGCCTGAATGGGAACGAAGAGCGCAAGCCCGGCCAGTGCAAAGATCGGCGACAAGAGGAACGGCTGGACCAGCTGGACGAGCGAAGCCCCTTCGGGCGCCATCCAGATGGCCGGAGGCACAAAAAGGATGGTCAGCGCAGTCACCGCTCCGGTGAAACGCCCCATCCGCCCGGCAGTATAGTCCTCTAGCTGCTGCTCCGGGCTGTCCTCGGAGCCGTCCTCGATGTGCCCAGAGAGCGGGCGCACGATGGAGTCGATGGTGTCAGACCCTTCCAGCATGGCCCATTCTGGCGCAAGCGAGCGAATTGATCATGCGGCAACCGCGGCTAGCGACTTGCGTATGCCTTGGCGCCGAGGTCGAAGGCGACTGGGACCACGTTCACGGCGGCTTCGTTCATCGCATTGGTGCCGTCCGCTTCCCAGGTGATCGAAGACTCGACGGCGACAGCATCGGTTGTGGCCTCTCCAAACTGCAGCAGCGAGACCCGCGCCTGGGTCGTGGCGTGGCCCTCTTCGGCCCGAAGAAGAGGTCGCCCGAGACGCCGAATCGTCGAGCACAGGACCGCTGACGCCGGTGGCCGACTGCGTGGAGGGCGGCGGCGCGCCCGAGGACTGCATGGGCGAGCTCGACATGAGCACCGATGCCCCGGATGCCTGGAGTTTCGATGCAGAGGGGGCCAAGTTCTGACCTCAGTCACTGTGACTGCTGCAAGTCAGAACGGGCCAGCGACGCGGCCAAGGGACGTGCCTCCATGTTTCGAGCCGTCCCTGCCCCCCACCGTTTCAGCGCCCTCACCGCAGGCAGTGAGTTGCCCCGCGCGAGCTCGATGTGCGCAGCACACAGCTCACGCAGAGCGATGATATACGGCGTGTCCGCAATGCCGTTGCGAGACTGATCCAGGTGGGCAACCGCCGCCTGCGGAACCCCTCGATCTGCTTCCACTGCTGCAAGCTGCATGTGGGCCATGGCACAAACGCCGTCACCGATGTTCTGCCGAAGCACCCCGTCGAGGAGGCGCTTGGCGGTGTTGTACCGACCTTGCTCGTGGTACCACATCGCAAGCGAGCTCATGAAGCGGCCAATGTCCGCAGCCGGGGCTGCTCGAACGGCGCCTCGGTAGAGGGAACGCGCGTAACGAGAGCGGCCTTGCCTGTGGAAGAGCTCACCGTGTCGATGAAGCATGGGAGCCCCCGACACATCCGCGTCCCGCGCTCCCTTGATAGCCGCCGCGGCGTCATCCAGACGCCCGAGGTGCAAGAGGATCCGCGTGACAATGAGCCACGCTCGCCGAAGCGTCCGGCCCCCGGCGATTGCAGCGGCCGCCCGAGCATCTCCAATGGCTGTGTCGTACTCCCGCAGTCGCTCGCTGAGCTCCGCGCGTGAAAGCAGTAGAGAGGCATGGTCTTGTTCCATCTCTGGAGGATCAAGGAGCAGCTCGGACAGCTCAAGCCGCAGGGTCCAGGCGGGGTTTGCATTTGCGCGAATCCTGCTGTGGACGAGGTCGATGCGCGTCCGCTGCTGGTGCCTACCAGACGTGGCGTTTTGCGCCCGCCAGGTGAGCATGGGCTCGTGCGCAAAGCGCGGACCGAAATGCAGGTAGAATGGAGCTGACAGCATCGCGATGGCCGTTGCTCCCGCCGGCAACCACCGCACGGCGTCCTCGAATCCTCGCCGGACCCTGGGTTCGTCTTCCAACCAGTGGTGCGCCCTCCATCTGCTTCGGCTGCAGATCTGACCTGCGAGAATGATGTTGGCGTGGCGGGCTCGTGTGTGCTCCCTGCCCTCGAACTGTTCAACGATCGCGGCGGCGATCTCCGTGGGCATGGACACGCGGCGCGAGGCCACTCCATCCCACAAACAGAGCGCGCCGGCTGCTCGCAGTCGGTTCATCACGTCCGCGGTCCATTCAGCGGCCGCGAAGTGGCGCAGGCTCATCCCGCCACCGAGCGCTAGCTCGCCCAGCGTCTGTCGGACCACCAACGGGAGTCGGGACCAGTCCGGCATGAGCCTGTCGGGCGCCCGTCCGCCTGTCAGCCGCGTGACCGGTACGCCCGATAGGTACGGCGCCGGTCCTCCATAGATCCGCATCCTGGCCCGTGGGTGCTGCAGCTGCATGCGCTGCACCCAGGCGCCGAGCCCGCAATTCGCCGTCGGTTCGAGCAAGCCGACTGGGCGATCTCCGAGCTCGCCGACGGCTCTAGACAATCGAGCTCGGGCTTGATCTTTGGTATTGACGTCCCACATTGGAACGCCCAACGACCGGCACAGACGAAGGAGCACTTCGTCAGGAGTCCGCATACCCATCAGATCTATCGCGATGAGACCATCAACGGCGATGTCTTGGCGCAGTCTTCTGAATCGGTCCAGCCGATGACCGATAATCTGCACCAATGGCTTCATCACCGCTCATCGTAGCGCAATGCCTGGTGTCGCCCCAGCTGTTGAGGGCTTTGTGCGCTGCCAGGCCCGAGTGAGGGCGCCGAGGCCGCGGGGACAGGGCGGTGTCTGAGGTCTAGTAGCGCGCCGGTCAGCGGTTCTTGAAGTCCCTGAGGGGTCCGGCCTTCAAGAACGCCGGCTCTCCAAGCAGTGCGAGGCACTCTTCGTCCGGGTTCAGGGCGACCGCGGTGGCTTTCGCATCGGCGAGGCCGTCTGCCGGCGCGCCCCCGACCTCGAGCGCCGCAAACCACGCCGCCGAGGCCGCGCAGTCTCCCTCCGCAGCCGAGACCAGCGCGTCTGTGGCCAGCAGACGCCACGCTTGGTCTGGATCGACCTCACTCATCTTGGCTTCTTCGATCAAGGAGGCCGCAATCGCCGGTCGCTCGCTGGTGACGCATCGGCCGGCCCAGACCAACAGCAGCTCGCCCCGGTCGGCGCTGTCGAGGCCCTTGACGAGCTCCTCGGCTGTGTCGCAGGCGGCTGTGCGGTCGCCTAGGGCCCACAGAGCCGTCGCTTCGGCCAGCCCGGCTCGGTACATGTCGCCACTCTCGAGCAGCTCGAGGTATTTGTCGGCGGTATCGGCGCCGCGGCCTGGCTTGTCTCGTGCCTGTTTCAGCAGCGTGATTGCATCTTCGACTTCGGCATCGGCCAGCCGAACCTCTGCGGCCATCACAAAGCCCGCGGCGGTCTGCGACGCCATGCCGTGCTCGCCCACGGCGTCGAACTCACCGGCTGCCAAGGCGTTCAGGGCGCGTCGTAGCGCCAGCTCGTTGCTCTCTTCGGGGTCCGCACCGTCCTGCAGCTTGGCCAGCACCTCGTCGGCCAAGTCATGGTCGCCAGCCAGCATGTAGGCATAGGCGGCGCGCAGCTGAACCTCGCGCAGGTTCGGGTGCTCGGTGCGCGCCTTGTCGACCTCGTTGAAGGCGTCCGGCAGCTGACCCTCCCTGAACGCGGCGTCAGCAGACTCCAGTACGTCAGCCGCATTGGGCTGGAGAATGGAACACGCGCTTCCCAGGAGAAGGGGCACGAGTGTGAGCATGACGAGCGAGCGGGAGTACATTTTTTCGATCCAGTGCAAAGCAGCCATACGAGTGGCTTGGGGACGTGACAGGGACTGTCCCTTGCTATGGAGTACCGAATGCGAAAACGGTTCGCGCTCAGTCGACAAACTCCAGAGCGCCGCGCCTGCGAACCATTTGCACAACGGCAACAATCCCTGACGAGGATCAGACGAACCATCGCCGGTGCGCTAGTGTCTGAATGCCCCAATGACCTACTTCCCGCCGCCCCCCGTCGAGAACAAGGTACGCGCCCTGATTGCGCGTGGACAGACACGCATCCGTCAGCGGCGCTTGCTGACGGGCGCTGTGTACGGCCTGTGGGCGGGTCTATTCGCGTGCTTGGCGGTGTCGCTCGGGTCGAAGTTGATGTGGCCGCTGCCGGTGTCGGCCCTGTGGTTTGCGCTGCCGCTGCCGGTGCTCGGCGCCCTCGGTGGTGTCGGCGTGGGAGCGATGGCGCCTGGACTGACCGCTCGCGAGGCGGCGCTATTTCTCGATCGGGCCCTGGGCAGCCAGGAGCGTCTGATCACCGCGTTGTTCCTGTCCGAGAACCAAGAGCGCGGCGAACCAGAAGAGGCCGTGCTTCAAGAGATTGCCCAAGCCCTCGACCGCTTGCCGCCCGTGGCCACAGAGGTGCCTGTTCACTCGCCGCAGGGCACCAAGTGGCTGCCGGCACTGGCCATCTTGTGCCTGGTTGCATTCCTCATCCCTCAATCGCCCAACGCGGTCTGGTACCCGGGGGACAACACCGAAGTGCAAGAAGAGGGCGACAAGCTCGCTGACCGGCTCAAAGAGATCGAGGACGAGCACGCCATCGAGCTTCCCGATGACATCGAGCGCGAGGTCGAGGAGCTCGTGGATGACCTGCAGAACGACCGTCTGGACCCCGAAGAGGCCATCGATCGCATGGAAGAGCTGCAGGACCAGCTCGACGACCTGACCAAGGACCTCGAGCAGGCCAAAGATCTGATGGAGGACCTCGAAGATGCCGCCCAGGAACTGGCGGGCAGCAGCAAGCTCGACGACCTCGCCGATTCGATGGAAGAAGGGGACCTCGACGGTGCGGCCGATGCGGCAAAGCAGCTGCAGAACGAGATGCCCAACCTGAGCGAAGAAGAGAAAGATCAGATCGGAGACGCGCTGCAAGAGGCCGGCAAGCGACTGCAAGAGTCCGCCAGCGAGAGCCTGCAGGGGCTGGGCGAAGCGATGGAAAAGGCCGGCAAGGACGCCAAGAGCGGCGAGCAGGGCCAGAATGGTGAACAGGGCCAGAACGGCGAACAGGGCCAGAACGGCGAACAGGGCCAGAACGGCGAACAGGGCCAGAATGGCGAGCAGGGCCAGAATGGCGAGCAGGGCCAGAACGGCGAACAGGGCCAGAATGGCGAGCAAGGTCAGCAAGGCCAACAAGGCCAGCAGGGTCAACAAGGCCAGCAGGGCCAGAACGGCGAACAAGGTCAGCAAGGCCAGCAGGGCCAACAAGGTCAGCAGGGCCAACAAGGTCAGCAGGGCGAGAACGGGCAGCAAGGGCAGCAAGGCCAGGGTGGCAGCTCGATGGACCAGCTCGCCCAGGAGCTCAAGCGCAACGAACAGCTGGCGCAGCAGCTGTCCCAAGACGAAGCCGCGATGGACCGTGCCCAAGAGATGAACGGCGCCCTTCAGGGCAGCCAGGGCCGACTGGGTGGCGACCAACAGGTCAGCCAGGGTCAGTCAGGCCAGCAGGGTCAGCAAGGCCAGCAGGGTCAGGGCATGGGCCAGGGTCAGGGCCAAGAACAGGGCCAAGGGCAGGGTCAAGGCCAAGGGCAGGGTCAAGGCCAAGGCCAAGGCCAGAACGGCGGCCAGACCATGGGCGGAAAGCCTGGAAGCACAGCGGGAACGGGACATACCTGGGAAGACCAGGGAAGCTCGGGCACTGGAGGCTCTGGCGCGGGCCACCAGGACGAGAATCGCCTCGACCTCGCTCGGCAGGACCAGGGCTGGGAGGTCGATGACTTCCAAGAGCTGTACGACCCACTGCGGCTCAAGAACGCCCAGACCTTGCTGACGGGAGTCGACGGCAAGATCGACACCGACGGTCACATCGACAGCATGCCTACACGACTCACCGGTGCGAGCGAAGACGCTGGAGCGCCGATGGTCGACCTTCCCGCTGGCTACCGCGACGCGGCCGAGGATGCGCTCTCGAATGAGCGTGTGCCCCCCGGCTACCGCGACGCGGTCCGCGATTATTTTGATGCCACTGGCTCAGCCGGCACCGGCAACTAGGAGCAGCCCCGAATGGAACAACAGCTCGCTGCGTTCGCAGAGCGTCTCGAACGCCTGCGCAACGAGATTGGCAAGGTACTCGTCGGCCAGAAGGACGTCATCGATGGCGTGCTCACCTGCCTGGTCGCTGACGGTCATGTGCTGCTCGAGGGCGTGCCCGGACTGGGCAAGACGCTGCTTGTGCGCACCTTGGCTGACTGCCTGCACCTTGGCTACACGCGCATCCAGTTCACCCCGGACCTGATGCCCGCCGACATCTTGGGCACGCACATCTTGACCGAGGGCGAGGACGGCCGTCGAACGCTGCAGTTCCAGACGGGTCCCATCTTTACGCAGCTGCTTCTGGCCGACGAGATCAACCGCGCAACGCCCAAGACCCAGTCAGCACTGCTCGAGGCCATGCAGGAGCGGCAGGTCACGATTGCCGGCAAGGCGCATCAGCTGCCTCCTCCATTCTTTGTCATGGCGACCCAGAACCCCCTGGAGCAAGAGGGCACCTACCCGCTCCCAGAGGCCCAGCTCGACCGCTTCTTCTACAAGATCGTCGTGCCCTTTCCCTCGCTCAACGACCTGGTCGAGGTCATGGCGCGCACGACAGGCAACGCCATGCCGAGTGCGAGTGCCGTGCTGACCATCGACGAGCTCAAGGAGATGCAGCGAACCGTGCGTCAGGTGCCCGTGGCCCCCGAGGTGATGAAGTACGCCATGCGCATGGTGCTGGCCTCTCAGCCGGGCAACCGACACACAGCGCCGGTGACCAACCAGTTCATCCGCTTCGGTGCCTCTCCCCGTGCCGGCCAGACCCTGATTTTGGGGGGTCGGGTGAAGGCGCTGATGGAAGGGCGCATGCACGTCAGCATCAACGACATTCGCGCCTGCGTGCTGCCCGCTATGCGGCATCGCATTGGACTCAACTTCGAAGCCGAAGCCGAGGGCCACACCCCCGCCGACGTCATCGAACGGTTGCTGCACGAGGTGCCCGAGGTTGAAGGGCGCGTCGCCGCCGAGCTCGGAGCATAAGAAGCTGGCACTTCTCGAACCTGGGCTGATGCAGAAGCTCACCCGGCTGGTGCTGGGTTCGCGCCGTCGTGCCAGCGGTGTGCGTGACGGAGGCCGGCGTTCGCTTCGACGCGGTCGCAGCCAGGAGTTCGCCGATCACCGGCCCTACGTGCCAGGCGACGACCTGCGATTCCTGGACTGGCACCTGTATGGCCGCCTGGACAGCCTGTGGATCAAGCTGTTCGAAGAAGAGACCGACCGCACGGTGCAGCTGTTGGTTGATTGCTCGGCATCGATGGAGGGCGACAAGCTCGACTTCGCCAGACGACTGGGGGCGGCGCTGTCCTTTGTGGCCCTGGGCCGGACCGATCGCGTGGCTGTGGCCGGGCTGTCCGACAAGCTCGCCCACTACAGCCCGCCCCGTCGTGGACGCCGTGCGGCCCACCAAGTCTTTCGCAGTCTCGAGGCGGTCAACCCCGGCGGCGAGACCAATGTGCTCAAGGCACTCGACAGCTATCCCCGCCAGCAGGGCGCGGGCATTGGGTTGTTGTTCACCGACTTCTTCTATCCAGGCGCCGTGGACATGAGCCCCGAGGAGTCCGTGCACAGGTCGCTGCGAAACCTGGCGAGTCGGAACATGGAGCTGCATGCGTTCCACATCCTCTCCCCCGTCGATGTGCGGCCAGCCATCGATGGCGACTGCAGACTGATCGACAAAGAGACCGGCGAGGCCGTCGATGTCACCGTCGACCAGGACGTGCTGGACAAGTACGAAGTGGCCGTGCGCGAGTGGGCAGCCAGCGTCGAAGAAGCCTGCAAGAAGCTGGGGGTTGGCTACTACCGAGTGCTGTCGACGGCCAATCTCGAAGACGTGATCATGCGTGACCTGCGCGGCCTGGGGCTCATCAGTTGAACCTGCTGGCGCCACTTGGACTCGCCCTCGGGGTGCTCAGCGCGCCCATCTTGGCGATGTACTTCCTCAAGCTGCGACGCAAGCGCATCGTGGTGCCCTCGACCCTGCTGTGGCGGGTCGTCGAGAAGTCCGAGCGCACCGCTTCTCCGTTCGACAAGTTCCGCCGCAATCTGCTGTTGCTGCTGCAGTTGTTGTTGCTTGCGGCACTGACGCTGGCGCTTGCCCGGCCCTACCTCGAGACCGAGGCCAGCACTCGAAGCTCGATTGTCTTGGTGGTCGACACCTCGGCGTCGATGGCCGCGACCGATGTGAGCTGGGGAGCCAACCGCCTCGAGGCGGCGATTGGTGCGGGCAAAGAAGTGCTCGGGGACCTCGGACCGGGCGACGAGGTGATGCTGGTCATCGCCGGACCCCGCACCGAGGTCCGCGTTCCGTTCACCCGTGACACCGCGCTCGTGAAGGGGGCGTTGGATGGGCTGGCAGTCACTGGCGCCGAGGGAAGCCTGCGCGAGGGCATGCAGCTGGCCCTGTCGATGGCCAAGTCCCGCCAAGATGTGACGGTCGTGGTGCTGTCCGACGGCGGTGGCGAGAGCCTGACCGACCTGCCATCTGGCGGCACCGAGATTCGCTACGTGCCGGTCGGCCGCTCGGCCAACAACAGCGGCATCATCGCCATCGATCTGCGTCGCTCCCCCGTCAATGAGCTCGAGCGGCAGCTGTTTGTGACTGTACAGAACTTCGGCAGCAAGCAGAGCGATGCCGAGGTCTCGGTGTTCCTCGATGGCGAGCTGGTGGGCCTGCGCAACTCAGTGGTCGAGCCCGATGAGCCGCTGTCCCTCGTGTTTGAGCTCGGAGGCGCCCAGGCCGGGCTGCTCAAGGTCTTGCTCGATGCCGAGGATGACTACCTGCCGGCGGACAACGTGGCGTGGTCTGTCGTCGGTGAGGTAGCCGAGCGCCGCGTGTTGCTGGTTGGTGGAGACTGGCTCACCGCCCGCGCGCTGAACGGTGATCCTCGCGTCGACCTAAGCGTCATCACGCCCAGCAACTTCAAGCCCGCCATGTTCGAGAAGTACGACGCGTTCGTCTTTGCCAAGGCGGTGCCCCCGGCAGCAGACGGCCACAACTACATGGTGCTCGGCCCGCTTCCAGGAAGCCCGGCGACCTTTGCCGAGGAGGTCAAGGTCCCCCATGTGCTGGGTTGGCGCCGAACCCATCCCGTGCTGCGCTTTGTCGAGTGGTCTGGAGTCAGCATCGCGCGCTCCAAGATGGTCACCGACTCGGGCGCGCTGATTCCCATTGTCGACAGCGACGGCGGACCGTTGGTGCTGGCAGGTGAACGGCAGGGCGGCCGGGTCGTGCAGATGACCTTCGACCCGCTCGAGTCGGACATGCCCCTGCGTGTGGCTTGGCCGGTCTTCTTGCTGAACTCGGTCGGGTGGCTGACCGAGGCGGACGGTGGTGTGGCGGGGGCCCAGCAGCTTCCAGCGGGTGCCGCCTATGTGCGGCGCATGCCCGAGGGGGTTGCGGTCGAAGAGGTGCGGGTCACAGCACCCGATGGCACCGCGGTGGATGCGCAGATCGCCGGCGGGCTGATTCGCGTGCGAGACACCAGTCAGATCGGCGTCTACAAGGTGCGGGCCGGGGGCGTCACCGACCAGTTCGCGACAAACCTGCTGTCTCCGCGTGAGTCCAAGATTCGCCCGCAGAGCACCCTGGCGCTGTCGACCACCGAGGTGCAAGCCAGCCGTGCCGCGATGGTCGGTCGTCAGGAGATCTGGCGAGAGCTCGTGCTGTTTGGCCTGCTGATTCTGATGCTCGAGTGGTGGCTGTGGAATCGACGGAGGATTGCATGAGCTTCCTCCCCGTCTTTGGGCTCGAGCGACCCGAGTACCTGTGGGTGCTGCTGCTGATCATTCCGATCTTGATCGGGGTCCGCTACACGCGCCGCAACCTGACCCGCACCCGCATGACCCTGGCCGCCGGCACCCGGTTGATGCTGCTGGTCACGCTTACGCTGGCGCTTGCGGGACTCACGCGCTTCAAAGATGCCGACGCCATCGCCGTCATCTTCGCCATCGACAACTCGGCGTCGATGGGCAACGCCGGCCAGGCCAAGGCCCACGAATATGTGCGCAAGGCGCTCGAGAACCAGGGTCCCGAGGACGTCGCCGGCGTCGTGGTCTTTGGTGGCGAGGCCTATGTCGAGTCCGAGGCCCAGCCCGAGCTCGAGTTCTTTGCGCCGGAATCCAAGCCGAGCCCGCACCAGACCGACATTGCCGGCGGACTCAGGCTTGCCTCGGCGCTGCTGCCCGCCGATCGCACCGGGCGCATCATCCTCCTCTCAGACGGCGAAGAGACCCGCGGGGACGCGAGCGCTCAAGTGCTGCTGACCGCTGGCGAAGACGTCGAGATCGCCGTGCATCCCATCGATCGCGAGACCGGCCCCGACGTGCTGCTCGAGGACTTGCTCGCTCCAGCGCGCGTCGATGAAGGGGCCGCGTACGAGGTCCGCATCGTGGCTCGCAGCGAGCTGGCGGGCAAGGGCAAGCTGCGGCTGTACCGAAACGACG
>Ga0114932_10002126_pt1 | contig 21364 bp, 15 predicted proteins | sample 2SBtaG_2_FD_87286 | JGI IMG/M metagenome (GOLD analysis project Ga0114932, IMG submission 87286) | Deep subsurface microbial communities from Kolumbo volcano to uncover new lineages of life (NeLLi) - 2SBTROV12_ACTIVE470 metaG | ecosystem: Environmental > Aquatic > Marine > Volcanic ... | reverse complement strand
CACGTCGGTCATCCACGTGTCCACGGGCGTGATGCGCTGATCCCCAGGCAGGTCCTGGCTGCGCTGGAGCAGCCAGGCCATCAGGTCCTGCTCGGCGGGCAGGTACAGGGTCCGGTCCAAGGTCGCGAAGCGGTCGGCGATCACCTGGGCGTCCCGCTCCTGGTAGCCGGGCTTGCGGGCCGCGTCTGGCTTCTCGCGCTCCAGCGCCAGCCGCACACCGGTGCGGGCCGTGCGCAGCAACTGTGGGGTCCAGCCGGACATGCGCACCAGCCGGTCCCGGTCGCCGTGGGCCTGCCACGCCGACAGCTCGGCCTCCAGGTCCGCGAGCGCGTCACCGTAGCGCTTGCGACGGGCCTTGTCTTCGGCGACCCAGGCCCGCAGCGCGGCTTCTTCGGCCGTGCGCCTGGCCGCCATGTCCGACGCCGCGAAGTTGTCGAGCATGCCCTGGTAGTTCTTGCGCACGTTCTCCAGCGTGAAGCGCATCGGCCCCAGCTTGCGCTCGGCCACCGGGTCGATCTTGATCGACTGATCCAGGATGGCCATCAGCTCGTCGAACAGCGTGAGTCCAGCGGGGTAGCGGACCTGCTGGGCGTAGCGGATCTCCGCCGCGGTCAGGTTGCGCGACGTGGAGACCGGGAACCCGGCGATGGCCACGAACTGGTCCTGGCTCACCCCGGCGGTGCTCACCGCCAGGTGGACCGGCGCCTGGTACGGCAGGTTGTCGGCAGCGTGGCCGGCGGGCTGACCCTCGGGGCTCACATAGGCCCGCAGCAGGGCGAAGTCGCCGGTGTGGCGGGGCCACATCCAGTTGTCGGTCTCGCCGCCAAAGGTCACCACGTTGTCGGGCGGCACATAGACCAGCCGCACGTCCCGCAGCTCCTTCATCGCGATCAGCCGGTACTCCAGGCCCCCGTGGAAGCTGCGAACCGAGCAGCGCAGCCCGCTGTCCTCCTCGCACTCCGCCACGAGGTCCTTGCGGTTCTGCTCGATCGTGGTGGCGCGCCTTGCGTCCTTGGTGCGCCGCCCGATGCCGTCCAGGACCTGGGCCGTCACGTCCTCGCTGCGGGCCATCACACCGATCCGGGCGCTGGGCCCTGCCCAGAGCTCCTGGTCCGGTGCGGTCGCGACCACCCCATCCCGGACCCGATCGTGTTCCTCGTCACTGGCAAAAGACAGCCACCGCCGGACACAGTGGCCATTGGTTGCGATCAGGCCGTCGGACGAGACGAAGCTCCCGGAGCAGTGGCCCAGGGACACGATCGCCCCCAGGGGCGCTGCGTCGAGGCGAGCGAAGTCCGCGGCGGGAATCTCCAGGCCCAGGTCGGCCAGGTGGTCGGAGAACTCGGGCAGATCAGCGGGCTGCCACATGCCCTCGTCGGCCAAGGCGGACGTACTGAGGGCAGCGATCAGGAGGGAGACCATGGGGTGACTCCGGGCGGGTCGGCCGAGATGGTACTCGGATCAGGTCACGAGGCAGCGGGGAAGGGCCTCGCGCAGCTGTCGCCGGCCCCGCTCGGTCACCCGGGTGCCCACCAGTCGCAGGCTGCGCAGGCCCGGTAGGAGCCGCAGGGCCTTGGCGCCCTGGTCGGAGACCTCGGTGCTCTCGAGGTTGAGGCTCTCCAGGTTGGACAGCGACATCAGGTGGCGCATGCCCTTGTCGGTCACCTGGGTGTGGGACAGATCGAGGGTGCGGAGCGCATAGAGGTTGCCGAGCACCGGCAGGCCGAAGTCGTCGACCCGGGTGTGGCCCAGCTCCAGCCGCTCCAGCCGGCGGGCACCGCGGAGGGCGTTCAGCCCGGCCCCGGTGGTGCGCGTGCTCCGCAGGTCCAGCCGCTCCAGGTTGGACAGGTCCATCAACCGCAGCAGGCCTTCGTCGCCGACCCGGGTGTGGCACAAGTTCAGGTCCCGCAAGCGCCCCAGGAAGCAGGCGAATTCCATGCCCTCGTCGTCGACCCGGGTCTTGCTCAGGTCCAGCACCTGCAGGTTGGGGCAGTGGGCCAGGGCCTTGAGCCCCGCCCGGCCCACCCGGGTGTCGTCGAGGGTGAGGACCTCGAGGTTGGCCAGCTGGGGCAGCACGGACGCGCCGAGATCGCTCACCTGGGTGCCGCCCAGGTAGAGCACCCGCAACAGCCGCAGACTGCGGAGCTCTTCGAGCCCGGCGTCACCGATGCGGGTGCCGCCCAGGTGCAGGGTCTGGAGTCGGGTGAGGGTGCGCAGGTAGGCCGCACCGCGATCGTCGACCGGGGCATTGCACAGGGTCAGCTCGACCAGGCTGGCCAGCCGCGAGATCGCCAACAGGCCCTCGGCGCCGACGGTGTCCGGGAGCTCCAGGTGCTGGAGCAGCGGCTGGTGGACCAGGTAGCGCAGCCCCACGTCGGTCACGTGGGTGTCCTCGAGGTCCAGGCTGATCAACGTGCCCAGGTCGGCCAGGTTCCGCAGCCCGGCGTCGCCCACCCGGGTGCCTTCGAGACCCAGGAAGCGCAGGCCCTGGAGCTGCGAGACCGGGACCATGCCCGAATTGCCGACCCGGGACCAGCTCAGGTCCAGGAACTGGAGGTCCTGGAGCCCGGTGAGGTGGCCCAGGGGCTCGGAGGTGAGCTTGGTGCCGCCCAGGTCCAGGCGCCGCAGCCGCCCCAGCCGCCCCAGGAACTGCAGCCCGGTCCCCCGGATGGGGGTGCCCCGCAGCACCAGCTTGCGCAAGTGGATCAGCGGCCCCAGCTCTGCCAGGTCGCTGTCCCGGAGGTCCGTGCTGGCCAGGTTCAGGGTCTGGAGGTGCTCCAGCGTGCCCAGACAGCGGAGCTTCTCGGGGGTCAGCAGGGTGCCCTGGAGGTTCAGGGCCTCGAGCCCCGGCAGCTGCCGCAGCCCATGGGCCAGCCCGTTCAGGGTCACGAAGGTCCCGGACAGATCCAGCTCGCGCACGTCGGTGCGGCCCCGCAGGGCGATGAGCTTGGCGTCGGTGTTGCCCGGGCCTGAGAGGTCGAGGCGCGGCGTCTGGATCCAGGCGGTGTTCACGGCCCCTGTCCTACCACCAGACCGCGGCGTCGTCCCAGTCCAGACCCTCACAGACCTCGACTTCGTACAGGATCGTGACCTCCTCGAAGATCTGGCCGGTGCTGTAGTCGGCGACGCTGGTGAGGAAGTCGCCCTCAAAGGTGCCCCGCGCTTCGTCGTAGGTCAGCTCGGCCTGGCCCTGGTGGCTGATGTAGCGGGTGGTCATGTCAGCCCCGCTGTAGCGCAGGCCCTCCTGGTGGACGAAATTCGCCGCGGCCTCGTTGGTCTGGGGGTACCGGTCCCAGTCCGCGCCGTCCAGACGAAGCTCGGTGAACTCGCCCTCCTGGACCAGGAATTCCACCACGACCTGCCACAGGTCGGTGGGCAGGTACTGGGCAAAGAGCTCCTCGGCCTCGGCCACGTAGTCCTCGGCGGTGAGCTCTTCGGCGTCGTAGCGGGCGTCCAGGGCGCCCTTGTCCGCCAGGTAGCCGATCAAGGCGCCGCAGCCGTCGTCCATGCTGGACAGGGAGAGCCGGTACTGGGGGTGTTCGGTGCCGTCGGCCGAGACGTACCGGACCCACCAGGCGCTGGCGATGGTGACGTCGGCGCCGTCCACGGTGCCGTCGAGCTCGTTGACGGGCTCGCACCCGAGGGTGAGCAGCAGGAGCGGGAGTGCCATGCCCCCAGCCTATCCGCCCCTCTGCGATGATGCGCCCGTGCCGCGCACCGCCGAAGACAGCCACGCGACCAAGGGCCTGATCCGGCTCACGATGGTGTGCAACGAGCGCTGTCCCTTCTGCAACGTACCGATGGAGGACTTCCCCAGTCAGCCGACCCCGGCGGCCCAGGTCGAGGCCCAGCTCGATGCCTTCGCCGCGGCTGGAGAGCAGACCGTGACCATCTCCGGGGGCGAGCCGACCCTGCTCCGGCGCCGCCTGCTGGACACCCTGCGGGCCGCCCGGGCGCGAGGCCTGCCCCTGGCGGAGCTCCAGACGAACGCGGTCTTGATCGACGCCGACTATGCCCAGGCGTTGGCCCAGGCGGGCCTGAGCTCGGCCTTTGTGTCCCTGCTGTCCCAGGACCCGGAGCACCACGACGCCTTGGCCGGACTCGAGGGCGCCTGGCCGCGCACCCTCGCAGGCATCGACGCGCTCCTGGACGCCGGGATCCGGGTCGCCTTGAACGTGGTCGTCGCTGCCAGCACCCAGCACCTGCTGGCCGGGTACCTGGACTTCGTGGCCGAGCGGCTGCCGCGGGTAGACTCGATCTCGCTCTCCGCAGTCCAGCCCCACGGCCGGGCCGCCGCCGCGACGGGGCTGATGCCCGACTACGCCGTGCTGGGTCCTCAGGTGATCGAGGCCCGGTCCCGGGCCCGGGCCCACGGCATCCAGCTGCTGAACCCCTACTGCGGCCTGCCGGCCTGCGTCGGCTGGCAGGACGACCTGGACCACAGCGTCGAAGCCATCGAGTCCCGGCTCCGGGGGGGCGGCCCTCGGGGGCTGGAGCAGGCCGGCAACAAGGCCCACGGCGGGCCCTGCACCCGCTGCGCCCTGCGGCCCCGGTGCGGCGGGGCCTGGCACGCCTACTGGACCGAGCGCCAAGGCTCCGGCCTGGAAGCACCGGCGACCACACGACCGCCCTGGGAGGGCCCCCAGGACCAGGCGGTGATCGACGGCCGCGGGGGTCCGGTCCCGTGGCAGGCGCTCCAGGCCGCAGCGACGCCCAGCGTCTGGCTGTGGACCGATCGGCTGCACCCCTCCGACGCCGGCCGACTGCGGCCCGCTGGCTGCACCCACCTGGCCTTGGAGGGCCCGCTGTCCCGGAGTCTGGCGGTGCTCGCGGCCCTGCCCAGCCCCGCCCTACCCCAGGACGGGATCCTGCCCTGGGTGTGCTGGGACCTGCAGGATCCAGCGGCCCTGGCCGCGGGCGTGGACCGCCTGTCCAAGGCCGGCGCAGCGGGCGTCTCGATCCGCTCCACGACGCCCGGGGCCCGGGACCAGGTGGACCGCCTGGCCGCCCTCCGCCTGCGGGTCGAGCTGGCCTGGAGGACCTCCTGAGCACCCTGCTCATGGCCACCCGCCGGACCCGGGGTCGGGACCGGCTGGACCGGCGCTTCCGGGCCGAGGGGCCCGATCCGCCCCTGGCGGAGCTCCTGGCCGGGACCCACCCGGTGTGGGTGGTGGGTGGGGAGCCGACACTGCGAGCGGACCTGCCGGCGCTGCTGGCGGGACTCGGACACCGTCTGGAGGGCCTGTGGACCGACGGCTGGGCCCTGGGTCGCCCCGAAGCCGTCGCGGCGCTGCAGGACGCGGGCCTGCGGGCGGTCCGAATTCCCTTCCACAGCGCCCGAGCCGCAGCCCACGACTGGCTGGCGGGCACCCCCGGCGCCCAGAGACGGACCTGGCAGGCCTTGCGGTCCTGCATCGCGGCGGGTCTCCAGGTCGACGTCGAGGTCGTGGTCACCCGGCCGACCCTGCCCCACCTGGAGGAGACCCTGGGACTGTTGGCGCGGCTCCGGCCTCACGGCATCGGGCTCCGGCCCCTCGAGGAGGACGCGCCGGACTACGCCGCCGTCGCTGCGCGCTGGCCCCAGGTCCGCGGGCCTCTGAACCGGGCGGTGGCCTTGGCCCACCAGGCCGACGTCCGGGTCTGGCTGGAGGGCTTCCCGCACTGTGCGGCCGCGGAGCTGTCCACGCTGCGGGTCCGGGGCCGCCCGTTGGTCGGACGGGCCTGTGGACAGTGCCCGGGCCCGCCGGACTGTCACGGAATCGCACCGGCCTACCTGCAGGCCTTTGGCTGGCAGGACGTGCCAGCGCCGCCCCACCGCCGAGACCTGGTGACGGTCGCCATCCTGCCGGGAGAAGCGACCCGCACCGTGCGGCACCGCCTGGTCCAGGCCGCAGGGCTGGCCCCGACCCTCCGGCTGCTGGGGCTGGAACACGCCGAGGGCCCGGGGCTGCTGGCCGAGGCCCTGGCCCTGTCCTTCGACCGCATTGAAGCCAGCGGTCGGCTCGACGTGGTGGCGGCCTGGGGTCCCCGGGACAAGCTGCGCCTGCGTCACCTGGCTCGGCTGGATGGGCGGTGGCTGGGTGACCACGCCGAGGCCCACGACCAGGCCCTCGACACCCCGGGCGCCTGGGACGCCAGCTGGGCCCTCCTGGCAGAGGTCGCCGCCCAGGGTGTCGACGTGCCGTCCTGGCCGGCCCGCTTTCGCTTCCTGCGGGACGAGGCGGTGGTCCAGCGGGCGGTGCCCGGGCTGCCGCCCTGTCTTCGGCCCCTGGGCTGGGATCGGGGCGCTCAGCCGCCCGCCGAGCCGTCCGTGGCGCCGACAGGCACGCCCTGCGAGCACCGAGGGTCCTGTGGCGCCGGTGAACGCTGCCCGGGCCTGGACCCGAACCTGGACCCCACCGGCATCGGCCCCCTCTGAGACCTGGAGCCGCGACCGGCATCCCAGCGTCGATGCTCGCCCTTCTCGCCTTGCTCGCCCTCTTCGCCTGCGACAGCACGCCGGCCGATGGGAGCACGGGTCCCGAGACCGGGGACGCCCTGTCGTGGCTCGCTCGCTCGGACACCAGCACCTTCTGGGAGACGACCGACGCGGTCGCCCTTGGCGACGCGGTCTACACCTGCACCGGGGTGAAGAGCCTGGTGGTGCACGACGCGAGCTTGCCGGCCCAGCTCCACGACGTCGAGACCCTGAGCTTTGCAGGCTCGGACCGGATCTACCCCCGCTGCTCCCACCTGGCCCTGGACCGGGACCGGCTGCTGGTCGGGTCGCGCCTGGACGAGATCCAGCCCACCCCCTGGCTGGCCTTGGTCGACCTGAGCGACCCCCTCGAACCGACGACCCTGGACGAGTGGGCATCGGACGAGCTGCTGCTGGAACAGGTCGCCCTGGACGGGGACCAGGCCTGGGTCGCGGCCCTCGACCACGGTGTGCTTCCGGTCTCCACCGCCGGGGACACCCTCACGCCGGGCACCCCGGTCGGAGGCCTGGGCACGGTGCTGCGGGTCGCGACCACCGCCGACGGGCTGGCGGTGGGCACCGCCGAAGGCCAGGTGCACTGGCTGAGCCGGGACCTGGACCTGCTGGGCACGGTGTCGGTCGGCGCCGCCGTCCAGGCCGTGCAGGACCTGGGGGACGGGCGGCTCGCGGTGGCGCTGGGCTCTGGAGGCCTGGCCCTGGTGGACACCGTCACCGCCGCCTGCACCTGGCGCGGTGACACCCTCGGCACCGCGGTCCGTCTGGCCCTGCTCGAGACCGGAGAGCTGCTGGTCGCCAACTGGACCGACGTGCGCCTCTACGACGTGAGCGGGGCCGTGCCGCGGGTCCTGGCTGTGGACCACGTGGCGGCAGCGGGCAGCGAGCCCCGGACCCTGGCTGCGGCGGCGGCAGGGGATCGGGTCTATGCCGGAGAGTGGGAAGGCCTGCACGTCTTCCAGCTGGACCGGAACCTGGTCGGCCCCGAGCTGACCCCCCACGACCTGCACCTGGACTGGGCAGCCGACGGTGCCGAACAGACCGCCACCCTGACCCTGACCAACGAAGGCCAGCAACCCCTGGTGCTGGACGGGGTCGACGTGCCCGACGACGGCTGGACCGTCTACCCCATCGAAGCCGAGCTGCTCGCAGGGGCCTCGGAGCGCCTCACCGTCCACTACGCAGGCGGCGAAGAGAGCCAACGCGGGGCCCTGATCCTGCACACCAACGATCCCGACGAGCCCACCACCGCCATCGACCTGCGGGTCGGCGGCGACGGCGTCTTCGTTGGCGATCCGGCCCCGGACTTGACCGCGACCGCCGTGAACACCGGCGAGACGCTGACGCTCTCGGACCAGCGGGGCAAGGTCGTGATCCTGAGCTACTTCGCCACTTTCTGACCGATCTGCGCTCTGGAGTTTCCAGATCTCGAAGCCGCCTTCCACCAGGTGTACGACCCCGACGAGCTGGCTGTCTGGGGCGTCCAGGCCGGCAGCATCGAGGTGGTCACCGACGACCTGTTGCGCGCCTGGGTCGCGGCGACCGGGGTGACCTTTCCCGTGATGCCCGACACCGCCGGGACCTATGGCCAGTACGAGGCGGTCGGCAGCACGGCGCCGTTCCCCCTGGACGTCATCGTCGATCAGCAGGGCACCGTGCAGTACGTCAACACCCGCTACGACCCGGACGCCATGGCGGCGGTCGTCGAGGCTCTATTGGCCGACTGAGCGTGGCATCCTGGGACTGAGGACCCCGTGGAACAGCACCGCCTCCCCCCCGCCCGCGGCCAGGCGCTCAGCGGCGGCCTGTGTCCCACCTGTGGCAGCCAGGGCTCGGGGGAGACGTGTCCGGAGTGCCTCGGCGCGATGCTGCTCCACGGGCGCTACCGATTGCTGCGACAGGTCGGCCGCGGCGCCACAGGCACCGTGTTCCAGGCCCGCGACGCCGACGGCGCCACGGTGGCGATCAAGGAGCTGCCGCTGTTGCGGGCCGAAGGCCCCAAGGCCCGGGAGCTCCTGGTTCGAGAAGCCCGCGTGCTCCAGACCATCGACCACCCCCGGGTCCCTCGCTGCCACGATCACTTCATCGCCGGCCAGGGCCGCGGCCGCGCGTTCTACCTGGTCCAGGACTTCATCGACGGGGAGACCCTGGCCGACGAGCTCGCCCGGGGGACCCTCGACGAGGCCCAGGTGCTGGCGGTGCTGGCCGAGCTGCTGGCGATCCTGGTGGACCTCCATGGCCGAGAGCCGCCGGTCCTGCACCGGGACATCAAGCCCGCCAATGTGATGCGCGCCACCGGCGACGGGCGGCTCGTGCTGCTGGACTTCGGCGCAGTCCGAGACGTGCTGCGGGACAGCAAGCTGGGGGGCAGCACCGTGGCTGGCACCTTTGGCTACATGGCGCCGGAGCAATTCCAGGGCGACGCCCGGCCGGCCACGGACCTCTACGGGCTGGGCGCTCTGGCGGTGAACCTGCTGACCGGGCGGGACCCCGCCAAGCTGCACGGGTGGGACGGCCGGTTCCGGTGGGAGAGCCAGGCCCCCATGAGCCCAGGCCTGGCAGCGCTGCTGCGCGGGCTCCTGGAGCCAGACCCGAGCCGACGGCTGGGCAGCGCCGTGCAGGCGCTGGAGCGGGTCCGAGCACTCCAGGCTGGCAAGACCCGCCTGGCCGACCGGCTGGGCGGCAGGACGGCGCCCCTCATCGTGGCCGCGACGGCCATGGCCGCGACCCTTGCTGCAGGCATGGGGGCGTCTATCGCCCTTCGAGCGACCGCCCCACCCGCCACCGCACCGTCGGTCGGCGAGAGCCTGGTCACGCCCGTGGCACCCGCCACACCGGTCACGCCGGTGGCGCCGGTGGCACCGGACGACACGGTCACGTCGGGCACCTGGTCGGCCGAGCAGCGCCACCTGGTGCTGCTGGGACCCGAGGCCGTGGCCGTCGAGTTTCCGCTGGGCGTCGGCGGCGCCATGAACCAAGAAGGCTACCTGGTCTACACGGCATCCGTGGGAAACCACCGCTTCAGCCTGCGGCTCAGCGGCACCGGGCAACACCTGCCCCTCGAGGAGCGGGTCGCCCAGGCCGAGCTCCGGGTCTCGGCGAACTCGGACAGCCAGAGTCCCTGGGAGACCGTCACCCTGGACGGCGCCGCTCAGATCATCGACGACATCCTGATCCTGCGGGCTCATGACGCCGAGCTCGCGGCCCTGATCGCCGCGGACCCAGAGGTCGGCGACTCCCGCTTCTCGTGGAGCGACTCGGACAACAAGCGCGTCACCGTGAAGGGCACCACGGTCTACGAGCGGCCGCTCGCCGAGCGCCCCTGGATCGGCCAGCCCCTCAGCCCTCGCACGCCGGACCCGAACCTGCTCGAAGCGCCCTACGCCAACGCCAGCTGCCAGTCCAAGCTGGTGGTCGAGCCGAACGGCGACGTGAGCGCGGTGCGGGTCACCGGCTGTGAGATTCCCTACGCCATCGAGGTCATCCACGCCCAGCGGGAGTGGCGCTTCTTCCCGACGGAGAGCCAGTCCCCAGAGCTCATCCCCACCCGGATCGGCTTCGACGCCGGCGGCAGCGCCCGCCTGGGCCCCGGGGACTGAGAGTGGCGGGACTGTTCACGCTGCTCGGCCTGTCCGGCGCCTGGGCTTCGGCCCCCTTGCCCGAGCCACCCCCCGGGCCCACGACCGTCGTGCTGTTCAGTCCGCTGGGCCCGGCGATCGCCCTGGGATTCCACCTGGCGCCGTTCGAGTTCGGCGTCGACGTGTCGGCCCTCGACCTGAACCTGCGCAGCCACTACGCCGTGAGTGATCGTTGGGGCTTCACGGCCCAGATCGACTTCACCCGCGCCGAGCTGCTGGTCCAGGCCGCCCACGCCGGCGTGCGCGTCGGGCCCCGCATGTCCCTGGGGCGCCGCGGGCTGGTCGGGTGGGGGTTGTCCCCCTTCGTGCTGGCCGGGACCACCCACATGTCGGCGGGAGACACTCGCCTGGCCGACTGGGCGACGGTGGGGCTGGGGGCCGAGATCGGGCGGGTCTTCATCAAGAACCGCCTGGTGTTCGAGCTGGGCATGGGCGCCTACTGGTCCACCAACCTGGCTTACCGCAGTCACTCCGAGACCCTGGCCGACACCGGCGCCCCCGAGCCGGTCCTGCCGGTCATGCCCCTCCTCACAGCGAGTGTCGGCTGTGCCTTCTAGAGCGAGTCTTCTCCTGGTGGCGCTGACCGGCTGCGGCGACGACGCCGTCGTCTACGAGACCTGGCCCTGCGAGCCGGGCGACCTGGCCGAGGTCTCCTTCGACCCCGCGGTCCTGGTGTGCGTACAGCTGGACATGGTCCCCGAGGACTTCGAGGAGCTCGGGAACCAGTACCGCTTCGGCGACTCCGCCGAGGACCAGTTCCCTGGAGTGCTGGGCCACGTCTACGCGTCCTGTACCGAGCCTTTTCCGGACCCCTACACCTGGTTCTCCGGAGACGTGGTCGTGGACGGCCTGCAGGCAGACGACGTGGGGGTGCGCAAGAAGGGCTTCATCGGCTCCGTGCTCGAGGGGTCCGACGTCCGGCCGTCCCTGAAGATCAAGACCGACGAGTTCCAGCCCGACCAGACCCTGGCTGGGACCGAGCGCGTCACCCTGAACAACAACCTCACCGACCGCAGCCGGGTGCGCTCGTGCCTGGCCTACAGCGTGTTCGTCGATGCGGGTCACCCGGCCCCCCGGTGCAACCTGGCCAACGTGATGGTCAACGGCGACTCGCTGGGCGCCTACACCCACGTCGAAGCCATCAAGAAGGACTTCCTGCGCCAGTGGTTCACCAGCGCCGATGGCTCGCTCTACGAAGCCACCCTGGCGGACTTCACCGACGCCCACCTGGCCGATGGACTGGGTCGATGGGAGGCCAAGACCGGGGACACCGAGACCTCCACGGTCCTCCTGCAGGGGGTCGCAGACGCGCTCAAGGCCACCGACGACGAGCTCGAGCAGGCCCTCGACGCGGTCATGGACCTGGACCTGGCCATCGAATTCTGGGCCCTGGAGACCCTGCTCGGTCACAGCGACGGCCACGCGTCGAACACCAACAACACCTACGTCTACTTCGACCCCGACGACGACGACCGCGCGGTGTTCATCCCCTGGGGACCCGACGGGGCCTTTGTCGGAGATGCCCCGATCACCTACCAGACCTCGGAATTCGCCCGGCGCCTGTCCAGGCATGCCGAGCTGAACGGGCGCTACCTGGACGCCCTCCAGGGCCTGCTGGACCAGGTCTGGGACGAAGGGGTGCTCCAAGCGCGCATCGACCAGCTGGTGGCCCACGTCGACGTGACCGAGCAGACCGTCGACGGGCACGCCTCCGCGATCGAGAACCTGCGGTCGTGGATCGACGGTCGCCGGGTCGTGATCGAGGACTTCATCGCCCAGGGCGGCGAGGCGGGCGCCGAGGAACCCCTGGGCTGCAACGGCGGGCTGAACCTGGAGGAATTCGCCGACCTGGCGGGGGTCATGGTGCTGTTCTCCCACAGCTGCACCGCGGCCCCCGGGCCGGCCACGGGCCTGTGGGCGCTGGCCCTGCTGCTGGCCCTGGCCCGGCAGCGGCGGGTCACAGAATGAGCGTGCTGTCCCCGAACTCGTGGTTCCGATAGCCCGCGCTCACCGCGTGGCGATGGGCCGCCCGCAACAGGTCCGGTGACGCAAAGGCCCCCATCATGCGGAAGTGCGGCTCGTCTGGCTCGTGCATCCCGGACAGCAGCCCATCGACGACTCGCAGCGGGGTCTGAGGTCCCAGCACCAGCTCTGTTCGGCCTGCCAGGGGCCCCCGGGCGGCGGACTCCAGGGCCCTCACCGCACTGGTGCCCGCGGCGATGACCCGCTCGGCGGATGCCACCGCGTCCCATGTGTCCTGGCTGACCTCGTAGCGCTCGGGCAGGGGCAGGGCGGCGTCCAGGGCCGGGTCGCCTGTGCTGGACAGGCCGGCACCATGGGTCACCGCAGCGAGCGTCACGCCGCGCTCGGCCAGCGAGGCCCTGAGCGCTTGGCCCAGAGGGCGCCCGGCACTGGGCATCTCCACGGCCCAGGGCCGGCCGGCGTAGGGCACCTGGACCTCGTGCAGCTGCAGGTCTCGATCCAGGTAGCTGTACTGGACCGGGCGTCCGTGGCGCCACAGGGCCGCCTCTGGCAGCTGGACCCGCACCAGGCGCGGGTGCTGGGTAGAGGTGCGCACCACAGCGACCGGGACGCCCCCGACCCGCAGCACGTCCCCGGTGTCCAGCGGTGGCGGGGCGAGCCGGAGCTCGGTCGGCTGTCGCCAGCTGCCAGCGCCAAAGGTCACGGCCCAGGCGTGGCCCACAGCGTCCGGGGCCTCGGCGAGCCTGAGCTCCACGTCCTGGCCCTGAAAGGTCGCCCAGACCGAAGCGGGCAGGGTCGCAGCGTCGTTGACGACGAGCAGATCGCCCGGGCTCAGGACGTCGGGCAGGTCGTGCACGGCGTGATCGGAGAAGTCACCAGCTTCGCGATCGAGCACGAGCAAGCGGTTGCGGGCGGCGAGACGGGGAAAGGTCATGGCAGACATCCTGTGCTCCAGCTCAGGCGGCGACGGTGCGCGTGCCGGTGGGGGTGTCGGTGGCGAGCAGGGCCACCACGCGGGCGGCGATGTCCCTGGGATCCGCCAGGGTCGCCGGGTCGGCATCGGGCAGAGCAGCGGCGTGCATGGCCGTGTCCATCTCGGTCGGGTCCACGGCCACGAAGCGCACGTGGGGCAGCTCCTGGGCCCAGATCCGCACCAGGTGGTCCAGGGCCGCCTTGCTCACGCCATAGGCACCCCAGGTCGGGTAGGCCTCGACCGCGGCGTCCGAGCTGAGGGTGAGCACGGTGCCCTGGCCCCGCAGGTCCATCTGACCGGCGACGGCCCGGGTCAGGCGAAAGGGACCCAGCAGGTTGACCTGGAGCACCCGCTCGAAGTCCGCCGGCGCGGTGTCCAGCAGCGGCCGCAAGGGCGTGGGACCCAGGGTGCTGGCGTTGTGGATCAACAGGTCCACCGGACCGGCGAGGGCCGATGCCCGGGCGGCGATGCGCGTGGCCGCATCGGGGTCGCCCAGGTCCTCGGCGACGGGCCAGGCCTGGCCCCCCGCGGCGCGGATCTCACGCACCACGCGGCCCAGGTCGGCAGATGGCCGGGCCACGGCCACGACGGCGTAGCCGGCGGCGGCGAGCTGGCGGGCCAGGGCGGCCCCCAGGCCGCGGCTGGCGCCGGTGATGAGGGCAACGGGGGAGCGGGTGGTCATGGGGCCTCCTTGTGGCTGGCCCCAGACTGCGCACATGCTGCTCATTTGTCGTCGGATTGGGCAACAGATGAGCAGACCGCTCTTCCTTTGGCCGCACTAAGCTGGTCCCGTGACCACCCTCACCCAGGCCATGCTCGAGCGCGAGCAGATCGCCAACCGGCCCAAGCACTGGGTCCGGCTGGTCACGGCCTGCAACAACAAGTGCCTGTTTTGCCTGGACATGGACACGCCGCGCAACGTCTACCTGTCCGTCGAGGAGATCCAGGGCGAGCTTCGCCGAGGCCGCGAGGAAAAAGACGCCTGGAAGGTGATCATGAGCGGCGGCGAAGCGTCGCTCCACCCGAAATTTCCCGACCTGATCCGCTACGCCCTCGCGATCGGCTACGGACGCGTCCAGACCGTGACCAACGGCCTGCGATACGCCGACAAGGCCTTCTTCGACAGCGTGGTGGATGCCGGGCTGGGCGAGATCACCTTCTCGCTGCACGGTCACACCGCCGAGCTCCACGACCACCTGGTCCAGTGCCCCGGCAGCTTCCGCAAGCTCATCAAGGGGCTCATCCGGGCCAAGCGCGACGGCCGGCCCATCGTGAACATCGACGTGGTGATCAACCAGCAGAACGTCGCCCACATCGACGAGATCGTGGCCCTGGGCACGTCGCTGGGGGTGCGGGAGTACGACCTGTTGCACGTGATCCCGCAGGCGGCGGCGTACGCGAACCGCGACGTGATGTTCTACGACGTGCGGGAGCACCTGCCGAAGCTGCAACAGGTCTTCGCCCTGAACCGCAAGGGCTTCTACATCTGGACCAACCGCTTCCCTGTCAGCTACCTCGAGGGGCTCGAGGACTTGATCCAGGACCCCCACAAGATGCTCGACGAGGTCAACGGCCGCCGGTACCAGGTCCGACGCTACCTGGACCACGGCCTGGCCCTGGACTGTCGCGAGCCGGAGCGCTGCAAGCACTGCTTCATCGAGCCCTTCTGCGACACGATGGACAGCGTGGTCGAGACCCTGAACACCCGAGCGGTCGACGTCTGGGCCGACACTGTGGTGCCCGAGTCCGTGCCCTTCGGCGCGACCCGTCTGGGCTGGTCTTGTGACACCTGGGACCAGCTCCCGACCCTGCCCGACGGCCTGGGGCTGCACGTGGCGGTGGCCGAGCCCGGGCCGGTGCCCTGGACCTTGCCTGCGCCGTCGACCGTGGTGGTCACCACGCCCGCCCAGCTCGACGCGGTGCTGGCGGGCCCGCTCCCCGACTGGGTGGAGCTCGAAGTCCAGCTCAACCAGGACACCGGCCCCTGGCTGCTCGCTCACCGGGACACCCTGGCGGCGGGCATGGACCAGCTTCGGCTGCACCAGCCCACCCACGCGCGCATGGAGCTGGCCCTGGCGCGGGACATTCGAGACCCGGCGGGGTTCTTCCGCCGGCTGGACCTGCGCGTCCGCACCTCGGGCCTGCCGGCGTGTCTGGCGCCAGGCACCGTGCTCGTCGAGGGACCGCGCGTCGTCGCAGCCGAGCTGTTCGACGACACCGGCCGGCTGGACATCGACGCCCTGGCCCACCTGCACGTCGAGGGGCGCTACCGGGCCAAGAGCGTGCGCTGCGAGGACTGCCGGGTCACCGCGCGCTGCGAGGGGCCGCACATCAACGCCATCCGGGACCAGGGACTGGGCGTCCTGACCCCGCTGGCTGAAGGGCCCTGGGCCGAAGACGCCGCGGCCCAGCTCTCCGCTCGCTGGCCAGAGCCCCCGGTGCGGGTCGAGCGCGGCCGGCCCCTGCAGGGGGCGCACCCTTCCCTGCCCGGCCATCCCCCGCCGGGCGACGTGCCCGAGGACCCCCTGGCTCGCAAGCGGGGCCTCAAGCGCTCGGACTTCTGGGAGAAGACCCGCATCGTCCAGGACGCGACGCCGAGTACCTGATGGCGAACCTCGGCTACATCCAGCTCACTCGGAACTGCGTGCAGCGCTGCCGCTTCTGTTCCAACCCGCCGACCGGCGTGGGCCTGGACGTCGACGCGCTCCACGACCTGATCGATCGCATGGCCGAGATGGACTATGACGGCGTGATCCTGACCGGTGGGGAGCCCAGCGCGTCCCCGCTTCTCTTCCCGGCCTTGAAGCGGGCGCGGGCCCAGGGTCTCTACGCTCGCATGATCACCAACGGGCAGTACCTTGCGGACCTGGACTTCTTCGGGCGCTGCGTCGACGCCGGCCTGACCCACGTTCACCTGTCCCTGCACTCCTGGCGACCGGCGGTGCACGACTTCATCACCAAGTACCCCGGCGCCCACGAGGCCCTGGTGCGGGCCTTGGCCCACGTGCCCGAGCTGGGCATCACCGCCGACATCAATTGCGTGATCAACACCTACAACGCCGACCACCTGGACCAGAACGTGGCCTGGATCTGCGAGCACTTCCCCCACGTGCGGCACTTCGTCTGGAACCACATGGATCCCGACGGCAACCGGGCCGAAGAGCACCCGGACTGCATCCCTCACCTGCGGGAATTCCAGGTCAGTCTCGCCCGGGCGATGGCCTACCTGGATCGGACCGGCCGGACCTTCCGCGCAGAGCGGGTCCCGCTGTGCGTCATGCCGCGCTTTGCCTGGGCCAGCACCGAGACCCGCAAGATCGTCAAGGAAGAGGAGCGCTGCATCAACTTCCTCGACGGCAAGGGCTGGGTGCACCAGCTGGAATTCCTGCACGGCAAGGCCGACGCGTGCCGTTCCTGCGCCTTCGACCCGATCTGTGCCGGGCTGTACTCGATGGGGCGGACCTTTGACGAGCGCGAGCTGAGCCCGGTCTTCGAGCCCTGGGAGCCCGTGGTGGAGCGGGTCCTGGGCCGGCCTGGATCCCCAGAGCTGCTCGCTCGACTCGAGGCTCGGCGGGACCGCCGCTCCGAGACCGAGCAGCCCTCGTCGGCGGCCCGCGCGGCCTATGTCGGCCGCCCCATGATGCCGCCCCCGGACGTGCCGGGCTTGCCGGCCCCGGATTCCCCGAAGAGGGCCGACGGATCATCTGCTAGAGTGCACGCGCGAGAGACCCCATGACTTCCGTGCTCCTGTTCAGCCTGCTGGCCTGCCGCGACGACGGTCTGGTCGTCTACGACTCCCCGCCGATCGTCTCGATCGAGACCCCGGCTGACGGCACGGTCTTCTTCGAAGGCCAGGACGTCCTGTTCACCGCCGTGGTGAGCTCGGGCGGGACCGCTGCGGTGACCGACCTGTCGACCCGGTGGGTCGCCAACGACAGCCCCATCTGCGACACCGTCAACGTGCCGCCGGACGGTGTGGCCACCTGCACGACCTCGTTCGACGCCGAGGGCGAGTACCGCATCACGGTGCACGCCCTGGACCCGGGCGGGGCCACGGCCGACGACAACATCTCGGTCTTCGTCCAGTACAACAACCCGCCGACGGTCGAGATCTCGTCTCCGGTGACCGGCGACGTCTTCGGCGAGGGCGAGCTCATTGTGTTCGAGGCCCAGGTCCTGGACCCCGAGGACGAGCCCACGGCGCTCACGGTGACGGTCGACTCCAACAAGGACGGCGCGCTCACCGACCTGCCCGAGGCGCCGTCGTCGGCCGGCGACTGGGTCGGCGGCACCGACGCCCTGAGCGCCGACAGCCACCTGATCACGATCACAGCCACGGACTCGGTCGGCAAGACCGGGACCGACACGGTCACCATCCGCCTCAACAACAAGCCCTCGGCGCCCGAGGTCGAGATCGAGCCCGTCTCGCCCGTGTCCGGCGAAGCGCTGGTCGCGACCATCGTGACCCCTGCAGTGGACCCCGAGGGCGACCCCCTCACCCACCGTTACGACTGGTACGTCGACGGCAACATCTACTCGTCGACCAACGCCCCCACTGTCCCGCTCAACGTCACCCAGCGCGGCGAGTACTGGGAGGTCCAGGTCCTGGCCAACGACGGCTACTCCGACTCGGCGCCGGGCACGGACAACGTCACCATCGGCAACTCCGCCCCCAGCCTGGACTCCGTCACCATCACCCCATCGGGCGCGGGCACCGAGGACGACCTGACCTGCACCCCTGTGGGCTGGAACGATCCCGAGGGCGACGCCGAGAACTACGACTTCGTCTGGTACTTCAACGGCACCGAGGACACCGACGAGTCCACGGACACGTATCCCTTCGCCAAGACCGCCAAGGGCAGCGAGCTGCGCTGCGAGGTCACCCCGTCGGACGACTGGGCCGACGGCGACACCGTCTCGTCGTCGACCCTGACCATCCAGAACACGGCGCCGACCACGCCCACGGTGCTCATCGATCCTGCGGCCCCCGAACCCGAAGACTCGCTGTACTGCTCGATCCAGACCGTCTCGACCGACGCCGACGGCGACGCCATCACCTACTACTACGCCTGGTACGTGAACGGTGTCCTGAACGGCGAGTCGACCAATGTGCTGGAGTACATCCAGACCGAACACGGCGACACGGTGGAGTGCGAGGTCATCCCCAACGACGGCGAAGACGACGGCGTCGGCGGCACCTATGTCGTGACCGTCAACGACGGCACGGCGCCCGACCCGCCGCTGCTGGACGACCCGGATCCCTACGTCAACGAGGACTACGTCGACCTGACCGGCACCTGCGAGGCCGACTGCGACCTGACCTTCTACTTCTCCGACTCGACGGGTTCGTGGAGCGAGACGAACACGTGTTCGTCGGCGGGTGCACTGGCCCACACGGTGTACCTGACCCGGGGGTACAGCACCACGGGGTACGCGACCTGTACGGATGCCGCGGGGAACACGAGCGGGAACTCGAACACGGTGACGATGGAGTCGTGTTCGGTCGAGGATACTTATGAGAATTCGAGTGGGTATGGGGATTCGGGGACGGATGCGATCAATGAGTGGTCGACCATGGACAGTACATACACCACGACCCACACCGTCTCTGCGAACGCCCTGAGTACCGCCGACGAGGACTGGTACGTCTTCACAGCTGACGACGCGGGCGTCAGCCCGGACTACTACAATTTCAGCGCAGCGCTCAGCACGGGGGCCAGCACATACTCGTTCACCGTCTATCTGAACGACCCGACCACGCCGGTCGACAGCTTGTCCGGCACCTACGACAGCATGTCGTGCAGCTCCAGCACCTACACCGAATTCGACTTCGGGAACTATCACACCTCGGCCGGTTACAGCTGTGACAATGTGAAGGGCGGTTCTCCGGACTGCTTCAACTACGGCGCCACCTACTACATCCAGGTGACCCGCAACCCGTCGGCCTCGGACAGCTGCGACCACTACGAGTTGGACGTGAGCAACGCGACGCCGTATTCGCCCTGAGCGGCGGGATGGGTCGAAGAGCAGCGCTATTGGCGAGCATCGTCTGGCAGGCCACCGCCTGCATGGCCACTGAAGCGGACTACCAGACGGTCCGCGATCGGCTCCAGGACATGGACCAGGACGGGGAGAGGTCGACACAGTATGGTGGTTCCGACTGTGACGACCGGGACGGGAGCGTGCACTCCAATGCCGCCGAGGTCTGCAACGGAGTGGACGATGACTGCGATGGGCAAATCGATGAAGAAGCTTCAGATGCCCTAGAATGGTTCGCGGACGCAGATGGAGACGGGTACGGCAACCCGGCCTTGAGCCTCGTTGAGTGCACCGCGCCAGCCAGTTTCGTAGATAATGACCACGACTGCGACGACGGCGATGCAGACGTTTCGCCAGAGACCGTCTGGTTCGTGGACGCCGATGATGACGGATTCGGGAACCCCGACTACCAGACTCAGCAATGCGAGGCACCTCCCGGACACAGCCTCCTGGGAACAGACTGCGACGACGGGGCCAGCGAGATTCACCCCGATGCCACGGAAATCTGCGACGAGGCCGATAACAACTGTGACGGGTCCGTCGACGTCGACGCGACGGATCAGCCCACCTGGTATCCCGATTCAGATGAGGACGGCTTCGGTGCGGAAAACCAAGGGCAGACGTCATGCGAGGGTCCCGAAGACTGGATAACCCAAGGTGAAGACTGCAACGACAGTTTCGACGATCAGTATCCCGGGGCGCCCGAGATCTGCCGGGATCGTCGCGACAATGATTGCGACGGCACGGAATCCGGATGCCTGTTCGAGGGCGAAGTGGGAATCATTGCCGCGGGTGCGGTGCGCTTCAGCGGAGGCAGCAATGGGGGGCACCTTGGCGCCTCCCTGTTCGAGATTGGCGACGTCTCTGGCTCGGGCTGGACGAACGTTGCAGTTGGTGCGCCCAGCACGAGCGATGGTGGGACTGTCGCATTGTTCTCCGGCGGTTTTACAGAGGGGACCCTCGATACCGTAGGTGGGATCCGCATCACCTCTGACAGCCCGGGACAGGAATTTGGGGCAAGCATGACCTCCATGCCGGACAGCGATGGAGATGGGTTTCCGGACCTCGTCGTCGGAGCTCCGAGCCACGACACCAGCGACTACTCGATCGGTGCGGTTCTGGTCTTCGCAAGCAACAATATTTTGGGCGGGACTACCCCAGCCGATGCGAGCGCAATCATCACCGGCAATGAAGCTCGACAACGCTTGGGGGAGTCCGTGGCATTCATCGGAACAGCCCTTTCCGATGCCGACGCGCTTGCCGTTGGAGCCCCTTTCGACCGCGACTACTCACTTACCGAGCCCGGTGAGGTCTACCTGTTCGCGACGCCTCTGAGTTCGGAGCTGGATGCGGATGATGCTGAATTCTCACTGAGCGGAGAAAACAACGATGACCGCGCAGGGGCTCTTGTGGCCTCCGCGGGCGATCTCGACGGCGATGGCTATGATGAATTGCTCGTAGGTGCCGACCAATACGAAACGTCCTCAGCCCTGGGCGCGGTCTACCTGCTCTATGGTCCGGTGACCACTTCACAGGGCCTGAGTGACGCCGACTACCGCCTTGTGCCAAGTACAAAGGACCGCGTGGGCACGTCGGTCGGAACGGCCGCCGATCATGATGGGGACGGCTACCTAGATTTGTTGATTGGGGCCCCATCCCACAGCTCTTCGGTGAACGGGGCCGGCGCCGTCCACATCATCCTTGGGCCATCTCCCACTTCCGACCTGCTCGACGATGCCAACGCCACCCTGAAAGGCGATGTTGCAGGAGAGGCCGCAGGAACATCGGTGTCCGGCACCGGAGATGTCAACAGCGACGGGTGGCTCGATGTCCTGGTGGGCGCAGACGGTCGGAGTGCTGAAGGGTCGCCGGGCGCAGCCTACCTCGTCATGGGACCAATCAGCGGCAGTGTGATCCTCAGCGAAGCTCAGGCCAAGCTCACCGGCGAGAGTGAAGCGGACCAGTTCGGTTCTGCGGTCCTGCTCGAGACCGAAAACTCAAGCGGTTACAGTCGTTTGTGGATTTCGGCGCATTTATACACGGACGAGACGACGCAGGAGGGCGCCGTGTACCAGCTCGAAGGCAATGGCTGGTGATGACTGGCAATAGCCGACACCCCCACCCCTCCCGGTTGACACCCCGCCCCTTCCCGGACGGCCTGCCAGGCTGATCCAGCGCCAAGGAACCCTGGCCCGCATCTTGCTTACCCGCTGCCTCCCCCACGGAGGAAGCGATGCGTGCACGACTGCTGGCCTGGCT
>Ga0114932_10002125_pt1 | contig 21366 bp, 21 predicted proteins | sample 2SBtaG_2_FD_87286 | JGI IMG/M metagenome (GOLD analysis project Ga0114932, IMG submission 87286) | Deep subsurface microbial communities from Kolumbo volcano to uncover new lineages of life (NeLLi) - 2SBTROV12_ACTIVE470 metaG | ecosystem: Environmental > Aquatic > Marine > Volcanic ... | reverse complement strand
TCGCCAGCTTGCGCATATCGCCGTCGCGCAGGTCCAGCAGCGCCTGCCGGTCCAGCGAAGCCGGTGCCCCGGGGTTTGCACCGGGTTGCAAGGCGACGTATAGGACCGCTGACAAGACAGCGATGCCAAGGGCTGCGATGATGTATCGGCGGTTCATTTCGGTCTCCTGAAACGCGAGAGTTCAATCATGTCCAACACCAAGACACAGAACGCAATGTGGGGCGGACGCTTTGCCTCGGGTCCTGACGCGGTGATGGAGGCGATCAATGCTTCCATCGGTTTTGACAAGCGTCTCGCGGTTCAGGACATCGAGGGTTCCCGCGCCCATGCGTCGATGCTGGCGGCAACGGGCATCCTGAGTGATAAGGATGCAAATGCAATCGGAAAAGGCCTGCTCACCATATTGTCAGAGATCGAGCGTGGCGAATTCACGTTTTCCACAGAACTCGAAGACATCCACATGAATATCGAAGCACGTCTTGCGGAATTGATCGGGGAACCGGCGGCGCGCCTGCATACGGCGCGTTCGCGCAACGATCAGGTTGCCACCGATTTCAAACTTTGGGTGCGCGACCAGACCGACGCGGCGATGGACGGTGTTGCTGCGCTCATGCGTGCGTTTCTGGAGCAGGCCGAAAACGGCGCCGATCTGGTGATGCCGGGTTTCACCCATTTGCAGACCGCGCAACCGGTCACCTGGGGTCATCACATGCTGGCCTATGTCGAGATGCTGGGCCGCGATCTTTCCCGGCTGCAAGACGCACGGGCGCGGCTGAACGAATGCCCGCTTGGCTCGGCGGCGCTGGCGGGCACGTCGTTTCCCATCGATCGCGAGATGACCGCGACCGCGCTGGGCTTTGACCGCCCCGCCGCGAATTCGCTGGATGCGGTCAGCGATCGTGATTTCGCGCTTGATTTTCTGTCTGCGGCTTCGATCTGCGCCACGCATCTGTCCCGCTTTGCCGAAGAGCTGGTGATCTGGTCATCGTCGCAATTCCGCTTTGTAGCGCTGTCCGACCGATTTTCGACCGGTTCCAGCATCATGCCGCAGAAAAAGAACCCCGATGCCGCCGAACTGGTTCGCGCCAAGGTCGGGCGGATCAATGGGTCGCTGATTGCCTTGCTGACCGTGGTGAAGGGTCTGCCGCTGGCGTATTCCAAGGACATGCAGGAAGACAAGGAAGCGGTTTTCGATGCCGCCGACAGCCTGATGCTGGGGCTTGCGGCGATGACGGGCATGGTGTCGGACATGGTGCCGAACCGCGACACGCTTGCATTGGCGGCGGCCTCCGGGTTTTCCACGGCGACGGATCTGGCCGACTGGCTGGTGCGCACGCTTGATATGCCGTTCCGTTCGGCGCATCATGTCACCGGCAATCTGGTCAAAATGGCCGAGGAACGCGGTTGCGACCTGCCGGATCTGCCGCTGGAGGCCATGCAAAGCGTATGCGAGGCGATCAATATGCAAGTCTTTGATGTTTTGGGCGTCAACAACTCGACGAAAAGTCGGGAAAGCTATGGCGGTACGGCACCGGTTCAGGTACGTGCCCAAATCGCCCGCTGGAAAGAGAGGCTCGGATGACCCGGATACTGGCAATGGGATTGGCGGCCGTTTTCGTGCTGGCAAGTTGCGGCATCGACGGTGAACCACTGACACCAGCCGCGAAATCGACGCGGACAGCGGCGTTCGTGCCGGTCTGATCCGGCGGGCACAGGCGGTGGACAGCGCGGGGCCCGTGGGTGGCCTTCGCGTGCGGTCGCCTCGTTCATACGCGATGAAAACCGCAAGGCTCAAGGCGCACGTCCTGCCTGACAGGTGGGCGAATTGACCTGCGCGAAACCCGACATTCTGGCAGAAATGCGCGACGCATGCCGGGGCCGACCGATCTTTCACATCCCAGCGCAATAGTCTAAGCCTTGATACCGGGCGATTTTTCCATGCCTGAAGACGGGGCAGTTCGATGGACCACTTCCTTTACCGCGACGGTCATCTTTGGGCCGAAGATGTCCCGATCCGCGACATCGCCGCAAGGGTCGGAACGCCTTTTTACGTCTATTCCACCGCGACGCTGCAACGGCATTTCCAACTGTTCCGGGAGGCGCTGGCAGGCACCGATCACCTGATCGCATTCGCCATGAAGGCCAATGGCAACATGGCCATCCTGAAGCTGATGGCCGGGCTGGGGGCGGGAATGGATGTCGTATCGGGCGGCGAATACGCCAAGGCCCGCGCGGCGGGTGTTGACGGTGACAAGATCGTTTTCTCCGGCGTCGGCAAGACCCGTGCGGAAATGGAACAGGCGTTGGGCGGTGGCATCCGCCAGTTCAATGTCGAAAGCGAACCCGAATTGCACGCGCTCAGCGCGGTTGCCACGTCGATGGGAAAAAACGCGCCGATCTCGATCCGGGTCAATCCCGATATCGATGCGAAGACGCATGCCAAGATCGCCACCGGAAAATCGGAAAACAAGTTCGGCATCCCGATCGCGCGGGCGCGTGCCGCATATGCGCTTGCGGCGTCCTTGCCGGGGATCGACGTGGTGGGCATCGATGTTCACATCGGCTCGCAACTGACCGATCTCGCGCCCTACGAGGCTGCTTTTGAGATCGTCGCAGAATTGACACGGGTGTTGCGCCGTGACGGCCACGATATTCGCCGGCTTGATCTGGGCGGCGGTCTGGGCATTCCCTACGAGCGCTCCAATACCGCGCCGCCGTTGCCGATCGAATACGGCCAAGTGATCAGGCGAACGCTGGGTGATCTGGGCTGCGAGATCGAGATCGAGCCGGGGCGGCTGATCGCGGGCAATGCCGGGGTGATGGTCAGTTCGGTCCTTTATCGCAAAGAGGGCGATGGGCGGGATTTCCTGATTCTGGATGCGGCGATGAACGATCTGATCCGTCCGGCAATGTACGAAGCGCATCACGATATCATCGCTGTCACCGAACCCGCGCCCGGTTCTGATCGGTCCCCGTTCGATATCGTCGGCCCGGTTTGCGAAAGTGGGGATACCTTTGCCCGCCAGCGCGACATGCCGCTATTGGATGCCGGTGATCTGGTCGCCTTCCGGTCCGCAGGGGCCTATGGCGCGGTGATGGCGTCGGAATATAACGCCCGTCCGCTGATCCCCGAAGTGCTGGTCAGCGCGGATCAATTTGCCGTCATTCGGGCGCGACCAAGCTTTGAAGAAATGATAAACCGCGATACCATCCCCGAATGGCTGTAGCGGCGGTACTGCGCAACAGGAGCCAAATGAAACGACCGAAGCGGAATATCGAGATTTCCACCACGCAGGCCATGCACAAGGCGCGGGCGCAAAAGGCGTTGCGCCGACCCCTGATGCTGACCCGTGCGGGAATGCTGATCGAACGTCTGATGCGCGCATTCTGGCCGCTGTGGTCCTGGCTTTTTGCGATCTGGGCAATCCTTTCGTTCGGTGTCGTCGATCAACTGGCAATCGAGGCCGCCTATCTGGGGACACTGGCCAGCATCGCTATTCTGGTCGTCCTTTTGGTGCGCGGCCTGACGCGGTTTCGCTGGCCGCGCCTAAACGAGGCGACCGAAACGCTGGACCGGTCGCTTGTCGGCCGGCCTCTGACCGCGCTTTGGGACCGGCAGGCCATCGGTGTCGACGACGCAGCCGCAACCGGCGTGTGGCGCGAACACGTTGCGCGCATGGCGGTCGTCGCCGCAAAGGCGCGGGCGGTTGCGCCCGACCTGCGGCTGTCGCGCGGTGATCCGCTTGGTTTGCGCTATGTTGCTGCGACCGCACTGGTGATTGCATTGCTTTTCGGGTCGATCGGTCGCGAGGGCGGTCTTGGCGGCATTCTGAGCCCCGAAGGCGGTGCAGTGCGGGCGGGGGGACCGGTCTATGAAGGCTGGATCGAGCCGCCGCGTTATACCGGGCTGCCGGCGATCTACCTGAACGAAGCGCAGGCGGATACGCCCCTGCCGGTGCCCTTTGGCAGCAAGGTGACCCTGCGGCTCTACGGGCTTGCCGAGGGCATGGGGTTCGAGGAAAGCATTTCCGGACGACCGGTAAATTCCGATGCGCCGCGGGCATCGGCCGAGCTAGACTTCACCGCCCGGCAAAGCGGGGAACTGGCCATCACCGGGGGTGCCGGGATTTCGGCGCGCTGGCAGATCGAAGTGATCCCCGACCAGCCGCCGACGGTTGCCGTGACCGGCCCGGTCGACCGCAGCCCGCTTGGCGAAACGATGTTGAGTTTCCGGGCGGCAGATGATTATGGCGTGCGGGGCGGCAAGGTCACGCTGAAGCTGGAACTTGGCGCCGTGGATCGGCGCCACGGATTGCGCATCCCGCCCGAACCGCGCCCTGCAATCGTGCTCGATCTTCCGCTGCCTTTTACGGGCGATACCCGCGATTTCACCGATGTGATCGTCGAGGACCTTGCCAGACATCCCTGGGCCGGGCTACCGGTCTCGGTGCTGCTTTCGGCCACGGACGACATCGAACAGGTTTCTGCCGCGGAACCGGAGTTGATCGATTTACCCGGAAGAAGGTTTTTCGACCCACTGGCCGCCGCGATCGTGGAGCAGAGGCGCGATTTGCTGTGGAATCGGGAAAATGCGGCGCGCATTGCACAGGTCTTGCGCACGATCAGTTATCTTCCGGAGGATATTTTCGACAGCGACAGCGCCTATCTGACATTGCGCACCGCGATCCGGCGACTGGAATCCAGGCCCGAAACCGGCATGTCCGAAGCATTGCGCGACGATGTCGCCGAATTGCTGTGGAGATCGGCAACCGAAATCGAGGATGGCGATCTTTCGGACGCCGAAAAACGCCTGAAACAGGCGCAGGAACGGTTGTCCGAAGCGCTTGAAAACGGGGCAACCGAGGCGGAAATCGCCGAATTGTCCGAAGATTTGCGCCGCGCCATGCAGGAATATCTGGAGCAGTTGGCCCGCGACGCCGAAGCCAACCCCGACCAACAGATGGCAGAAGACGGAGAAAGCCAGGAAATCACCAGCGATCAGTTGCAGGCGATGCTGGACCGCATTCAGGAACTGGCGCGCGAAGGCCGCATGGACGAGGCGCAACAATTGCTGGAACAGCTTCGCGAGATGATGGAAAACATGCGCACCGCCCGCCGCCAGCAGGGCGAAGGTCAGGGGCAGGGCCAGCAATCGATGCGCGACCTTCAGGACACGCTGCGCCAGCAACAGGGTCTTTCGGACGATGCTTTCCGCCAGTTGCAGGAGCAATTCAACGGCGAGCAGGGTCAGGCAAACCGCCCGGATATCGGTAATTCGGGCCGGGGTCCGGGCGAAGACGGCGAAGGGCAGGATGGATCGGTGCCCGGCATGCAGGATCTTGCGCGTCGGCAAGAGGCGCTCAGGCAGTTGCTGGACAGTCAGCGGCAGGGCTTGCCCGATGGCAACAGCGAAGAGGGTCGTGCCGCCCGCGAGGCGCTGCGCCGCGCCGAACAGGAAATGGCCCGCGCCCGTGACGCGCTGCAGGGCGATGGCATCCCGGAAGCGCTGGACAGCCAGGCCGAGGCGCTGCAGGCGCTGCGCGAAGGGATCGAAAGTCTTGGCCGCGAAATGGCGCGCAACCAGAATCGCAACATGGGACGGCAGGGCGACCAGGCCGGCAGCCCGGACCCGAACTCTGAACGCGACCCGTTGGGCCGGCAGTCGGGCACGCTGGGCCGGATCGGGTCCGAGGACAATATCCTGCCGGGTCAGGACCTTTTCCTGCGCTCACGCGAACTGATGGAAGAAATCCGCCGCCGATCCGGCGAGCGTGACCGCCCGAGATTGGAACTGGACTATCTGGAGCGGTTGCTCGACCGGTTCTGAATCGCCGAAATTTTCTTGACGGTTGATGGGACCGGTCACGGGTCCAACTTAGTGCGCACCGGTCGGTTGCAGCATGGTGTGGTCGCCCGCAATCAGGGCGGACGCAGACCGCGATCAAAGAAGCGTGAACCCATGGGTCATCGTTGCGACCGGGTCGGGCATTGCAAATCGCCAAGATGTTTAACCATTCTTCGAAATACAATTAAGTCAGAAAATTCAGCGACCTAACCCGAATGATATCCGGAAAACCAGTTTACCGGTAGACCGGTAAACTGGTTTTCCGGTCGACCGGTGGGTTGGTCATCCGGTAGAGCAGCCAACTGGTCGACCGGTGCACCCGACGACCGATTGACCGGAATTCCAGTTGACCGGAGGACCAGTAGTCCAGAAGACCGGGGGAACAGCGGACCCGTAATCCAGATGATCGCCGGTCCGGTAGACCCGTGAACCAGACGACCCAGGGGCCGGTAGACCGGTGCACCAGACGACTGATCAAAAAGGGAACCGGTCGACCAATCCGCCGGTAGACAGGCGCACCGGTCGACAGACGAAATGAACCACCGGCAGATTTTCAGCCCAGATGGCCCGGACGGTCGGGCAACAATCGACCGGCAGCGGCTGCCGACCGGTAGAACCTGGCGCCCGCGGCCCTTTCAGTTTCGATCATCGAAAGTTGCCCGGGACCAATGTCCGTCCCGCGAACAACCGGTGAATATCCTCGTGCCATCGGCGTCCGGTTTTTTCGCCGCAGCTCGACGAAATCCCGCTCAGCGGCTGTGCAGGAAATGCAGTACGTCGCCCTCGGCCACCTGATACGCCTTGCCCTCGGCCCGCATTCGGCCGGCGTCCTTTGCCGCTTGTTCGCCGCCATGATTGACGAAATCGACGTAGGAAATCGTCTCGGCGCGAATGAAGCCGCGCTCAAAATCGCCGTGGATGACGCCGGCGGCCTGTGGTGCGCGCGTGCCCGACCGGATCGTCCATGCCCGCGCCTCTTTCGGCCCGACCGTAAAATAGGTTTGCAGATGCAACAGTTCGTAACCGGCCTTGATCAACCGGTCGAGCCCGGCCTCGGCGAGGCCAAGTTCCGTCAGGAAAATGCCCGACTCGTCGCGGTCCAACTGACTGATCTCTTCCTCGATCGCGGCAGAGATCATCACATGCGCCGCGCCCTGTTCGGCGGCCATGGTGGCAACCATCGCGGAAAAATTGTTGCCGGTCGCAGCGCTCGCCTCGTCCACGTTGCAGACATAAAGCACGGGTTTCGCGGTCAGCAATTGCAGGGCCGTCCACGATTTCGCTTCGTCCGGTGCAATTTCAAGGCGGCGCGCGGGCTGGCCGGATTCCAGTGCCGCCAGCGCGCGCCGCAACAGCCGGTCCTGTTCCACGGCGATCTTGTCACCACCCTTCAGCTTGCGTGACAGGTTCGCCAACCGCTTTTCGATGCTTTCCATGTCGGCCAGCATCAGTTCGGTTTCGATGGTGGCGGCGTCTCCAACCGGGTCGATGCGACCGTCGACATGGGCGATATCGCCATCCTCGAAACATCTGAGCACATGGGCGATGGCGTCACATTCGCGGATGTTGGCAAGAAACTGGTTGCCCAGGCCCTCGCCCTTGCTGGCGCCCTTAACCAGGCCAGCGATGTCGATGAACGTCATGCGCGTCGGAATGATGGTTTTTGAACCCGCAATCTCCGCCAGCTTGTCCAGCCGCGCGTCGGGCACCGAAACCTCGCCCACATTCGGTTCGATCGTGCAGAACGGAAAATTCGCAGCTTGCGCGGCCGCGGTTCGGGTCAGGGCGTTGAACAAGGTTGATTTGCCGACATTCGGCAATCCGACGATCCCGGTTTTGAAACCCATTTTTCCCGCCCCGTCTTCGGCCAAATTCCGCGCCGCTTTTAGGGCCAGTTCGCACCGTGTTCAAGCAGAGCTTGACCCGCGGTCGACTTGGCGACGAAACTGGTGCGAACATGCGCGAAAATCAAGGAGGCCGCCATGCAAATGAACCCCTACCTTACCTTCAGCGGCAATTGCCGCGCTGCCTTGCAGACCTATGCCGAACTGTTTGGCGGTGACATCATTGCGATGCAGACTTTTGGTGCGTCCCCGATGGGGGCCGAAATGCCCGATGCCGCCAAGGACATGGTCATGCATGCACAGTTGAAAATCGGAGACCGCCTGATCATGGCCAGCGATGATCCGAAGGGCGGGACCGAAATCCGGGGTTTCCAGATGCAGACCGGGTTTGACACGCTGGCCGAGGCAAGGCGTGTCTTTGATGCGTTGGCCGAAGGCGGGGTGGTCACGATGCCGTTTGACAAGACATTCTGGGCCGCCGGATTTGGTATGCTGCGCGACCGTTTCGGGGTGCCTTGGATGATGAATTGCGATTCTGATGGCGACGCGACTTGATCCGCCATTGATTTTCGCCCCACGCTGCCGCAAATACGGGGGCGGTTGCCCAGGGGAACGCCATGACCAGAATTGATGCCAAATTCGCGGAACTGAAATCCTCGGGGAAATCGGCGTTCGTGACCTATGTGATGGCGGGCGATCCCGATTATGAAACCTCGCTTGCGGTTGTGCGGGGCCTGCCGGCAGCCGGGGCGGATGTGATCGAACTTGGCCTGCCATTCACCGATCCCATGGCCGACGGGCCGACCATTCAGCTTGCAGGGCAGCGGGCGCTGGCAGGTGGCATGACGCTGAACAAGACACTGGCGCTGGCAACGGCTTTCCGGGAAGATGACCAGACGACGCCGATTGTCCTGATGGGGTATTACAACCCGATCTACAGTCACGGCGTCGACCGGTTTCTCACCGACGCCAGGGCGGCGGGCATCGACGGGTTGATCGTTGTCGATCTGCCGCCCGAGGAAGACACCGAATTGTGCCTGCCCGCCAACGCGGCGGGGATGAATTTCATCCGCCTTGCAACCCCCACCACCGATGAACGCCGCCTGCCCAGGGTGCTGGAAAATACCTCCGGATTTCTCTACTACGTTTCGATCACCGGCATAACCGGTGCCGCAGCCGCCGATGCCGCAGCGGTCGCGCCCGAGATTGCCCGGATCAAGGCGGCGACCGACATCCCGATCTGCGTGGGTTTCGGGATCAGGACCCCACAATCCGCCGCCGAAATCGCCCGCGTGGCGGATGGCGTAGTGGTTGGTTCAGCCATTGTCGATCTGTTGGGCAAGGGCCGTGCGCCGTCCGAAGTGCTGGCATTCGTCAGGGAACTCGCCGATGGCACGCACGACGCGTAGCCGCTATTCATTGCGAAACAAGGGGCCTTTTCCATGGTCGTTGCAGCCAGCCCGAGCCATTGCCAGAGCACCCCGAAATGCCCGTGATGACCTGCATCGACGACCTGCACGCGCTGTACCGGCGCCGCGTGCCGAAAATGTTCTACGACTATGCGCAATCGGGCTCGTGGACTGAACAGACCTTTCGCGAAAACTCTGATGATTTCCGGAAAATCCATTTGCGTCAAAAGGTTGCGGTCGATCTGTCCAATCGCTCGACCGCGTCAAATATGGTGGGACAGGGCGTCGCCATGCCAGTCGCGCTGGCCCCCGTCGGGATGTGCGGCATGCAATCCGCCGACGGCGAGATCAAGGCGGCAAAAGCGGCCGAGAAATTCGGCGTGCCGTTCACCCTTTCAACCATGTCGATCTGTTCGATCGAAGATGTGGCAGAAAACACCAGCAAACCTTTCTGGTTCCAGCTCTACGTGATGCGCGACCAGAGTTTCCAGAAGGCCGTGATCGAACGCGCAAGGGCGGCCGGGTGTTCGGCGCTGGTGCTGACCCTTGATCTGCAAATTCTCGGGCAGCGGCACAAAGACCTGAAAAACGGCCTTTCGGCCCCGCCGCGCCCTACATTGGCCAATATCATCAACCTTGCGACCAAGTGGCGCTGGGGGCTGGGGATGCTTGGCACTCGCCGGCGTACCTTTCGCAACGTCGTTGGTCATGTCGAGGGGGTGACCGATGCCAGCCGCCTGATGCAATGGACGGCTGAACAATTTGATCCCGGTCTTGACTGGGCGGCGGTCAAGCGGTTTCGCAAGATGTGGGACGGGCCGCTGATCCTCAAGGGGATCATGGATGCGGAGGACGCGAAACGCGCGGTTGCCGCCGGGGCCGACGCCATCATCGTCTCCAACCACGGCGGGCGGCAGCTTGACGGGGCACTGTCATCGATCCGGGCATTGCCCGAGATTCTGGAGGCCGTGGGCGACAAGGTCGAGGTCCATTTCGACGGTGGCATCCGCTCGGGTCAGGACGTGCTGAAAGCGATCGCGATGGGGGCCAGGGGCACCTATATCGGCCGCGCCTATCTTTACGGTCTGGGCGCGATGGGCGAGGCGGGCGTCACGACCGCGCTTGAACTCATCCACAAGGAGCTCGACCTGTCGATGGCCTTTTGCGGGCACCGGAACATTACCGATGTCGGGCGCGATATCCTGTTGGTTCCCAAAGGATTCAGCGGCGATTGGGAATAGGCGGGCGCGGCGCAAAATTCGGGCACGGACCCCTTTTCTTTGCGTGGTTTTCCCCCTATAGACCCAGCTTCCGGCGGCTTTGCACCCTTGGAGGAAAGCCGCATCTAAAACATCAGGAGAATACCGATGGCTGGAGCGATACCAGATCTCACCGCCACGGCGCGCACGGGGACAGGCAAGGGGGCCGCCCGACAAGCACGCCGCGAGGGACAAGTGCCCGGGGTGGTTTACGGTGGCGGCGAAGACCCGCAACCGATCAATGTCAAATACAACGTGCTGTTGAAGCGGCTGAAAGAGGGGAAATTTCTTTCGACGCTGTTCAACCTGAAAATCGACGGTCACGAAGACGTGCGCGTCATCTGCCGCGGCGTTCAGCGCGACGTGGTCAAGGATTTGCCGACGCATCTGGACCTGATGCGGCTGAAGCGCGACACACGGATCAATCTGTTCATTCCGATTGAATTCACCGGCGAAGACGTGTGCCCCGGCCTGAAGCAGGGCGGCGTGCTGACCGTTGTGAGGAACGAGGTGGAACTCAAGGTGACAGCCGGCGAAATTCCCGAAAGCATCATGGTCGATCTCAGCGCGCTGGAAATCGGCGATGTCGTGACCATCTCGGGCGTCGATCTGCCCGAAGGCACGCGCCCGATGATCACCGACCGCGATTTCGTGATTGCTAACGTATCCGCGCCAAGCAGCCTCAAATCCGAGGATGAAGAGGAAGAGGGCGAAGGTCTCGACGATACGCTGGAAGACGGCGAAGAAGACAGCGGCGATGCCGCCGCCGAGGATGGCGAAGACGCGTAAGTCGCCAAATTGCGCATCCCGTGTTAGTAAAACGCGCCGGTGGCATCATCGGCGCGTTTTTTCGTGAAGGTCTGGTCATGCAGTTGATTGTCGGTCTCGGAAATCCCGGCGCAAAGCATGCGCGTCAGCGGCACAATATCGGTTTCATGGCGGTTGACCGGATCGCGCAGGACCACGAGTTCGGTCCATGGAAGTCAAAGTTTCAGGGCATGATCAGCGAAGGCCGCCTGAACGGGGCGAAACTGGCCCTGCTCAAGCCCGATACATTCATGAACCTTTCCGGGCAATCCGTCGGTGCCGCGATGCGGTTCTACAAGCTGGAACCCGGCGACGTGACCGTTTTTCATGACGAACTGGACCTTGAACCGGGAAAGTTGCGGCTGAAAACCGGGGGCGGACATGCCGGGCATAACGGTCTGCGCTCGTTGCACCAGCATATCGGCCCCGATTTTCGCCGGGTGCGGCTGGGAATCGGCCATCCGGGGCACAAGGACCGGGTGACGGCCCATGTTCTGGGTGATTTCGCGCGCGCGGATGCGGGTTGGCTTGACGACCTGATGGCGGGCATCAGCGATGGCGTGGCCGAGCTTGCGGCAGGGGACGGTGCTCGGTTTATGAACAAAGTCAGCCTTAAAACCGTGCCACCACGCAAAGCATCGAATCCGGTGCCTAAAAGTGAAAAACCGGTGCCACCAGAAGACACCCGAAATGCGCTGCAAAGACTGGTGGACCGGTTTCGGTGAACGTCAAAGCCGCGTTTGAACTTCAGGCGCAGGCCTGCGAGGCGCTCGGCTCGCCGTTCACGGCATTGGTGCTTACGTTGCTGCCGGGCTTGCTGCGGCCGGGCAACCCGGTGGCGGACCGCATTCTCGCCTGGCCCGGAGATTTGACGCATCGCGGCGATTCCGTGCCGTTGCGGCTGGCCGGTGGATTGCATGCGCTGGCCCGAACCGGGGAAATGCCGGAACTTTCCGCGCTGTACCCCCCGGGATCGTTGCCAAGTAGCGAAGCGTTGAAACACGGCATGGCGACCGCGTTGGATCGCCATTCCGCGCCGTTGCTTGCAGCACTTGATCATCCGCCCCAGACCAACGAAGTTGCGCGTTCGGCTGTTCTGATCGCTGCCGGGAACACACTGGCGGGACGGTTTGGACTGCCCTTTCGCCTGCTGGAACTCGGTGCAAGCGCCGGGCTGAACCTTTACTGGGATCGCTACGCGCTTGATCTTGGGACGCGATTGATCGGTCCGGCTGATTCCAGCGTTGTGTTGCGCCCGGACTGGACTGGAAAACACCCCCAAAACGCGACAGTTTCAATCGCCAGCCGCGAGGGTGTCGACCTCAACCCGCTTGATCCAAACAATCGCGTCGATCAGGAACGGCTGTTGTCGTATATCTGGCCCGATCAATCGGATCGCCTGAACCGCATGAAAAATGCGTTCGTTGTTGCGGCCAGCGATCCGGTGCGGGTCGATCGTGCGGATGCAATCGACTGGCTTGCGAAGAAGCTCGACCGGCCAGTTCCCGACCAATTGACATGGATTTTTCACACGGTGGCCTGGCAGTATTTACCGCTTGCTTTGCAAAATCGCGGTGCTGAAATCATTCGCGCAGCCGGACAACGCGCCTCGAAATCCGCCCCGCTTGCATGGTTTTCGATGGAAGGGGATGGCGGCGAACGTGGTGCGGCGCTCGTACTGAGATTATGGCCCGGCAATGTTAGGATGAATTTAGGGCGTGCTGATTTTCACGGGCGCTGGGTTGAATGGGCAGAGGGTTGATGGCTCCATTCCAGATGGCCATTCCAACTCTACAGCCTGCATTTTCAGATCATCAATCACCGAAAAACACCCCGCCCGAACAGCGCCGAAGGCGCCGGGCGAGCGCCTGCCCGTCCCGGCGGGTCAGCGCTTTTGCGGCGGCGTGCCATGAATGAGGCTCTTTCATGGACCGCAAGATGAAGTGGCTATAATTGAGGAAGCAGCGCCAACCCGACGGGCAGGCGCTCGCCCGGCTGGCGTGGTTTTGGGCCTAGGTAGCCGTTCGCGCCCGTTTCAGGCCACATTGCCAGAATAGCGCCTCAATCCTTGCGGAAATATTTCTTTTCCCGAGGTTTGCCATCCCAGCCCGGTTTCCCCTTGGGCTTGTCATCAAACCGCTTGCCGCCGTCGCGGTCGCCCCGGAACGGCTTGCCTTTGCCGCCGCGATCATCCTCGCGGTGTTCCCATTTTTTCAGCATCAATTTGTGAAAACTGTCGCGCCCGATCCGGCCCTCGTGACACCAGACACAGCCAATCGTGTCGCCTTCGGTCGATTCCACGGCCATGCGCATCGACCCGGCGGTCAGAACCACCAGATCCCCGGTTGAAAATTCAGACATAACGTAACGTACCTTGTGAAGATTTACAGGACCGCTGCTATAGACCCGCAGCACCGCCGTGAAAAGCCCATCCTCGGGGTGATCCGAACCTTTCTACGGGGCGTCCGGCGCTTTTGCACCGCTACCGCCAGCGGCGTCCGTCCCAACGGTATCTGAAATCCCGGTCATCAGTTCATCCACGAACAGGCTAAGCAACTGATATCGGCCCGTGACGCCTGCCTTGCGGTAGATCGCGTTGCTCTGCGCTTTGACCGTGCCTTCGCTGGTTTCCCGCAAGGCCGCAATTTCAGAGATCGACATGCCCTTGACCGCAAATACCGCAACATCGCGTTCGGCGGGTGTCAGGCCCCATTCGACGAAACGCTCATCCAGCAATTCGGCAAAAGCCCCCGCCGCCACGCGCAGTTGTGATTCCAGATGCTCGGTGCGCCGTTGCGATCTGGCGATGGCGACAACGCCAAGGACGGTTCCCAACAGCAACCCGATGACCGCACCGATTTCCAGCAATTCGCGCAATTGCCAATTGATGGGGCGGGACCGCAATCCGAAAATGGACGCCAGCGTATCGGACAGGAAGAAAGCCGCGGACACCGCCTGCACCGCAAAAATCAGCCAAAGCAGATTGCGCTGATTCACTGCGTTTTCCTGTTTCTAGGCGTATGCCGCATCGGTCAGAATATGCCTCAAATGCACGCCGGCACGGCGAAAACACGCCCGCCCTGCCGGCATAACCGGATTGATCGAATAACTTAGGCCGTATGCCCAAATCCGATGTTATCCGTCTGACCGCCAGTTAGATATGTGAAATCATCAAAATGCAAGGCTGCCTGATCACCGCCCGAGCCGGAATTTCCGCCGCCGCCGGACCCGGAATTCCCGCCTCCGGAATCGCCACCGCCCGAGTCGCCACCACTTGATCCGGAATTTCCGCCTCCGGAATCATCACCGGATTCCCCGCTGTTGCCGGACGAACCGGAATTGCCGGTCGACGAATCTTCGGAATCTGACGTTGAAGAAGCCGAGGTCTGGTCGCCAATATCCTCGACATAGTCGCGCAGAACTTCGCCCGTGGTCCGGTCCACGACGATTTCGCGTTTTTGGGACTTGCTGCTAGCTGTGATCCGCAAACGGCCCAACCAGGTACGCGTGACCGAAAGATGGGTGAATCCCTGATTTTTCAACTGCGCGGTCACTTTTTCTTCGACCGTCTGCGCGCTCAGGGGGGCCGCGGCAAGCGCGGCTGAAAGACTGATGGCTAAAAGTGATCTGCGGGTCATAAGCCGGGCCTTGTTGTTCCGGGGTTCCGCGATGGTTTCTGCGGAAACGAGTGTGCCCGGCCGCCAGATTGAACTGGCTGGTACCGGGCCCACCCTATTGTTTAATTCGGCGTTAGCCAAATACGATGTTCTGAGCGTGCCCGCCGTTCAGGTAGTCGAAGTCTTCGAGGTGCAGCGCGGCATTGCCCGAACCACCGCCGGAACCACCAGCACCGCCGTCACCAGCGCCGCCGCTCGATCCGCTCGAATCGCCAGCGCCGCCGCTCGATCCGCTCGAATCGCCAGCGCCCGAGCTGTCACCAGAGCCAGAGCTGTCGCCCTCGCCGGAATCGCTGCTGGAGCCGTCGTCGAGACCATCATCCGATTCATCGTCGAGCCCGTCGTCGTCTTCGCTGTCAAGCAGCAGAGGATCGTCTGCAGGATCGTCCGCCACGCCCGTATCCGGCAGATCGGTTACGCCTTGCGCCATGCGCTGGTCGCTCAGCAGGTTTTGCGTGCCGGTGGCGGCCGCGGTGTCTACGGTCGACAGTTGGCTTGAGGTAACAGTGATAACCTGGTCGGCCACATTGGCGTAGGAAGCCGTGCCCATCAGGATTGCGGTAAGTGTGAGTGCAGTCGTTTTCATTTTCGTTCTCCGGTTCCTGGTCACGTTGTGTGCCAGGTTATGGACCAACAAAAGCATTTGCCGGGCTGCCTGAATATTGCCCTAAGGATTATCTTTGAGGCAATAAACTCGGGTAATACAACTGTAAACCGAAGTTTACGCCCCGGTATTTACCTTTATGTTCAACGCCTTAGCGACCGTAAAGATATCTTTGTCCCCACGACCGCACATATTCATCACCATCAGGTGGTCGCCCGGCAGATCACCGGCGATCTTGGCGACGTGGCCCAAAGCATGGCACGGCTCAAGCGCTGGAATGATTCCTTCGGTCTCGCAGCAAAGCTGAAAGGCCGCCAATGCCTCGGTATCGGTGACCGAAACATACTCGGCCCGCCCGACATCATGCAGCCAGGAATGTTCGGGGCCGATTCCCGGATAATCGAGCCCGGCCGAGATCGAAAACCCTTCCTGAATCTGACCGTCGTCGTCCTGCAGCAGGTAGGTGCGGTTGCCATGCAGCACACCCGGACGCCCGCCGGTGAGGCTGGCGCAGTGCTCCATCTTCATGTTCACGCCCTTGCCGCCGGCTTCGACGCCGATGATCCGGACGCTCTTGTCGTCCAGAAACGGATAGAAAAGGCCCATCGCGTTGGAACCACCCCCGATGGCGGCAATCACGCTGTCGGGCAGGCGGCCCTCGCGTTCCTGCATCTGCGCGCGCACTTCCTTGCCGATGATCGACTGAAAATCGCGAACCATCGCTGGATAGGGATGCGGGCCCGCGACCGTGCCGATGCAATAGAACGTGTCCTGAACATAGGTCACCCAGTCGCGCAACGCGTCGTTCATCGCATCCTTGAGGGTGCCGCGCCCGCTGGTAACCGGCACGACCTCGGCCCCCAACAGCCGCATGCGGAATACGTTCGGCGCCTGCCGCTCGACGTCATGCGCGCCCATATACACGATACATTTCAAACCAAACCGCGCGCAGACGGTGGCGGTGGCCACCCCGTGTTGTCCCGCCCCGGTCTCGGCAATGATCCGCGTCTTGCCCATCCGCCGCGCCAGCAGGATCTGGCCCAGCACGTTGTTGATCTTGTGCGCGCCGGTGTGGTTGAGCTCATCGCGTTTCAGATAGATTTTGGCACCGCCAAAGCGTTCGGTCAGACGCTCGGCGAAATAGAGCGGGCTGGGACGACCGACGTAATGTTCCCAGAGATCGTCCATCTCGGCCCAGAATGCCGGATCAGACTTGGCCTTTTCATACTCGGCTTCGAGATCGAGGATCAGCGGCATCAGGGTTTCGCTGACGAACCGGCCACCGTAATCCCCAAAGCGCCCACCCTCGTCGGGGCCGGACATGAAAGAGTTGAACAGGTCCTGCGACATCTATCATTCTCCCAAAGCGGCGTTAAGAAACGCCGCGATCAATGCACTGTCTTTAACGCCCGGCGCACGCTCGACGCCAGAGGAAACATCCACCTGCGTTGCCCCGGTCAGGGCCACCGCCTCGGCCACGTTTTCCGGCGTCAGCCCGCCTGCCAGCATCCATGGTACGGCCCAGCGGCGACCGGCGATCAGACGCCAGTCAAACGACAAGCCGTTGCCCCCCGGCAATGCCGCCGCGCGCGGCGGTTTGGCGTCGACCAGCAACTGATCCGCCACGCCGGCATATGCCGCAAGGCGTGGCAGGTCGGCAGCATCGCCGATGCCAACCGCTTTCATCACCGGCAAACCGATGCGCGCCCTGATTTGCGCCACCCGTTCCGGGCTTTCGCCACCATGAAGCTGCAGCATGTCGAGCGGCAGTTTCAGCGCGATTTCGTCAAGCGCATCATCGGTCGGATCGACGGTCAGCACGACTTTGCAGATGCCCGCCGGGACTTGCGACATCAGAACCTGCGCCGCCGCAATTTCCAGATGGCGCGGTGATTTCGGGAACAAGACAAACCCGAGGTACCGCGCCCCGAGGTCGACCGCGATCCGGATGTGCCTTGCCTGTGATATTCCGCAGATTTTTGCGTGCATGGCGTCACTCCGAAGTCCGGAACCGATTACCGGTTTCACTCCAGCAGCGCCAGTACGTCGTCCTTGCCGTCGCCGGTCTTTTCCCGCAGCCCTTTGACTTCGCGTTCCAGCCGCGCCACGTCCCGCCGACGGCGATTGCTGTCGGCGCGGATTTTGTGTTCGCGAAAGTATTCCCAGACAAATCCCAGCAACAGCCCGGCGACGATGCTGCCGAAGATCACCAGAAACAGCGGCACGGAATAGGTATTTGCGATGGGCACGAGAACCGCCAGTTCGTCGGGGACCAGACCCAGAGTGACCACCTGCCGGTTGGCCAGCGCGACGATGACCAGAATCAGACCGACCAGTCCGAGAAAAACATAACGAACCAGTCGCATCGGCACCTCGTGATTTTAGCCCGGTTACTTGCCGTTCAGGCGATCCCGCAGCAATTTGCCGGTCTTGAAGAACGGCACGTGTTTTTCGTCCACCGCCACCGATTCACCGGTCCGGGGGTTCCGTCCGGTGCGCGAATCGCGCTTTTTCACCGAAAAGGCACCGAAACCCCGCAATTCGACCCGGTTGCCCGTGGCCATGGCGTTTATGATTTCGTCGAACACCGTGCCGACGATCCGCTCGACGTCCCGCTGGTATAGATGCGGGTTCTCGTCGGCGATTTTCTGAACCAGTTCCGAACGTATCATGCGTGAAACCTCCCCCATAGGTTAATCTTCGCGTGGTCGCTATTCTAGCTGAAACTCCGGTTCGGATATTGGCAGATAATCACCATTCAGGGAATAGAGGGAACCGCGACAAAACGTTAAATCCGGCCCTAAGTTCCTGTTTGAGCGGGTGTTTTTCCCGTTATTCCTGTGGATAACCATCAAATCCGGAGATTCGGAGCCCAATTGCGAAAAGCCCGTGGCGCAAGAAACGGGGTGATTCGATCATCGGATTCCACCCGCATGCGCGATCCGGAAATGAAAACGGCCCCGAATTTCCGGGGCCGTTTCCTGTCTGAATTAGTGGCGATGACTGCGCCTATTGTTCGTCCTGACCCTTCAGCGCCGCACCCAGAATGTCGCCAAGTGATGCACCTGAATCGGACGAACCGTATTGCTCCACCGCCTCTTTTTCCTCGGCGATTTCACGGGCCTTGATCGACAGGCCAAGCCGGCGCGAGCCCTTGTCGATATTCGTGACCCGGGCATCGACATGATCGCCGACCGAAAAGCGCTCGGGCCGCTGTTCGGCGCGGTCGCGCGACAGGTCCGAACGGCGGATGAAGGCTTTCATGCCGTCATATTCGACTTCGATGCCGCCGTCTTCGATCTTGGTCACCGTAACCGTAACCACGGCGCCGCGTTTGACGCCCGAGGTCGCTTCGGCGAAAGGATCGCCGTCGATGGCCTTGATCGACAACGAAATCCGCTCTTTCTCGGTGTCGACATCGGTGACGATGGCGCGCACCAGATCGCCCTTGCGGTAATCCTCCATCGCTTCCTCGCCCGACCGGTTCCAGTCGAGGTCGGAAAGATGGACCATGCCGTCGATATCGCCCTCCAGCCCGACGAACAGGCCGAATTCGGTGATGTTCTTGACCTCGCCTTCGACCTCGGTCCCGACCGGAAAGGTCTTCTCGAAGTTTTCCCACGGGTTGCCTTGCGTTTGTTTCAGACCCAGCGACACCCGGCGTTTGGTGCTGTCGATTTCCAGGATCATGACGTCGACTTCCTGACTGGTCGAAACGATCTTGCCCGGATGGACGTTTTTCTTGGTCCAGGACATTTCGCTGACGTGAACCAGCCCCTCGACGCCCGGTTCCAGTTCCACGAACGCACCGTAATCGGTGATGTTGGTCACGCGGCCTGTATGCACGCTTTCCAGCGCGAATTTGCCTTCGACCAGGGTCCAGGGATCATCCTCGAGCTGTTTCATGCCAAGGCTGATGCGGTGGGTTTCCTTGTTGATCTTGACGATCTGCACCTTGATGGTTTCGCCGATGGTCACGATTTCCGACGGGTGGTTCACGCGACGCCAAGCCATGTCGGTGACGTGCAGCAGGCCGTCAACGCCACCAAGATCGACGAAAGCGCCGTATTCGGTGATATTCTTGACCACGCCGTCAACCGCGTCACCTTCGTTGAGCTTGCCAACGATTTCGGCGCGCTGTTCGGCACGGCTTTCTTCAAGGATCGCACGACGCGAGACAACGATATTGCCCCGGCGACGGTCCATTTTCAGGATTTGGAACGGTTGCGCGAGCCCCATCAGCGGGCCTGCGTCCCGTACCGGGCGCACATCGACTTGCGAGCCGGGCAAGAACGCAACCGCGCCGCCCAGATCGACGGTGAAGCCGCCTTTGACGCGGCCAAAGATCGCGCCTTCGACGCGCTCTTCTTTTTCGGCGGCTTTTTCGAGACGATCCCAAGCCTCTTCACGGCGGGCCTTGTCACGGCTGACGACAGCCTCGCCACGGGCGTTTTCAACGCGCTCAAGATAGACTTCGACGGTATCGCCGACTTCGATCTCGGGGTCTTGGCCCGGAGCGGCAAATTCTTTGAGTTCGACGCGGCCTTCCATTTTATAGCCGATGTCGATGATGGCCTGTCCGGCTTCAATCGCCAGAACGGTGCCTTTGACGACTGAGCCCTCGTCGGGGGTGTCAAGTTCGAAGCTTTCGTTCAGAAGGGCTTCAAACTCTTCCATCGTTGCAGATGCGGACATGTAAAACTGTTTCCTTTTCAGTGCTTTGGTTGGCCAAACGGGCAAAACCGCTGGTCTTTGGGTTCAAGGGACGCGGCGGTTTTCAGGAAAAAGACAAAGGGCCGGTTTCAGTTCCGACCCTCAAGCACGTTTTTGATCCTTGTCACCGCCTCGGTAACAGCGGCGTCTATAGACAATTCGCTGGTATCTAGCAAGAGCGCATCATCGGCCGCCCGCATCGGCGCCGTGTCGCGGTTCGCGTCGCGCCCATCGCGCGCCCGAATATCGGCGAGGACCGCTTCGAACGAGGTTTCCGCCGCCGGATCACGCAATTCCGCAAACCGCCGGGCCGCCCGCACTTCGGCGCTGGCGGTCACGAACAATTTCACCTCGGCATCCGGGCAGACCACGGTGCCGATATCGCGCCCGTCCAGAACCGCGCCACCGGATCGGCGGGCAAAGGCGCGTTGAAATTCGAGCAGGGCAGCGCGAACCGCCGGGATCACCGCAACTTTCGAGGCAGCATCCGCCGCCTTCGCCGTCCGCAAATCCGTCCGCGCCAGATCAGCGTCGGCCAGTGCCCGCGCCGCGGTGACGGCGGCAGTGGTTTCCAAACCGCCCGCCGCCAGCGCCTTCATGCCAACGGCGCGATAAAGCGAACCCGTATCCAGATGCATAAACCCGAAATAAGCGGCCACTGCCTTGGCAATCGTGCCCTTTCCCGCCGCCGCCGGACCGTCGATCGCAACCGTAAAGGCGTCGCGTCGCCTCATTCGGCCTGTTGCCGCAGCCGCGAAACAAAGCGCGCGATCATCAGCACGATCAGAATGGTTATGGCCGCATCGACAAAAAAGAATTTCAGCACCGTCCAGCGGCTGGCGGTTTCGACCAGAGGCTCGCTGAGGCTGTCGGGGGTCGACGCCAGCATCCGCGCCACCGCCGCGTTTTCAAGATAATCGAAAAGCGCGTAAAGCCCGGCGACGAAAAGCGCCGCCAATCGCAGGATCAGCGGACGTTCCGCCAGCAAAATCCAGCAGCCGATGCCCAGAACCATCGCGAAAAGCGCCGGGAAAAAAGTGTCCAGCCATTGCGCCGGACCGGCGTAAAACGCCAACCCTTCCGGCGTCAGCGACCCCAGATAGGCGCGGGCCTCGTCATAAGAATACCCCAGCATCTGCATGTCGAACGGCAGGCCGCGACCATTCGTCGTTGAAATGTTGGGCCCCGCCCACAGCGCCATCGCGCCG
>Ga0114932_10002123_pt1 | contig 21376 bp, 22 predicted proteins | sample 2SBtaG_2_FD_87286 | JGI IMG/M metagenome (GOLD analysis project Ga0114932, IMG submission 87286) | Deep subsurface microbial communities from Kolumbo volcano to uncover new lineages of life (NeLLi) - 2SBTROV12_ACTIVE470 metaG | ecosystem: Environmental > Aquatic > Marine > Volcanic ... | reverse complement strand
TCGGACGTGGAGGCAGCCCGTGTGGGAGATCACCGAACCCGATCTCATGCCCATCGCTCTCGGCGCTGCGGTCTTGGGGACCGGTGGTGGCGGCAACCCGTATCTGGGATATCTGCGCCTCCGCCAGATCTTCGCCGACGGCGCCCGCGTCACGGTGATCGATCCCGAGGAGCTCAGCGACGACGCCCTGCTGGTCGGTGTGGGCGGGATGGGCTCACCCGTCGTCAGCTACGAGAAGATCGCCGGGGGCGACGAAGAGACCGACGCATGCCGGGCCCTCGAGACCCATCTCGGTCGCCGGTTCGACGCCCTGGCCCCCTTCGAGATGGGCGGCGGAAACTCCATGGTGCCCATGGTCGTGGCCGCCCGCATGGGTATCCCGGTCGTGAACGGCGACGGGATGGGGCGGGCCTTCCCCGAGCTCCAGATGATCACCTACCTGATATACGGCGTCTCGCCGGCCCCTGCGGCCATCGCCGACGAACGGGGCAACACAGTGGTGTTCGCCGATCTCAACGATGCCATGTGGCTCGAACGTCTGGCGCGCGCCAGCACCATCGAGATGGGTGGTCACACCGGTCTCGCCATGGGTGTGATGGACGGAGCCACGTGCCGGCGAACGATCATTCCGGGAACGCTCGAGCTGGCCAAGTCGATCGGCCTCGCGATCCTGCAGGCGCGGGTCGACAAGTCCGACCCGTCGTCGGCGATCGTCGAGGTTGCGGGCGGTCGGCGCTTTCTTCGCGGGAAAGTGGTCGACGTTCACCGGCGGACGGCGCAGGGCTTTGCTCGAGGCGAGATGACGATCGAGGGACTCGCCGACGACAGTGGACGGTCGATTCGTATCGAGTTTCAGAATGAGAACCTGGCGATCTTCGAAGACGGGCGGCCGGTCGTGACCGTGCCTGACCTGATCACGCTCGTGGTCTCCGACACGGGCGAACCGATCACCACGGAGCTGCTGCGATACGGGGTACGGGCCGATGTTCTCGTTCTGCCATGTCCCGATCTGTTGGTCACACCTGAAGCTCTCGCGGTGGTGGGGCCGCGGGCTTTCGGTTTCGATCTCGACTACACCGCAGCCGTCTAGCGAGCGACAGCACCGCAGCAGGGTGAGAGCTCAGACCAGCGGGAGCACCTCGTCCGCGGTCAGACGAACGACCTCCTCGAGGCGGTCGGTCGCCACGGGGAACAGAGCAACCGAATCGGCGCCGGCCTCGTAGAACCCGTTGATCTTGGCGGCGCACTCCGCCGACGTGCCGGCAATCGTGAGATCCTCCACCCACTGGTCTGGCATCTCGGACACCAGCGTGTCGTATCCACCGCGGCCCACCATGTCGTTCACCTCGTCTGAGATGCCGTAGACGTCGGTGAGGCCGTTTGCGCCGTTCTGGCGGTAGAACGCAAGGGTGCTGCGGGCTGAGGCCCGAGCTGCATCTCCGTCGGCATCCACCGCATACAGAGCGAAGACGGTGACGGGGTGGTGGTCGTTGCGGCCTGCCAGCGTCCGGCCTTCGTCGATGCGCTCGCGGGCCCAGCGGACGTAGGCATGGCTGGCAGACACGGACAAGATCGATCCGTCGGCGATCTCGCCGGACAGCCGCAACATGTTGGGGCCGATCACACCGAGCCAGAGGGGTGTGGGGCTGCCGCTCTCGGGGTAGGTGAGGGTGATATCGCGGTAGGACCAGACTTCGCCCTCCTGGTTCACCGTCTCGCCCTGAAGGAGTTCGCGGACCGGCTGCACGGTTTCGCGCAGCGCGGTCAATGGCGATCGAGGGTGGAGATCCATCTGGCGGACCCAGGCCGGTACGCCCAACCCGACTCCCGCGATGAGACGACCAGGGTGGATGCTCGTCAGCGTCGAGATCTCCATCGCCAAGAGGGCGGGGTGGCGAGCGACGGCCGAGACCACTCCCAAACCGACCTTCAGATCGGTGGTTGCTCCCAGCGCCAGGGCGGCACCGGAGATGCCGCCCGTGAAGAAGAAGTCCTCGGCCAGCCAAATCTCGTCGAACCCGGACCCCTCGGCGAGCGCCGCCAACCTCGGCACATGGTTGGGGGCGATCGCGCTGCCCAACACGAGCCCGACCTGCTTGTGAGCTGCCATGTCACACGTCCTGTTCGTGGTGGAGATCGCCGACCGCTTTGACCCTGATCCTGATTGCGTTCGAGGGGAGGTACGTGAGCGGGATCTCCTCGACGTCGATCACCTCGACCGTTGCCGGAATGGCGCCGGCCTCGATCGCTCGATCGACGGCGGCATCGCGTGCCTCGGCGACGGCGTCCTCTCGCTTGCGATCGCCCAGGGCGTACACGGCGTCTGTCTCGGCGCCGACCTGGGCGATCGCGGCCCCAACAGCGTTGGCGACCTCGAAGTGTGGTGGCCGTACGGTGACTGAGGCTCCGGCGATCGTGTCGCCGAGGAGTACGCCGCCGCCACCGACGACGATGACCGGGACTGGTTCGGCTGAGGTTTTCATGCCCTCGATCGCCTCGGCGATGCCGGTCTCGATCGCCTCGACCGCATTGGCCACCAGCGCGCGGTCGAGCTGCTGTACCGCGGTCGCGTCTCCGACATCGGCTCGGCCCACGGCCACCGCGATGTCGGTGGCGGTGAGCTCGGCCCCTCCGAACACGAGCGCTCGACGGTCGAGCTCGAAGCCGACGCTGTCCGGACCGACCGTGACTTGCGGGGGCTCGCCCCGCACACGGCTCCCGCCGCCGATGCCCATGGAGAGAACGTCGGGCATGCGGAAATTGGTCCGCACGCCACCGATCTCGATCGCCGACGATGCCTCCCGCGGGAAGCCCCCGACGAGGAGCCCGATATCGGCGGTGGTGCCGCCGACATCGACAACCACCGCGTCCGGCAGTCCGCTCAAGAACGCGGCGCCCCGGATGGAGTTGGTCGGGCCGGACGCAAACGTGGCGACCGGATAGCGGCGGGCGACCTCGGCACCCATCAGTGTGCCGTCGTTCTGGCTCACGTGAAGAGGGCAGGAGATACCCAGCTCGAGCAACGCAGCTGCGTACGCATCGATCGTTGTTTCTGCCAGGGGACGCAGGCATGCGTTCATGATCGTGGCGTTCTCGCGCTCGAGGAGTCCCAAGCGTCCGATCTCCTGCGACAGGCTGATGTCGAGGTGGGGCACTTCGGAGCGCATGATCTCGGCGGCTTCCACCTCCAGTTCGTTGTCGACCGGTGAGAACACGGAGGTGATGGCAACCGACCGCACACCCTTCTCGGCGGCATCGTTGGCCGCTCGACGAAGTTCGTCGGGCACGAGTTCGCTGATCGGACGTCCGTCGAACTCATGGCCGCCGTGACACAGGTAGACGTGCTGCCCGATCTCGGCCCGCAACCGGTCTGGCCACTCGAGCAGTGGCGGAATGGCCTTGGTGGCTGGAAGCCCGAGGCGCACCACGCACGTCGGTACCAGCCGACGAGCCTCGACGACGGCGTTCGTGAAGTGGGTGGTGCCGATCATGACCGCGGTGACCGGCCGATCGGCGAGTGGCCCGGAGGTGGTCAGGGCGCTCACGGCCTCGACAATGCCGGTGGTGATGTCGCGTGTGGTCGGCCGCTTGTCCGACGCCAGAACCGTGCTCCCGTCGAGAGCTACAGCGTCGGTGTTGGTACCGCCGACGTCGACGCCGACTCTCATCCGTTCCGGCCCCGTTCGAGGGCGTCGAGCACCACCTCTGGGGTGATCGGCAGTTGGTCGATCGGCGCTCCCACCGCATCGGCGACGGCGTTGGCGATGGCGGCGCCGACCGGCACGATCGGCGGCTCGGCCACACCCTTGGCTCCGTACGGGCCGGCCTCTTCGCCCGGCTCCAGCAGGACGGACTCGACCGCGGGAACATCACAGGCCAGCGGGAGTCCGTGTGTCTCGAACGAACGTTGCCGATAGCGGCCCTCGTCGATGTCGAGTCGCTCCCAGAGGGCGTAGCCGAGACCCTGGGCGACACCACCCTGGATCTGACCTCGGATGGCGTCGGGGTTGATCGCTCGACCGACGTCCTGGGCAACCACGTAGCGATCCACGGTGACCTGGCCGGTGACCGGATCGACCGAGACCTCGGCGAGGTGGGCGTGATAGGTCGGGGTTGGCCACGCGGCGAACAGCATGCCGGGCGCGCAGGCCGGATCGTAGGGCGGCGAGGGCGTTGCGTAGGAGGCGGTCGCGGAGATGGATTGACCGGCTGTGGTCGCGGTGTTGGCGATCTGGGCCAAGGAGACCGCGGTCGCCGGCACGCCGGCGACATGGACCTGCCCGTTCTTCACGACCAGGTCGTCCTCGGAGGCTTCGAGCAGCTGGGCGGCTCGTTCGACGACGCCTTGGCGCACTTCGGCCGTGGCGTCGTGTACGGCGCGGCCGACAACGTGGGTGGTGCGGCTCCCCTGAGAACCGGCGTCGTACCCGGCCATGTCGGTATCGGGCATGGTGACGATCACCTGCTCGACATCGACTCCCAGAGCCTCCGCAGCGATCTGGCGGACGCCGGTGGTTACCGCGCCCGAGCCGCTGTCGGTGGCGGCGGTGATCACACCCAGGCTGCCGTCCTCGTTGAGTTTGACCGTGGCGTGGGCGGGCATGGGATTGGTGAGCCACACGGTGGCGGCCAAGCCGACACCGCGCAGCTGGCCCGAACCGCACTCGGCCCACGGCGCGATCCGTTCGACCTCGTCGAACGCCTCTCGCAGGATGGCCGTGCCGGCCATGGGCTGGCTGTTCAGCATGGGGTCGCCATCGTTGGCCAGCGAGTCGAGCCGATACTGGCGTCGGTCGAGACCGAGCTCGTCGGCGATGTGATCCATGTGCCGCTCGAGGGCGAACACCAGATACGGGCCATTGACCCCTCGGAAGGCACCGGTGGGTGCCGTGTTGGTGTACACGCAGCGAGTCCTCACCCGTACAGCGGTGGCTCGATAGATCGATCCGTAGACGAACATCGGGATGCTGGACAGCGCCGGTCCGTTGTTGGCGTAGGCGCCGCTGTCGAAGACCACGTCGACGTCTTGGGCGAGGATCTGGCCATCGGCCGCGATCGCTGAGCGAAGGGTGATCGTGGCGTTGGCACGACACGGGGCCGCGAGCATCTCCTCCGCTGCGGTGTTCACCATCTTCACGGGCCGTCCCGTGCGCCGGGCCAAGATGCAGGCGTAGGCCTCGAGCCCGATGTCGAGTTTGGCGCCGAACCCGCCGCCGATGTGGTGCCCGATGACCCGCACCGCCGACTTCGGCACCTCCAGAATCTGGGACAGCCGATCCCGAACCCGGAACGGGAACTGGTGGCTCACCTGGACCGTGTAGCGACCTGCTTCATAGGAGACCAACGCCATCTTGGGTTCGAGGTACGCCTGGTACTGGCGGGGCGTCGAGTAGGTGTCCTCGACAACGAGGTGCGCTCGTTCGAAAGCATCGCCCAGGTCGACCGTGTTGGCCACCTCGGCCACCACATTGCCCGACCTGACCCACTCGGCGCCGGTGGTCGTGAACGTGTCGCATCCAGGATGCACGAGGCGCGCGTCGGGGGAGAGCGCCTGCGCGGGTGTCGCGATGGGTGGCTGCTCAGACAACTGCAAGTCGATCGCGGCCACGGCACGATCGGCGATCTCAGCGGTGTCGGCGACCACCGCTGCGATGGGTTCACCCTCGTAGGAGACATAGTCGTGAGCGAACAGGGGGATGTCGTTCAGCAGTACTCCCGTCCGGTCGTTCGCAACGTCGGCGCCAGTGATGACGTCGGCTACACCAGCCATCGCCCGCGCCCTTGACGTATCGACCGATTGAATCTGCGCCGCGGCGACAGACGCGCGGAGTAGGCGAGCGTGCAGCATGCCCGGTGCCTCGATCTCGACGCCGAACCGGGCATCGCCGCGCAGTTTGGCCTCGCCGTCGCTCCGTGTTGCAGAGGAACCGACGGTCATCGGGCACTTCCTGCCGCGGCCACAACCGCCTCGATGACCTGCTGATACCCGGTGCAGCGACAGATGTTTCCGTCGAGTGCTCGGCGGATCACGTCGGGCGCGGGTTGGGGATCGACCTCGAGCAGCGCCGTCAGCGTCATCAAAAGGCCCGGCGTGCAGAAGCCGCACTGCACAGCGCCGTTGTCGAGAAAGGCCTGCTGCAGGAGACCGAGCGGCGCATCTGGGCCGGAGAGGCCTTCGACCGTTCGCACCTCACGCCCCTCGACCGCGCCGGTCGGATAGATACATGAATCGACGGGCTGGCCGTCGATCAGCACGGTGCAGGCGCCGCATTCGCCTTCCTCACAACCCACTTTGGTGCCCGTGAGGTAGAGGTCCTCTCGGAGCGTGTTGAGCAGTGGAGCACTCGGGTTGACCTCGAGCTCTCTCGCGGCGCCGTTGACGGTGCAGCGAACTGTCACCTCGACCTCCATCACGACGCCATCCGACATTGGTCCACTGCCCGCTCGAGCAGACCTCGGACGATGCGGATGCGGTAGCGGGCCGATGCCCGAGCGTCATCGATCGGGTCGGCCGCCGCCACGAGGGCCTCCGCTGCGGCGTCGAGGTCTTCTGCCTGCAACGTCGACTCCAGCAGGGCGGCCTCGGCCCCGGGGACGCGCAACGGCACCGGGCCCATCGAACACATGGCAACCCGGGCGAGTGAGACGGTGCCCTCATCGATACCGATCCGGGCAGCGATCCCCACGATCGCAACGTCCATGGCCCCGCGACGGCCGACCTTGACGTAGCTCTCGCCGACCCCGGCGGGGAGGGGCTCCATGTCGATTGCGGTGATGAGCTCGTGTGGCTGCAGCGCAGTTTGTCGACGGCCGACCATGAAGTCACGCAGATCCATGTGACGTTCGCCGTCGTGGGACGCCAGGGTGACCTGGGCCTCGGCGACGAGAAGTGGTGCAACGCAGTCGGCGGCGGGCGAGGCGTTGGCGATATTGCCGCCGAGGGTGCCGACCGACTGGGTCTGCCAGCCGCCGACCATGCCCGAAGCGGCCGCCAGCGCCGGCTGACATGTGCGAAGAGAGTCGTGGGTGCTCAGCTGGCGGTGGGTCGCGAGGGAGCCGATCGATGTTCGGGCGCCCGGCTGCGCCGGCTCGACACGCCGAAGCTCGTCGAGCGGTTCGATGTGCAGCAGTCGACCCGGGGCGACCTGACCCCGCCGGCACTGGAGCATGATGTCGGTGCCGCCAGCGAGCACCTGGGCGTCGTCGCCCCACTCAGCCAGGGCTGCCAGGGCCTCGGCGCGGGAACGAACCTGTACGAACTGCACCCGGAGCCTCCCCTCGGCACGGCAGGCGGAACGTGCAGCCAAACTAACCCTTCCCTGCGACGCCGGCCGGGGCTGATCGAGAGCTCTCTGCTGGGAAGGGGACGTGGTCAGGTGGCTGGGTCAGGCAGCCTCTGGCGAGCTCGGCTACACGGGCCCGATCGCGTGCGTGGAGTGGATCGTGAGCCGGTTGCCTTCGGGGTCCGTGGCGACGAAGGTGTCGTGTGGCGAGCCGCGTCGGATCGCGCCTGGGGCGCCGTCGGCTGCCGTGACGACGCCGTGCGTCTCGTCGATGTCGTCGACGATCAGATCGAGTTGCTGGGCGCCGCTCGCGCCGCTCGAGATGACGATGTGGGTTCCGCCGAGAAGCTCGAGGATCGCCATGTCGTCCAACGACGCGACCGGGCGCATCCCGATCTCGACGTAGAACTCGGTCAGCTTCTCGATGTCGTTCGCCGACAGGCCGACGTGGCCGATAGCGAAGCGCGGGCGCTCCGCGCTGCCGGTCTCCGCCGGTGAGGACTTTCTGGTGGTCTGCATTGTGGGACAGGGTTCCTTTGTCTTGGATGTTAGGGATACTTAACACACGAGATGATGGCAGTATTCCGCGAGTTGGTTCGATGCGGCGGCGCTCAGGTGTTCTCGTTGGGTCGATTGGCGTCGAGGGTGGCGATGGCGCCTCGGGGGAGCAGAGCCGGCAGGCGGGGGGTCAGCCGACGGGAGTCTCGATGAGGTCGTCGTCGGGCCAGGTGGCGAGGCCGGTTCGACCGGCTGGGATGTTGGGGCCGATGAGGCCGGCCTGAAGGAATGGTTCGGGATCGCCCGACCAGTCGTAGGCGCGAATCTGGTCGGCGCTGCGACGAGCCTGCAGCGCCCGGAACATCTCGTGACGGCTGATGCGAAGCTCCACGGCGTCGGCTTCGGCCTCTCCGTGTCGGAGTTCGGCTCCATCGATGAGGCGTACGACCAGCGGTGGTGCACCGTGGCGTTTCAGGCTGCTGCGGAACATGACCCACGCCGTGTTGCTGGCCGCCTCGAGGGTGGGAGAGGGCAGCGTGGTGCCCGGGGCCAGCGCGCCCCTCAGGTCGGCTTCGTGCACCGCGGCATCACCGAAGGCGAATCGCACCGGGTCGCCCATCCCGGGTTCGTCGTCGAGTTGGGCCATTGCATCGATCGCTGTGGCCCAGCGCTGGCCGAGCTGGTCCACTGAATCATCGGCCAACCGCGCGACTCCCGCGGCGGCCCACGTATCGCTGCCGTAGCCGTCGAGCCGGCGCGCGGCCCAGTCCTCGGCAACTGAGGTCACGTGAGCCAGCACCTGTTGGGCGTTCCATTCGGGGCAGGCCGGGATCGGGGCCGCCGGATCGGACTTCGCAAGTTCGATGACTCGGCTGCTCAAACTGCGATAGAGCGCAAGGATGTCTGCGTCGACCATGAGTGTGGCTCGTTTCGGGTGGCTCAGCGGCTGGCTTTCCAGGCGTTCCACTCTTCCATCTGTGTTCGGGCCATGGCGCCTTCGGCTGCGAAGACCCCGTGCTCGCGTTCTTCTGTGGAGGCGAACTCGAGGCGGTAGCCGTTGGGGTCATCGCCCGGGTTGTCGACCACTTCGAAGAAGGCGATGTGGGCGGGCTGGTCGGGGTCGTGGATGCCGATGTCGAATCTCCTCGCCCCCAACCCTCAATCTGCCGCACGGTGAGTATGCGTCCGAGCCGTCAGCAAGGGAAGCGAGTTCGCCCACGGCGTGCCGCTGCCAGCGGCTACCAGGCTCCTGGCTGATCGCCCACTCGCTCGAAGGGGGCGCCGAGCACGACGCCGAGTTCGCGCTCTTCGCCCGCTTCGAGGTGAATGGCGGGGCGTCCGTGAGCGAATCGGTAGTTGCACACGATGGCAACATCTCCGACTCGCCAATCGATCGGCGTGCCGAAGCGGTCGTAGACCTCCACCCAGGTGCGCAGCTCGTCCTCGGTGAAGTCGGAGTCGTCCCCGAAGGTCATCCAGAGCGGACGCTGATGGGCCGGGAGCCGCTCCACCAACGGCCACGCGTCGAACCACATCGCGTGGTCGGCCACGCTGCTGAAGAGCACGTTGCGATCGAGCTGTGGGAAGTATTCGAACGCCGAGGTGTAGAAGCGGGTGCGCAGGAGTCGGTCCTGGCCCCACGACGTGACCAGGCCCATGGCTCTGGCCCGCTCCTCGGCCGCGCCGGGATCCTCGGTCTGGAGTGACTGCTGCCAGTGGTTGTACACGCCGACCTGCTCGCGTCCCGAGAATGCGTTGCGATCGGTCAGATCACGGCGGTAGCACACGCCGAGCTCGGCCAGTTTGCGACCCAGTTCGGTTTCGAGGAGTGCTTCGGTTGCTCGAAGGTTGTCGCTCACGAAGGTGGCGCCGCGGCCGGGCAGCTCACTCCGGCACAGGAACCCCAGCATCGAGGTGCTGGTGCCGACGTAGGCCATCTCGTGGTGATAGTGGAGCCATGCCGAGAGCGGCGCGCCGACCTCGTACACGTTCGGCTGCAGGACGCGTCTGGGGTTGGCTCCACCCTGATACTCCATCCCCGTGTCGACGACGAGCTCCGCGAGCGCTCGCATGTCGCTCAGCTCAGTGCGACCGGTGTTGGCGAGATGGACGAGCCCGACGTCGTCGAACGTGGCGCGCATTCGAGTGGCCAGCTCGCTGTTCGGGTCCTGTGCCGCTTCCATGTCGTAGTCCGAGCAGTCGATCACCCAGGACTCGGGGTCGACCGACGGACGTCCGTTCCACCAGCGGGGCACGATGAGAGCGGCGCGTGACGCCGGGGCTTCGGCGGTCAAGGTCTGCGACATCTGGCCTCCTCGCGACGATCGACGAATCGAGCGATCTCCCGACGATCGGGAGCGGTCCGCTGCAGGCTAACGGCTATGGGTGACAATTCCGACTGAATTAGTCGGAATTAACCTCTGGCGAGGTCGAGGCTCGACCCATTGCGCCGTCCTCAGCAGCCGTCGAGGGCGACGGTGACCGTGTCGACGCCGTCGGAGACCTCCACGGTGCAACTCGTGGACGTGAAGTTGCGCGCCTCGAGCTTGAAGTCACCGTTGTTCTCGGCGGAGCCCAGCTGTTGGCCGTCGACGGTGATGTCTGCGCCTCCGATCGCGCCGGTTCCCTCGACCTTGATGCGGTTGCCGCTCAGCTCGGCCTTGTCGACCGAGAGGTTGCCGCCCGGTGGAGGCGGCGGTGGAGCTGGATCGACGGTGACCACCACTGTGTCCGTCCCTGTGGCGCCGAGGTCGTCGGTGACGGTCAGCAGGACGGTGGTGGAGCCGACTGCGAAGTCTGCGGTGGGGTTGGGGCCGATGGCCACGGTGGTGCCGGCGACGGACCACACATGGCTGACGATCACGCCGTCGGGGTCCGAGCTGGCGGAGCCGTCGAGCGTGACCGCCTGAACTCCGTTGCCGTCTGTGTCCTGCACGGTCCGGTCGGCGCCGGCGCTTGCCGTCGGCGCGACGTTGGGTGGAGGCGCGTCGAGCCGAATGCGTGACACGGTCCCCGTCACGATCTCGGCGACGTAGAGATCGCCGTCGGGCCCGAACGTCGCGTCGACAGCGACGACGGCGGTGGCCAGCGTGACTTCGGTGACCGCGGCCCCTCTGACCTGCATGGCCTTGATCGTGGCCTGTTCGAAGTCGACCACGATCAGCGCATCGTGGTACTCGACCGGCCAGGCGGTTCCGGTGTAGAAGTCCGTCGCCATGACGGCGGCGCCACCTGCGTTGGCGTATGAATGGACCGGGGCGACGGCGCTGTTGTCCGCGTAGTAGTAGCTGCAGTCGGCGAACGAGTCGAACCTCGTCTCGGGCAGACTCGTGCCGGAGGGTCCGCCCTCGAAGCATGGCCAGCCGAAGTCGGCTCCGGGACCGCCGTGGTTGATCTCTTCCCAGGTCACCTCGCCGACGTCACCGATCCACACCTCGCCGCTCGGATGAACGGTGAAGCGGTAGGGGTTGCGCACACCGAGCTGGAACACCTTTGATCGGTTGCTGTTCGCGTCGCCGTCCCAGAACGGGTTCGTCGACACGCCAGCGCCGGTGATGGGGTCGAGGCGAAGGATCTTGCCCGCGAGGGAGTCGGGATCCTGGGTCCTGAACGCCCGCAGTGTCGCAACGCCGAACCGGGACGAGTCGCCGTTGCCCACGTACAACATGCCGTCGGGTCCGAAGGTCACGGTACCGATCGAGTGGGTCTCGCTGTCCGCCGGTACGCAGTCGCGAACGAAGATGCGATTGCCGCACGCCCAGTCGGGGTGATCGGCCGAGTCGAGCTGCGAGGGAGCGCCCGCCGTCGTCCAGTTGCCGCCGCCCCCGAGAATCGTAACGCCACTGCCTGGGACGACGGTCGTGAATCCGCTGGCTGCTTCTGCGGTGAACCGGGTGAGCCGTGAGACGCGCTGGCCGCCCCCGTCACGCGCCGCGTTGCCGACGCCGCTGGCGGCTTCGGGCGGGTCGTACGTGTACAGCGCGTACACGTACGGTGACCCTGTCGTGAGGTCTGGATGGACTGCAACTCCAAGCAGGCCTCTGTCGGAGTAGCTGTTGACCTCCGCGGTGATGTCCAGGAACGTCGACACGGTGCCGTTGTCGACGACCTTGATGCGACCGTCCTTCTCGGCGACGAAGAGCAACCCGTTGGGCGCCCATTCGAGGTCGACCGGTACGACGAAGCCCGTCGCATACGGCTCCATCACGAAACCGGCCGCCGGCGCAGCCTGCGCACCCGTTGGCGCGAAGACCGCCGCGCCCACAACGGCGAGCACCATCGCAATACCGCCGATCCGCCGAACCAACCCGCGACGCGACGATGTCGCTCCTCGCACACCCATGACGACTCCTCCCCGAACCACGCTTGCCGACAAACGTAGTGGATGGGCACATACGTCTCGGTACAAACGGCCGCACCGTGACTGTTGGGGCGACGTACCGCAGGTGCGGCACTCGACCCCGCGGCCCTTAGAGCACACAGAGTGGCAAGACACTGGCAGATCAACCACGCACATCAACCACCTGGGTGGCGCGCAGAACAAACTGATCTACTCCGAGGCCAACGAGAACGTCCGCGCCGACAACCCCGATCTCCACTTCGATCTCGGGGACGCCTTCGTGACGAACGGCCTCGGCAGCCAGGCCGAAGTCGATGGCGTCTACCTCACCCAGCGGGAGTACTTCAGTCACAGCGCTCCGGTGATGCTCGCCATCGGGAACCACGAGAACGAGGAAGGGTGGAACTTCGACGACACCAACAGCCTGGCGATCATGGGGCTACGGGCTCGCAAGGAGTTCTTCCTTACACCGATTCCCGACGGCTTCTATGCGGGCAACGACGACGTCCTCCCCGAGGCAGGGGAGGAGGGTCACCGCGAGGACTACTACGCGTTCGAGTGGGGCGATGCGCTGTTCGTGGTCCTCGACCCTCATCACGTGACAGGTGCGCAGCCCGACGTCCCCAACTCGGCCGGCGGTCCCGGATACGCGCGCGGGGTGCCAACGACGCCGATGGTGAGTACGAGGCGATCGAGCGGCCCGGCTGGGCTACCCCGATCCACGATCTCATGGTCGAGAACGGCGTCAGCGCGTTCTTCCACGGCCACGATCACGTCTACGCGTATGAAGTCGTCGACGGCATCGCCTACCAGCTCCTCGCTCCGCCCGGGCCGATCTCCAACGCCTTCAACCTGTACGACGAAGCCGATCCCGAGACATTCCGCGTGCTCCCGACGTGGGGCCACATGCGAGTCACCGTGGAGTCGGAGCCCGAGCCCGAACCTGAGCCAGAGCCGGACCCTGAACCCGAGCCCGAACCCGAACTGCAGGCAGTGGGTGTCGGCTGTGAGGTGGTCGCCTTCGGCACCGCGCGATTCCATGGAGACCTGGCGGCTTTGGGCATCACCCCTGCGGGGGCATCGTGGATGCGGTGGCCACACCGAGCGACGGCGGGTACTACCTCCTCGGCTCGGACGGCGGCGTGTTCGCGTTCGACGCGCCGTTCGTCGGCTCGGTTCTCGGCGTGCTGGCTCACGGCGTCAGCCTGACTGAGTCGATCTGCGACATGGTCGCCCACGGCGACGGGTCCTGATGGTCGCGGCGGACGGTGGCGTCTTCGATTTCTCGGGTACTGAGTTCCTCGGCTCACTCGGGGCGTCGACCTCGAGTGGCCCATCGTCGGCATCTCGACCGCGATGGCGCTGCGGCCGGATGTCGGCTGACACTTCGAGGCAAGCGGGCACAGCGAGAGAAGTAGCTTCTTCGCACCACCCGCTGCGAGCACTCGAGGAACCCAGATCCCATGGCGTCTTCCCACCAGAACCAGGCGATCGGCGAGAACGTGCAGCGCGCCATGGCGCTGCCGTACCGGGTCATCGACCTGACCGACGACAGGGGTGGTCTGGCCGGCATGCTGCTGGCTCAGTTGGGCGCCGATGTGATCGCGGTAGAGCCGCCCGAGGGTCAGCGAAGCCGGCGGCTGGCCCCGTTCGCCGGCGACGGTGCGGGCCAACAAGAATCGCTGGTGCACCGGACGCTGAACCGTGGCAAGCGCTCCGTTGTCCTCAGCGAAGCCGAAGAGTTGGAGCGCCTCATCGCCGGCGCCGATCTCGTGCTGCACTGCGGCGCAGCGGATGTCGATCTCGATGCGTTGCGGGCCGCGCATCCCCAGCTCGTGACGGTGAACATCACCCCCTTCGGGGAGACGGGCCCCAAGGCGAGCTGGGCGGCGACCGATCTCACCATCGCCGCGGCGTCTGGCACGATGAGCCTCACCGGAGATGGCGACCGGGCACCGCTGCGACTCAGCGAACCGGTGGTGTGGAACTTCGCCGCCCTCGACGCAGTGTGCGCGTCGCTGTTGGCCCTGACCCAGCGCGCACGTTCGGGGTTGGGCCAGCACGCGTCGGTGTCCGCTCAGGCCTCATACATCTCGACCAGCCAGTTTCTGATGACATACCCCCTCGCCGGTCAGGAGCCCGGCCAGCGGGTTGCCGGCGGCCTTCGCCTGGGGCCGCTCCTCCTGCAGATCCTCAACCCCTGCCTCGACGGCTACGTGGCAGCGGGGTTCCTCTTCGGCCCGGTGTTCGGGCCGTACACGATCCGGTTGTGGGAGTGGCTGCACAGCGAGGGCGGCTGCCCGGAATCGTACCTCAACCTCGACTGGGTCGGGTTCGGCATGGTGCTCACCACCGATCCCGAAGCGCTCGCCATCTTCGAAGAGGCGACCGAGGTCCTGGCTCGGTTCCTGGCGACCAAGACCAAGGCCGAGGTCACCGCCGCTGCGAAGGAACACCGCTTGCTTGCGACGGCCGTGTCGACGACTCGTGACCTGCTGGAGTCGCCCCACTTCGGCGAGCGCGGCTATTGGGATGTGATCGACGGCGTTCGGCACAACGGTCGCTTCGCCCGATTCACGTCCACGCCGCTGAGCTCACAGGGTCCGGCGCCGGCGTTGGGCGAGCACACCGCCGAGGTCCTGGCCGAGGACACGCCCGCGGACGCGAAAGATGCGAGCGGACCCCACGACGAGCTGCCGCTTGAGGGCGTGAAGTTGCTCGACTTCAGCTGGGCCATAGCGGCACCCGAAGCAACCCGTACGTTGGCCGACTTCGGTGCCACCGTGATCCGCGTCGAGTCCGAGGCCAAGCCGGATCCCATCCGCGGCGCCGGCCCCTTCTTGGGTGAGCAGGGCGGCTTCGACAACTCCATCAGCTGGCATTCCATCAACGCGGGCAAGCTGAGCTTTCCGATGGACATCGGAGCAGCGGAGCTTCGTCCCGTGATGGAGGACCTCGTCCGCTGGGCGGACGTGATCGTGGAGTCGTTCTCGGTTGGGGTACTCGAGTCACACGGGCTGGGAGCCGAAGCTCTTCTCGAGCTCAACCCCGACGTGGTCATCCTGTCCAGCACGCTCGCCGGCCAGACCGGCCCGATGCGCGAGCTGTCGGGGTTCGGCACCACGGGTGCCGCCGTGGCCGGGCTCTACCCGACGACGGGGTGGCCGGATCGCGATCCCGCAGGTCCGTGGGGTCCGTACACGGACTTCCCAGCCCACCGCTTCGGTGTCATCGCGATCCTGGCGGCCCTCGACCATCGTCGTCGAGGTGGGGGAGGCCAGCACATCGACTACAGCCAGGCCGAAGGGGCCATGCACCTGTTGGCACCCGCCTTTCTCGACGACGAGACCAACGGACGCGAAGGCACCTGGCGCGGCAACTCCGATCGCAACATGGCCCCCCACGGGGTCTACCCCGTGGCCGGAGAGGACCGTTGGATCGCCGTCGCCTGCGAGACCGACGACCAGTGGCGGGTCCTCGCCGGTCTCATCGGTTCTGACCAAGGCAGCCTCGGAACCGCCGAGCGGCTCGCTGCGGCGAGGGAGATCGACGCCGATATCGCTGCGTGGACGGCCCACCAGGACGTCGCCCAGTTGGAGGAGTTGCTCCAGGGGCACGGCGTCGCCGCTCACCGGGTTTCCTTCGCCGCCGATGTGCAGGCCGACACCCAACTCGCTCACCGCGACTACTTCACCCGGGTCGCGCATCCGATCCACGACCAGACCTGGGCCGAACGCAAGGGTTTCGAGCTCCACCGAACACCGGCCGTCGTCGAGCAGGCGGGTCCCACCCTCGGCCAACACGTCTGGGAAGTGCTCACCGACCACCTCGGCTACGACGACGACGCAGCCAGCGAGTGGATCGCGACCGGGCACTTCCGATGAAACTCGTCGGCTGACACAGCCGCTGTCGCTACGCTCGGTCGAGCGATTTGAAGGGGCGACATGTCGAACGGGAACGTCATCAAGGAGCGGTCGGCGGGGCTTGAAGCGCCCGTGTTCGAGGACGCCGCGTTCACCACACCACCGCCGTTGGCCGAGGCCACGGTGGCCATTCTGACCTCGGCGTCGATGCACCATCCCGACCAGCCAGGCTTCGAGGTGGTCGATACGGGATATCGGGTGCTGGACGGCGACCGTACTGATCTGATCCTCGGGCACTGGAGCCAAGACGTCGACCAGATCGGATTCGGCCTCGACTACAACGTCGTCTATCCGATCGATCGGCTCCACGAGATGGCCGAGGCCGGTCGCATCGGGAAGGTGTCCGACGTGCACCTCGCCTACGCCGGCAACCAGTTCGACATCACCGGCGTGCGCATGGACAGCGGACCTGAAGGCGCCAGGCTTCTGAAGGAAGCCGGGGTCGACATCGTTCTGCTCACACCTGTCTGACCGCTCTGCACGCGTACCGTGAGTACGCTCGCCCACGTCTTCGAGCAGGCCGGCCTGGCCACCATCTCGCTCGGGATCATCAAGGAGCAGCTCGTCAACACGGCGCCTCCCCGCGGGCTGTTCGTCGACTTCCCGCTGGGTCGCCCGCTCGGCAAGCCGAACGATCCGCAGTTCCAGCAACGTGTCCTGGACCATGCGTTCGCGTTGCTCGACGCAACCGAGCAGACGGTTGAGGAGTTCGACGACCCGGTGCTCGACACCGGCGAGGTGCTCGCGTGTCGCATCCCGCCGATCGACGACCCAGACGCCCACCCAGCCGTTGCCGAAGCCAGAGGGATCCGTGCCGCGTACGACCGGGCCAAGGCGAAGGGCATGCGGCAGGGCGCGTTCCGTCTGATGGGCCCAGACGATGTGCCGGCTGCGATCGAGTGCTTCGTCAAGATCGCGGACGGCACTCCCTGGAGGGAGGCCGGGATCCCTGGCATCCCCGCCCGGGTCGCCCAGGACATCCGCGGCTACTACGAGGCGGCTGCCACCGAGCTGGCCGATCACACGCCCGCAGCGTTCGAGGCGACGCGCTGGTTCCTGCGCGAGACCGAGGCAGGCAAGACCTTGCTCGCCGCGCGTGAGGCCATGAAGGCCGACGGGACCAAGGAGCCGATCTGGCGGTTCCTCATCACCGAGCAGACCGGCGAGTAGCCGCGATCTCGCGCGTTTCCACGGGGGAGTGGCATCGACGTCGCTGGCGCGTCGGTGGTTGACGCGCGGGCTGGGTCGAGACTAAACAGATAGATGGATACTGACCGTTCAGTATCCATCACAGGGGTGCCGATGTCGCAGGGGCGAGCCGGCGCGGTCGCTGATCCACCGAAGCGGTTGGGGAGGCGAACGGCCGAGGAGAGCAGGGAGACCCGTCAGGCTTTGCTGCGGGCCGCGGCTGAGGTGTTCGCCGAGAAGGGCCTCAGCGGGGCGCGACTCGACGAGATCGCGAAGCGGGCCGGGGTGACGAAGGGTGCGGTCTACAGCCACTTCGACGGCCGGGAGGATCTCCTGGTGGAGGCGTTGCGCTCGTCGCTCCGTTCGCTGCGGCTGGTGCAGCTGGCCGCCGAGGCTCCCGATCTCACGACGTTCTTCACCGAGACCGCAGCGGTTCTGATGGCACCCGAGACCGAGTCCCTCCGGATGTTGACCCGCGAGGTTCACCTCTCGGCGTCGCGGTCCGAGCAGATCGCCGACCTGCTCGCGGAGTGGCATGCCGGGGTTCTCGAGACGATGCGGGATCGCGTACCGGACGCGGCGGGCTCGCCCGAGGCGGTCACCCTGGTGCTCAACCTTCTCCTGCTCGGGTTGAGCCACATCGACGCATTCGGGGCGTTCGACGCGGATCGCGACGAGGTCCTCTCGATCGTCAACAGGCTCGCAACGACACTGCTCGCGGATAGACAGCTCGCCGGCCCAGTGCTCGCCGGCCCAGTGCTCGCCGGCCCAGTGCTCGCGAAACCAGAGCTCGCAGAAACACAGCCCGGCCAGGGCGGACGCTGAGGCACGCACCCACCCCAGGAGGACACGATGGAGTTCGAATTCCCCGCCGAGGCCGAACAGTTCCGGGAGGAACTGCGAGCGTTCATGGATGAGGAGCTGCCGGACTGGTGGGAGGGGTTGTTCCACGAGGACGACCGCATCTACCCCTTCACCCGAGACTTCTGCATGAAGCTGGCCGAGCGGGACTGGCTGACGATGGGATGGCCGACCGAGCACGGCGGCGTCGATGCCGACGTGTGGTCCCAGATGGTGGTGCGCGAGGAGATGTGGGCAGCAGGTGAGCCCCGCGGTCCGCAGTACATGAGCCTCAACTACATCGGCCCGCTGATCATGGAGTTCGGCACTCCCGACCAGCACGAGCGGTTCGTGAAGCCGATGGCTGCTGGCGAGCTCATCTGGTGTCAGGGCTTCTCTGAGCCTGGGGCCGGCTCGGATCTGGCATCGTTGAAGACCAAGGCGACAGACGCAGATGGGTGCTTTCTGGTCAACGGTCAAAAGATCTGGACCAGCTACGCCACCGCGGCCGACTGGTGCCTGCTGCTGTGCCGGACCGATCCCGGCGAGCGCAAGCACCATGGCCTGTCGATGCTCCTCGTCGACATGAACACGCCGGGCATCACGGTCCGACCGATCGACTCGATGGGCGGCCCCAAGGAGTTCAACGAGGTCTTCTTCGACGACGTCGAAGTTCCCTACGACTGTCTGGTGGGTCCGCGTGGCGACGGTTGGCGGGTCGCGATCTCCGCGCTCGCCCATGAGAGGTCGGGGCCTGCGCTCCACGCCCGCGCCAAGGTGGTCCTCGACGACTTGATCGAGTACGCCAAGACGACCACGGACGAGAACGGTCAGCCGCTCGCCATGCGGGGATCGGTGCGGTCGGGTCTGGTGCGCCTACAGGCCCGATACCGGGCGGCCCGGCTGTTGTGTTACCAGGTGGCCTCGGCTATGGAAGCGGGTGACGTCAACGATGCGGATCCCGCAGTGAACAAAGTGGTCGCGTCGGACCTCAACATCATGCTCGGCAAGATCGGCCTCGAGATCACGGGTGCGAGGGGACAGCTCGCGATGGGTGACGGCGCGGCGCCACTCGACGGGCTCATGAACGATCACTGGGTCCACAGCATCCCCCAGCCCATCGCCATGGGCACCAACGAGATCCAGCGCAACATCATCAGCCAACGCGGCCTCGGCCTCCCCCGATAGGAGCATCTGCCATGGACCTGACGCTCAACGACACCCAGGAAATGATCCGTGACGGCGCCCGGCGCCTGCTCGCCGACTCGCTCGATGGCGACAAGGTTCGAGAGGCCGAGGCCGCCGCCGACGGCTTCTCCCGCGAGATCTGGGCCCAGATGGCCGAGCTCGGGTGGACGGCGCTGGCGCTCCCCGAGGACATCGGTGGCGGTGGGGCAGGACTCGTCGACCTCTGCGTGCTGGCCGAGGAGCTCGGGTCGGTCGCCGCATCGACGCCGCTGGTCGCCGCGGCCGGCTTCTCGGCAACTTTCCTCCAGGCGGTCGAGCCGACGACGGTGACCAGCGACATGCTGACCGCGCTGGCCGCCGGCGAGGCCGTGATCACGCCCGCACTGGTCGACACCGACGGGCGCGACGAACGCTCCGCGTCGTCGAGCATTCTCAGCTCCGCCGACGCTCGAGGCGTGCTCTCGGGTGCGAAGGCGATGGTTCCGTACGCGTCGGTCGCGCAGGTGCTGCTCGTGTCGGCGACCACGACCGATGGCGAAGCAGCGGTCGCCGCAGTCGACACCGATGCGGAAGGGGTCAGTTGGCGCCGCCACGGCACCCTGGGCGGCGACCCGCTGTTCCATGTCGAATTCGACGACGTGGCAGTACCCGCCGACCGCATCGTGGCCAGTGGCGACGCGGCGGAGCGGGCCATCGATGCGGGATTGGAGGCGGCGACGGTCCTCGCGACTGCCGAAGCGGTCGGCTTGGGCGTCGGGATGGTTCGGCTCGCCGCGGAGTACGCATCGAGCCGTGAGCAGTTCGGGCAGGTCATCGGCAAGTACCAGGCCGTCGCCCACCCGCTCGCCAACATGCGCATCAACACCGACGCCTTGCGGCTCCTGGTCGCCGAATCCGCCTGGCTGCTGGACCAGGGGCGCGACGCGACCCTCGAGGTCGCCGGCACCAAGGTGTACGCGAACGAGGTCTTCGCCGACATGGTCCACGACGCCCACAGCGTCCATGGGGCGCTCGGCTACACGACCGAGTACGACCTGCAGCTCTACACCCGGCGTGCCAGGGCCTTCTGCCTGAGCTACGGCGACACCCACGCCCAGACCGAACGCGCCGCCGTCGCGCTCGGACTCTGACCGGGAGAGGGGGCAGAGTCATGAGCGAGCGAAGCGAGTGTGGCCGCCCGGCCCGGCCGCAGGCCAAGAGGGCAAGACAGTGAGCGAGCGAAGCGAGTGTGGCCGCCCGGCCCGGCCGCAGGCCAAGAGGGCAAGACAGTGAGCGAGCTGCTGGAGTCCCTCGACGACGGGGTGCTGACGCTGACCCTCAATCGTCCGGATCGCCGCAATGCGATGGTCGCATCGATGATGGCCGCATTCACCGAGGCCACGATTCGGGCAGCCGCCGATCCGGCCGTGCGATGCCTCGTGGTCACCGGTGCGGGGAGAGCGTTCTGCGCCGGCGGCGATGTCGACGCCCTCCCGAGCGACGCGGCGGAGCTTCCCGAGGAGAGCCTGGTCCAGGTGCTGCGGCAGGGGATGGAGGCCAACCGGCTGCTTCACGAGATGCCGAAGCCCACCCTGGCAGTGATCCCGGGCGCGGCGGCCGGCGCAGGCCTATCGCTGGCCCTCTCCTGTGACCTGCGCTTCTGCCTGGACACGGCCAAGCTCACCACGGCGTTCGCCAAGATCGGTGCGTCTGGCGACAGCGGCATCTCGTACTTCCTGCCCCGCCTCGTCGGCGATGCGAAGGCCCGCGAGCTGATGTTCTCCTCCGACGTGATCACCGGGCAGGAGGCCCTCGCGCTCGGATTGGTGACCAAGGTCGCGAGTGCCGACGACTTCGACGAAGCCGCTCGTGCCTACGCCCGGCATCTCGCTGGTCTGCCGACCATCGCGATCGGCTACATGAAGCGCAACCTCAATGCGTCGCATGGCTCCACGCTGAGCGAGGTGCTCGATCTCGAAGCAGCCCACATGATCCGCACCCTCGGCACCGATGATCACCACCGGGCCGTGGCCGCATTCCAGAACAAATCCGAACCCCGGTTCGAGGGTCGATGACACCCAGGAAGTACGAGGAGGAGACATGCACGATCTGGTGATTCGTAACGGCACCGTGGTCGA